>Ga0209168_10000333_pt1 | contig 50584 bp, 34 predicted proteins | sample Coa_R1_FD_187156 | JGI IMG/M metagenome (GOLD analysis project Ga0209168, IMG submission 187156) | Surface soil microbial communities from Centralia Pennsylvania, which are recovering from an underground coalmine fire - Coalmine... | ecosystem: Environmental > Terrestrial > Soil > Unclassified ...
GCCCGGAATTGCCAAGGAATTCGACGACTGGCCGGCGATTGCACGGGACGCCGCCAAAAAGGACAAGGAAGAAGACGCATTCGTTCGCGAAACGCGCACCGATGATAGCGGAAATCTTCAAGATGTAACCCTGCACATCCTGGCCTGCCCGCTGCACCGTGACAATGAACTGGCCGGCATGCTGGCGCTGTTTCATGACACCAATTACATCGACGTTCAGGTCGCCCACACCTTGCGCGATTCTTTGCTGAACGCCCTGGTCCAGACCCTGCTGATCGCCGGCTTGGCGCTGATCCTGGTGCGCTGGACGTTCATGCGGCCGCTGAGTCGCACCGCGCACTGGCTCCGCACGATGCGCACCGCCGGAGCCGGCGGGCACAAAGCCCCTCCGGGACTTCCACGCGGCCAGGGTGAGATCTTCGACCAGATTCACCAGGAGGTAACCCACCTGGCGCGCGACCTTACCACTGCGCGCGCCACCGCCGAGGAAGAAGCGCGGTTGCGGGAAACCGGGGCATCGCTGTGGACCGCTGAGCGGTTGCGTGTGAGCTTGCAGAGCAAACTGAATGACACGCCGCTATTCGTGGTTTCCAACCGCGAGCCGTACATGCACGTAACCGGCGGCAAGGATAAAGAGATTCGCGTCATCGTGCCGGCGAGCGGCCTGGTCACGGCGCTCGAGCCGGTGCTGCTGGCCTGTAACGGCACTTGGGTGGCCACCGGGTCTGGCAGCGCGGACCGCGATACGGTCGATGCGAATGACCGTCTGCGCGTGCCGCCCGATCATCCGAGTTACACGCTGCGCCGCGTGTGGATGACCGATGAAGAAGACAAGGGCTACTACGAGGGATTTTCAAACGAAGGGCTCTGGCCGTTATGCCATGTCGCCCACACGCGCCCGGTGTTCCGCCCCGAGGATTGGCTGCATTACCAGCGCATTAACCGGCGATTCGCCGACGTGGTGCTGCAGGAAATGGAAGGCACGGAATCGCCGATTTTGCTGGCGCAGGATTATCACTTCGCGCTGCTGCCGCGGATGGTGAAGGAGGCGCGCCCCGATGCGCGCGTGGCAATTTTCTGGCACATCCCGTGGCCCAATGCCGAGGTGTTTGGAATTTGCCCCTGGCGCAAGGAGCTGGTGGACGGATTGCTCGGCGCGGATCTGATCGGCTTCCACATTCAGACGCACTGCAATAATTTTTTGGAGACGGTCGACCACGCACTGGAAGCGCTGACGGAATGGGACCGCTTCGCGGTAACCCGCCAGGGCCATGTCACGCGCGTGCGGCCGTATCCGATCAGCGTTGCCTATCCGGAGAATGTGCCGACCGAAGAGGACGAGTTGCGCAACGCCGGGCTGGAGCGCGCCGCCATCTGCGACGAACTGGGAATCGAAGCTTCGCTGCTGGGCGTGGGCGTCGATCGCGTCGACTACACCAAGGGAATTCTGGAGCGCTTCCGAGCGATTGAACGCTTCCTCGAACAGTATCCGGCTTTTCAGCGCAGATTTTCACTGGTTCAAATCGGGGCGCCGAGCCGCACCGACATCGAGCGCTACAAGAACTTCCTGGAAGAAGTGAGCGCCGAAGCGGAACGCATCAACGCGAAGTTCCAGTCCGGCCGCTGGAAGCCCATCGTCTTTTTGAAGCGCCACCACTCGCATGAGGAAATTTCTCGCTACTACCGGGCCGCGTCGTTGTGCATGGTGACTTCGCTTCACGATGGAATGAACCTGGTGGCCAAGGAATTCGTGGCCTCGCGCACGGATGACCGCGGCGTGCTGATTCTCAGCACCTTCGCCGGCGCGGCGTTGGAATTGCCCGACGCGCTGCTGGTCAATCCCTACGATATTTGCCAGCTGGCCGAAGCCATCCATTCGGCGCTGGAAATGCCGGAAGCCGAACAAGCCAAGCGCATGCATTGGATGCGCCGCGCGGTGCGAGAACACAACATTTACCGCTGGGCCGCCAACCTGCTGAGCGACTTGACCGAAATCCGTATCGAAACGCCGGAACGTTCCGAGACTCGGCAGCCGCAATGAAACGGAAACCCCGAACCACTCCGCACCTGTTCGCCAAATGGGACCACATCGCCGACCGTATCCGCGGCAAAAAACGCGTGGTAGTGTTTCTGGATTTTGATGGAACGCTGGTGCGTATCGCGCCCACGCCGAACAGTGTGCGACTCGACGAAGAAACGCGCGGAATTTTGCAGAAACTAGCCGGCAACCGCAACGTGACGGTGGCCATCATCAGCGGGCGGCAGCGCGCCGAACTGCAAAAATTCATCGGCATCCGCAACATGAAATACATGGGCCTGTACGGCTGGGAGAGCAAGGGAAATCAGCGCGTCCCTTTTCCGGTGCGGGAAGCGCTGGTGCGCGCGCTGGTCACGCTGTCCGCGGAACTTCCCTCCTATCCCGGCGTGTGGATCGAACCGAAGCGCAACAGCTTTTCGGTGCATCTGCTGGGCGCCAGCGCCGAAACGCAGCGCCAGATGCGCGACCAGGTAAAAAAGCGCGTGCTGCCGATGCGCGAAACCCTGAAGGTGATGGCCAATATTCGCGATCTGGAAGTCGCTCCGGTTTCGCTCGGCGATAAGGGCGTGGCCGTCCGGAAATTTCTAGATGATCCCGCTCTGCGTGGCGCGTTGCCGATTTATTTTGGCGATGACTTTTCCGACGAGCCGGGATTTGCGGCGGCGCGCGGCGGAATTTCCGTGCTGGTCGGCAAGCGGCGCGCAACGCAGGCGCAGTTTTGCGTGCGTGGTCCGGCGGAAGTGGCCGCGGCGCTTTCCCGGATGGAAGAAATTATTCGCTAGGCCCTGTCCCAGGATCAAGTTTCGTTTTCGGGAAGTCGCAGCGAGCCGCTCACATCGATTTCGGCCGCGTGCAGCCGCCTCACCTTCAGGTCTTGAATCTCCAGCGATTTGAATTCGGCGCGATCGATTACCACGCGGCGGACCGAAAGCCGCCGGATGGTCAGCGCGCCGATTGCGAACGCCCCCACGGCAACCGCGCCGATGGCGGTGGCAATCACGGCGACGCCGCGCAGGCTGAGACTCTCTGAACTTCGCGATTCTTTGTTCATTGCTGTGCCCCCTTTGTTCCGGCGTGGCTTGGGACCGCGAGTTGCGCGCGGGTCACCGTCCCGCGGATCGAGCCCACCGAACGGAAAGTATCCCACAACCGTGTTACGCGCTCGCACGTTCCGTATTGCGACGCACCTTGCGCGACTCTTTCTCAGCAGCCAGCGGCAGTGGACGTACGCGCGTTTCTCGTACAAAATGAAAGGCTGCAAAACGCACGTCGTCGACTTTGTTGCTACAGGAGAAATTGAACATGCCGCCGCCTCCGATGCCCCAGCCGCCCAAACTGCCGATCCAGGGCGTGAAAAATCTTGTCGCCGTGGCCAGCGGAAAGGGCGGCGTGGGAAAAACCACGGTGGCCGTGAACCTGGCGCTGGCCTTGAAGCAATTGGGCGCGCTCGTCGGATTGCTCGACGCGGACGTGTACGGACCCAACGTGCCCATCATGCTGGGCACCCAGGAGCAGCCGCAGGCGCTCAGCGAACGCGAGATTCTTCCCGTACAGGTTCAGGGATTGAAGATGATTTCCATGGGCCTGCTCAATCCCGGCGACAAGCCCATGATCTGGCGCGGGCCGATGCTGCACAGCGTGATGCAGCAGTTTTTGCGCAGCGTGCTGTGGGGCGAACTCGATTATCTGATTATTGATCTGCCGCCGGGTACGGGTGACGTCCAGCTTTCGCTGATCCAGTTGGTGCCGGTGACGGGCGCGGTGCTGGTCACCACGCCGTCCACCGTCGCGCTCGCCGATGTGCGCAAGGCCATGGAAATGTTTCGCCAGGTAAATGTCGATATTCTTGGCGTTGTGGAGAACATGAGTTTTTTCAGTTGCCCGCATTGCCAGGGGCGCATCGACGTCTTCGGCCACGGCGAAGGGCGGCGGATCGCGGACACCTACGGCGTGCCGCTGCTCGGGGAAATTGAAATCGATCCGCAAATCCGCATCGGCGGCGATACCGGAATGCCGGTCGCGCTGCTCGGGCCGGATGCTCTCGGCGCAAAGAGTATCTACGCGATGGCGCGCGCGGTAGCAGCGCGTCTGGCGGAGAAGCCGGCCGCAGCGCGCGGCTCGGTGGTAGAGATCGATTGAGATTTAAGTGGCACAGACTTCAGTCTGTGGGGTTTGTGCTTGTCACTCTGAGCGAGCGAAGAATCTCTCCTTATCTTTTGCTCGCACTTAGATCGAAGAGAGATTCTTCGCTTCGCTCAGAATGACAACGCTCAAAGTGTTTCTGCAGCCGGTTCAGCCCTGGATTTTCGTTTCGTCCGGTAGCAGGTCGGAGCCGCTACGCCAGGGCGAATGTTTGTAGGGCACGGTTTCAACCGTGCCGCAAAGTCGCAGAGAAAAACCGGATTCAGCCGCTGGCCGCTTTCTTGTAAGCCACGAATGCGTGTGTTAGTTTCACTTGTTTTGATTTCCATCGAGGTGCGCGCATGATTCGCAGTCATCACGGGCGGACGCCGCAGATTGCCGCGTCGGCCTACATCGATCCCCAAGCAGTAGTGATCGGGGATGTGGTAATCGGCGAGCTTTCCAGCGTGTGGCCGTGCGTCGTGATTCGCGGCGACGTGAACTGGATCCGCATCGGCTCGCGCACCAATATTCAGGACGGGTCGATCCTGCATGTGTACAAGGACACGCATCCACTGCAACTGGCGGACATGGTGACCGTCGGGCACGGCGCGATTTTGCACGGCTGCACGATCGAATCGCGCGTGCTGATCGGCATGGGCGCGATCTTGCTGAACGGCGCGCGCATCGGCGAAGGCTCGATCGTGGCGGCGGGCACTCTCGTGCCGGAGGGCGCGGTGGTTCCGCCCGGCAGCTTGTTCATGGGGCATCCGGGAAAATTTAGGCGCGCGCTGACGCCGGAGGATCAGGCCAGCATCGAGGCTTATGCGACGCGCTACGTCGAGTATTCGGAGACTTACAAGGTTGAGGCTGGGAAGTCGTAGCGATGGGGCTTCAGGGGCTAAAGCCCTCTCGATTTGAAGCTTGTACGGCCGGGCTGAAGCCCGGCCCTCCTAAAATGCGCCGACTACAATCCACTCAATTGAAGGGGATGGAAAGGGAATCTGCGCTTTCGGATTTCGGGAGCCCTTTTACTTGGCGCACGAACGGCCGACCCGAAACCCGGCTATCTATATAGACATGCGTCGATTGCGATCCAATCATCTGAATGGGAGTCTCAGGTTTCGGAGGTCGGGGCTTCAGCCCCGACGTAAAGCGGAGAGAGCAGCGGGGCTTTAGCCCCTGAAGCTCACGATGAAATTTCAAGCCATCAAAGGCGTGCGGGATATTCTTCCACCGGATTCCGCGTTATGGAACCGCGTGGAGCAGACCGCGCGCGAGGTATTCGGCACGTTCGGGTTTGCGGAGATTCGCTTGCCGATTTTTGAGCAGACGGAATTGTTCGCTCGATCGGTCGGCCAGGAAACGGATATCGTTTCCAAAGAGATGTACTCGTTTGAGGACCGCGATGACTCCTCAATTTCGCTGCGTCCGGAGGCCACCGCCTCTGTGGTGCGCGCCTACATCGAGCACGGAATGCAAGTGCTTCCGGGCAACGTAAAGCTCTACTACATGGGCCCAATGTTCCGCCGCGAACGCCCGCAAAAGGGGCGATACCGCCAGTTTTATCAGATTGGCGCCGAAGTGCTCGGCTCCTCCGACGCGCCGGGAATCGATGCCGAGGTGATCGAGATGCTGATGCGCCTCTTCGAGCGGCTGAAGCTGAAGGGCGCGGTGCTCAACATCAATTCCATCGGCGACAAAAATTGCCGTCCTCCTTACGTCGAAACACTGCGCGCCGAATTGCTGAAAGTACGCGACCAGTTGGGAGAAGACAGTAAGCGGCGCATCGAAACGAATCCGCTGCGCGTGCTGGACTCCAAGCTCGAACACGAGCAGGGAATCATCGCCAAGCTACCGCGGATCGCCGATCATCTTTGCGCCGATTGCCGCGCGCATTACGGCGAGGTGAAGCGCCAACTCGATTTGCGCGGCATCGCCTACCAGGAAAATTGGCGCCTGGTGCGCGGGCTCGACTACTACATGCGCACCACGTTCGAGATCACGGCGCCGGGGCTCGGTTCGCAGAATGCGGTTTGCGGCGGCGGGCGCTATGATGGTCTCGTGGAATTGCTGGGCGGTCCGGCCACCACCAAGGGCATCGGATTTGCGATTGGCACTGACCGCCTGATCCTTTCGCTGCAGGAGGCGGGTGAGGGCGCGGCTCCGGGAGGGCTCGACGTCTACCTCGCGTGGTTCGGCCCGGCGGCTCAGACCGCGGCGATCGGCCTAGCGCGGCAACTGCGCGACGCGGGTTTTGTTGTCGAGCTTCCGGCGGTGGAATTGAAATTCGGAAAGTCGCTGGGCCTCGCGGACCGGCTGAAGGCGCGCCACGCGGTGATCGTCGGCGACGACGAGTTGGCTGCCGGAATCTTTACGGTGAAGCGGCTGTCCGACGGCACGCAGCAGAAGCTGGGCGAGCCGGAACTGCTTTCGTATTTGCGGTCGTCCAAGTAGCACAGGCTTCAGCCTGTGGGTGTTAGTCCCTGCAATGGCGACGAACCCCGCCTGGCTGAAGCGGCTCCGGAAAAACTCAAGACGCTGTCATTCTTCGCTTCGCTCAGAATGACAAAAGAAGGAAAAACGACTCGTGCTCGATTCACTCGGAACACTGCAACGCACCCATTACGCCGGAAACCTGCGCGCCGCGGACGCCGACAAAGAAGTGGTCCTGATGGGCTGGGTCCACAAGCGGCGCGACCTCGGCAATTTGCTGTTTATCGATCTGCGCGACCGCTCCGGCCTGGCCCAAATCGTTTTTAACAAGGAGCTGCACTCCGCGGCCCACGCGCGCGCCGAGGAGTTGCGTTCGGAATTTGTGATTGCCGTGACCGGACGCGTGGTGAAGCGGCAGAAGGTGAATCCCGAACTCACGTCCGGCGAAGTGGAGATCATCGCCAGCGAATTGCGCATCCTGAACAACGCGAAGACGCCGCCGTTCGTGGTGGAAGACAACTTGACGGCCACGGAAGAAAACCGCCTGCGCTACCGCTATCTCGATTTGCGGCGCACGCAGCCGCGCAACAACCTGGCGCTGCGCCACAAAGTGATTCTGGAAATCCGCAAGGCCATGGACGAGATGGGCTTCTATGAAATTGAGACGCCCATGCTGACCCGCTCGACGCCGGAAGGCGCGCGCGACTACCTGGTCCCTAGCCGCGTGCACCCCGGACATTTTTACGCCCTGCCGCAATCGCCGCAGATTTTCAAACAGATTCTGATGATCGGCGGAATGGACCGCTACTTCCAGATCGTCAAATGTTTTCGCGACGAGGATCTGCGCGCCGACCGCCAGCCCGAATTCACGCAGCTCGATCTCGAGATTTCTTTTCCCACGCAGGATACCGTTTTCGGCGTGATTGAAAACGTGATGGTCCGCGCCTGCGCCGTGGCCGGAATCACAGTGAAAGGCCCGTTCCGCCGGATGGACTACAAGGACGCCATCCGCCGCTACGGCTCGGACAAGCCGGACCTGCGTTTTGGAATGGAATTGCACGACGTGACCGAATATTTTGCCGCCGCGCGGGAGACTCTGCACATCGAAGGCAACGTGCAGGCGCTGGCCGCTCCGAGCGCGGCGACGTTCTCCCGCAAACAGCTCGACGAGCTTTCCGAAAAGGCGAAATCGCAAGGCGCCCGCGGGGTGTACACGTTCAAAGTCACCGCCGAGGGTGTGACGTCGCCGCTGGAAAAAAATCTCGGCGCGGAGACGCTGAAGAAAATCGGCGCCAGCGTGGACGCCAAGCCGGGCGACCTGATCGTCGCCGTCACCGCCAAGGAGCAAATTCCAGGGACGGATGCAGCCGCGCTGATCGCCGGCCAACTGCGCCTGCTGCTGGCGGATCAATTGAAGCTTGTCCCCAAAGATCGCTGGGAATTTCTGTGGATCACTGGCTTCGCGCTCTTTGAGTGGAGTCCGACGGAAAAAGCGGTCGTCAGCGCGCAGCATCCCTTCACCGGCATCGTGGAGGAAGACGTTGCGAAACTCGACGACCCTTCCGATGAAGTGCGCCTGTCGATGCGTTCCAAGGGCTACGACCTGGTGCTGAACGGCGTGGAACTCGGCTCGGGCAGCATCCGGATTCACCAGCAGGAATTGCAGGACCGCGTGTTCAAAATGCTGGGCCTCAGCGAAGAGCAGCGGCGCAACCGTTTCGGCTTCTTCCTCGACGCGCTAACCTATGGCACGCCTCCGCACGGCGGCATCGCGCTGGGCCTCGATCGCGTGACGGCGCTGCTCGCGGGAGAAAAATCGATCCGCGAAGTAATTGCCTTCCCCAAAACGGCCAAGGCGCAGGATTTGATGGCAGACGCGCCATCGACGGTGGACACGGACCAGCTCGATTTGCTGGGCATTCAGCTGAAACCGGTCCCGGGCAAGTAACGAATTGGCTTCCGGGGCTAGGCGATTTACGTCCGAGCTGAAGCCCGGACCTCCGGAACCTTTCGCGAGAAAAGACAGGAGGGCCGGGCTTCAGCCCGGCCAATCCCGCTGCAAAAACTCGGGGCTTTAGCCCCTGAAGTTCGATGAGCAAGCTTCATCACAGGACGAGCCCCGGGCAAACATATTTCGTTTCGTCCGCAACTTGGGAGAGGCGAGCGCTGTTTCAAGTGCCTCGCACGGCCGAGCTTCTCATCGCGCGAATTGTCGCCTGCCGTGAACAGGGCGCCTATCTGCTTCACGAATTCGTGGTCATGCCGAATCATTTCCATGTTCTCCTCACTCCTGCGGAAACTACTTCTCTTGAAAAGGCTATGCAGCTGATCAAGGGCGGATTCTCCTTCGAATTTCAGAAGCAAAGCGGAAATCGGATGGAGGTCTGGCAAGTTGGATTTCATGACTGGACGATCCGTGACCCCGAAGACTATCGCGCGAAAGTCAGGTATATTCACATGAATCCCGTCGAGGCGCGACTCGCGGAGAGAACGGAAGAATGGCCGTATGGTTCGGCTTGCGGAAAGTTTTTAGTGGATCCGCGTCCGGCGAAATTCGAATCTTGAGCTTCAGGGGCTAAAGCCCTTCAGGTACGGCAGTGTTAGCGGCCGGGCTGAAGCCCGGCCCTCCTAAGGGCTCTAGACGCAAGGAAACAGCTCAGTCAAAGTAATGCAGATTACAATCAAACAATGACCCGAATACGCATACTCGCCGAGCACGTCGCCAACAAGATCGCCGCGGGCGAGGTGGTCGAGCGGCCTGCCTCCGTCGTGAAGGAGCTGCTGGAGAACGCGCTGGACGCCGGCGCGCGGTCGATTCGCGTGGAAGTGGAATCGGGCGGCAAGCGGATGATTCGCGTGATCGACGATGGATCGGGAATGATCCATGACGATGCGCTGCTGGCCTTTGAGCGGCACGCTACGTCGAAGCTGCGCACGGCGGACGATCTGCTGTCGATTGCCACGCTGGGGTTTCGCGGCGAGGCGCTGCCTTCGATCGCCGCGGTTTCGAGGCTGCTGCTGCAAACGCGCGCGGGCGAAGACCCGGAGGGAACGCGCATCGAGTTCGCCGGCGGAAAACTGGTCGGCGTGAATCCTGAGGGATTGCCGGCGGGGACTACGATCAGCGTGGCCGATCTTTTTTACTGCGTGCCGGCGCGGCGCAATTTCCTGAAATCGGAAACCACCGAACTCGGCCACATCGCTTCGCTCGTCACGCACTACGCGCTGGCCCATCCCGACAAGCAATTTATTTTGAAAACGCCGACGCAGGAAATCATTTACGCCACGGCCGTGGAGACGATGGCCGAGCGCGTCTACCAGCTCTTCGGGCGGCAGGCGCTGGACGACCTCTTCGAGCTCTTGCCGGTCTCCGCTCCCATGCGCGCGTCAATCACCGAGGCGGAACTGACCAGCGAGGAGCGCGGCGCGGAGATCGTGGTGCGCGGCTTCGCGTCGCGGCCCGAGGTGCAGCGGGGCAACCGAAACGGAATTTATGTCTTCGTGAACAAGCGGCTGGTGCGCGACCGCCTGATCCTGCACGCGATTCATGAGGCTTACCGCAACGTTCTGCCGCCCTCGGTTTTTCCGGCGGTGCTGTTGTTTCTCGACATGCCGCCCGAGGAAGTTGACGTGAACGTGCACCCGGCGAAAATCGAGGTGCGCTTCCGGCACCCACAGTTCGTGCATGATTTCACGCGCGATTCGATCCGCCAGGCGCTGTCACGCGCGCGGCCGATCCCGAGTTTTTCGGGAACGGCTGCGGCCGCCGCAGTCGCGGGAGAGTCGGCGAACGGCGCCGCAGCTGCTGCCGCCGCGGGCGCAACTCCATCCGCCACGGGACTTCCGCGGGCAGTGATTCCTGCGCTCAATATACCTACGGAAAACACGCCGGCCGCGAGCGGATCGCCGGCCCGTGTTGCAAATCCGGATGGTCCCACTGATGCACTCGGGAACGGATCGCTGTTGAACGCGAGCGCCGCCGGTGCGGCCGTTGCCGGGGATTTCGAATTGACCGTCGCGCCCCTGCGTCCGGAGGCGCAGCGTTTCCAATTCGAAGAGCGCTTCGGCGCATTGTCCGGCCAGCCGAGTTCCGACAACCTGGAACGTTTCAGCGAGGATGAGCCGCTGGCGAGCGCCGGCAGCCTGACCGAGCTGAAGCCGCTCGGGCAGGTGAACTCGAGTTTCATCGTGGCGGTGAACGGCGAGGGCCTGTGGATCATCGACCAGCACGTGGCGCACGAGCGCGTGCTCTTCGAGCAGCACCTGCGCGCGCGGCGCGAAGGCCAGTTGACCGGGCAACGCCTGCTGGTGCCGCTCATGGTGGAGCTTTCACCGCGCCAGATCGTGATTTTCGATCGCATCGCCGAGGAGTTGACGGCCAACGGATTTGAGGTAGCGCAGATGGGGCCGCGCAGCGTGGCCATTCACGCAGCGCCGGCCGGAATTGCTACGTCGGATGCGGAGCGCCTGCTGATGGAAATTCTGGACGGCACCGAGCGTGAAAATGCGGCGGTCTCCATGGACACGCTGCAGGCCAAGATCGCCGCCTCGACGTCCTGCCACGCGGCCATCAAGGTCAACATGCCGCTGGACCAGAAGAAGATGGAATGGCTGCTGGGGGAACTCGCGAAAACGGAGGCGCCGATGAGCTGCCCGCATGGGCGTCCCATAGTGCTGCGCTATTCGGTGCGCGAAATCGAGCGTGCATTCAAGCGGATTTGATGAATATGTCGGATTTGCAATCGATTCGGCATTCGATTGGTTTTGGATCGATCGCAATTGGTCTCGGTTTGGTCATGCTTGGCGGCTTTTCTGGAAGTCAAATGAGGCATGCGGTGAATCGCGCCGCTCCATCGGACGCCACTAATCCGCTGAAGAATCTGTATGAGACCTTCAGTTCCAGGCGTGTCCGTGGGGAATATGCTCGTCTTTTCCCAGACCGCGCGCCCAGCAAGATTTTTTGGACAAACGTGCTTGTATCTGTGGGAATGTTCTTTTTTGTTGCGGGGATCATATTGATTTGAAGAACAAACTTATCATCGCCATCGACGGCCCTGTCGGATCGGGGAAAAGTACGGTCGCGCGGCGCGTGGCCGAGCTGATGGGCTACGTGCATCTGGACAGCGGCGCGATGTACCGCGCTGTCGGCCTGAAGGCCTTGCGCAACAGCGTGCCGCTCGATTCGCCGGAACGGCTCGGCAACCTGGCGGAAACGGCGCACATCGACCTTGTGCCGCGGGACGGCCAACTGCTGGTGGTGCTCGACGGGGAAGACGTAACCGAAGCCATTCGCGCGCCAGCCGTTTCGCACGCGGCCTCGGTGGTCGCCGTGGTGCCCGGCGTGCGGCATCCCATGGTGGCCGAGCAGCGCCGCGCCGGCGAAAACGGCGGCGTGGTGATGGAGGGGCGCGATATCGGCTCGGTGGTTTTCCCGCATGCGGATTTGAAGATTTTTCTCGATGCTTCGCCGGAAGTGCGCGCGGGGCGCCGCCAGCGGGAACTTGCGGAAAAAGGGGAGCCGCAGGAATTCGAGAATGTGCTGGAAGAAGTGCACCGGCGCGACCGGCGCGACCGCGAGCGCGAAATGTCTCCGCTGGTGCGTGCCGCGGATGCTGTGCTGGTGGACAACACGGCGATGGACGCGGAAGAGACGGCGCGGGTAATTGTGCTACTGGCGAAGGAAAAGGCTCGAGCGGCGGTGGGGTGAGTGGCGCAGGCTTCAGCCTGTGGGGGCTAGGCCTGGCAAGGACAAAAGTCCACAGCCTAAAGCCTGCGCCACTCGAACCGCATGTGTCTCAAAGTCGAAATCCCCCATACAAAAAGAAAGCTCCCAAGGCGCGAGTTTAGACGCTTCCCAATCGAAGATTGCTTTAGATCATCTAAACCCGCACCCTTCACCAAAGTCGTGAAGAGTGCGGCACCCGCGGGCGCTACATCACCACTACTTCAATGTGGTGAGCGGAACGCGGCTGCCGCTGCGCAGCGCGGTTGACCATTCGACCGCGGCCAGATACAGCGCGGAAACTTTTTCGTCCTTGATGTGCAGGCCCGACGCCAGCCGGCTTACCGCTTCCCAATCCGCCCGCTCGTGGGCAATGGCCATTTCCAGCACCCGCCAGTACAGGCCAGTCCGCGCCAGCAGCGCTTCCTTGATTTCGCCGCGCACCGGCAGCTCCGCCAGGATGGAGTCCAGCGGCTGGTCCAGCACCGCGTCCATTACCGAAAGCAGACCCATCAGGAACATATCGTTGGCGTGGCCAGGCATCCCCGCCGCCGGCGCCAGCAATTCGCAGAAACGGCCGCGCACCAGCGGAACGGTCATCAGCTCGTCGGGTTTTCCTCCGGCCAAAACGCCGACTGAAACAATCGCAATCCATTTGCGAAGTTCGCTGTCCCCGAGCAGCGAAAGAGCGTGCGGCACGGAACGAATTTCGGTGCGAAATCCGAAAGCCGCCGAATTGAGGTAGCGCAACAGGCGGTACGTGAGCGACGCCTCATGCTTGATCTTCAGCGCCAGTTCCTGAATGTGGAATTCGGGAGCAGTCGCCGCTCGCAGCAGCTCCAGGTACGCCAGCTTGGAGGAAGGCAGCGCACGATGCCGCATCATTTCGGGGCGGCAGAAAAAATAACCCTGAAACAGCGAATATCCCATCCGCATTCCGGCGGCGAATTCTTCCCGGGTCTCCACCTTTTCGGCCAGCATGCGGACGTTTTTTCCAGCGTAGCGCGCGGCGAGCGCGCGCTGTTCCTCGGCGAGAGTGGATCGGAAATCCACCTTAATGATGTCGGCGAAGGCGACCAGAGGCGCGAGGGCCGGAGAGTCCACAAAATCGTCGAGGGCGATGGTGTAACCCGATTCTTTCAGGCGCCGGCAGGCGTCGAGCACTTCCTGGTCCGGCTGGACCGATTCGAGCAGCTCCACGACCACGGAGCGAGGAGGAAACAGGGAGATATAGTCACGAAGAAGAAAATCGCGCGGGCAATTGATGAACATCAGGCGTCCGGCGGCAATCCGGTCTAATCCGATCAGGAAAGAAGTATCCACGGCCGAAGCCGAGGCCAGATCGAGGTCCATGCCGTCGAAGGAGTTCTGCATACTGTTGCGAAACAGCAGTTCATAGGCGAAGAGTTCCCCAGCGCGGTCGAGGATGGGTTGGCGAGCGAGATATTTCATGGGCGATTCTTTTCGTGACCGCGAAACGCGTTGCCGCGGATCCGAAGCGAGGACGCGGCGCCCGCTTCGGTCTGCTTCGCGTTACACGAGCTGCCGCGCCTCGCTCCGCAAAACGTTGGACCAGTCCACGGCGGAGATGTAGAGCTCCGAAATTTGCTCTTCCCGAATGTTCATGGCGGAGGCGAAGGCGCTTACCTGGCCCCAGTCGGCGCGCTCAAGCGCCATGGCCAGCTCCAGTAACTGGCGGTACGGAACGGATTGTTCGAGGAGCGCTTCCTTGATGTCGGTGCGCACCGGAAGCTCCTCAAGGATCACATCCAGCGGCTGATCGAGGATGGCGTCAGATACGGAGAGCAATCCGAGCAGGAAGAGATCGCTCGCCTGGTCAGCCATACCGGCGTGGGGCGCCAGCAACTCGCAGAAGCGCCCGCGAACGAGGGGAATTTTCATCAGCTCATCGGGCTTGCCATCCGCTAGAACGCCGACCGCCACGACCGCGATCCATTTGCGCACTTCGCGCTCACCGAGCAACTGAAGAGCCTGCGCGACGGAATGAATTTCGACGCGCAGGCCGAACACGGGCGAGTTGAGGTATCGCAGCAGCTTGTAGGTCATGGAGGGCTCGAGCTTGATCCGTTGCGCCAGCGCGTCCATCTTGAAATCCGGCGCCGTGACCGCCTGCAGCAATTGGAGGTACGCCAGTTTATGTGCGGGAATGTTCCGGTGTTGCAGGATTTCCGGCCGGCAGAAAAAGTAACCCTGGAAAAGGGAATAGCCCATCTTCGCCGCCTCCGAAAATTCCTCGTGCGTCTCGACCTTTTCCGCCAGCATACGGATTCCCTTTCCCGCGTACCGCGCCGCAAGCGAATGCCGCTGCAAGGGCGCGCTCAGGCGAAAATCGACTTTGATAAAGTCGGCGATTTCCACTAGCGGGTTCCAGGACGGGTTGTCCGCGAAATCATCGAGAGCCACGAGGTAGCCGCGATGTTTCAGGGCGCGGCATGCTTCGATGACTTCCGCGTCCGGAACGATGGTTTCCAGGAGTTCGACCACGACCGCCTTCGGCGGAAACAGGGAAACGTAATCCTTCAGCAGGAAATCCCGCGGGCAATTCACAAACCCGAGCTGCCCGTCAGTAAGTCTCTGCAGGCCGATCAGGAAGGAAGTGTCCAGCATGGCCACGGAGGCTTCCTCGAGATCCGGATGATCGCAGAAGTTGGCGGTCCCGGAGCGGAAAAGGAGTTCGTAGGCGAACAACTGCCGATTGCGATCGAGAATCGGCTGGCGGGCAAGAAATTTCATCCGGGCGCTCCTTCACGCGCAGCGGTACTCAGCCGGCAGGCGCGCCGGCAAGTGCGGGAAGGGGATGAAATTATTTCGCCAGCCGAGAGGGACTAGCTCGGGCTGGACATCGAAGCGAGAAACTCGGCGTTGGACTTGGACTTGGAGAGGCGTCCCAGGAGCAACTCCATAGCCTCAACCGGTGAGAGGGGATTGAGCACTTTGCGCAGCACCCAGACGCGATTCAACTCGTCCGGCGGCATCAGCAATTCTTCTTTTCGCGTTCCGGAACGGTTGATATCGATGGCCGGGAAAATGCGCTTGTCCACCAGGCGCCGGTCCAGGTTGATTTCCATGTTGCCGGTGCCCTTGAACTCTTCAAAGATCACGTCATCCATGCGGCTGCCGGTGTCGATCAGGGCGGTGGCGATGATGGTCAGCGACCCGCCTTCCTCCACGTTGCGGGCGGCGGCGAAAAAGCGGCGCGGGCGCTGCAACGCGTTGGCATCGATACCGCCGGAAAGCACCTTGCCCGAAGGAGGCGTGACCGCGTTGTAGGCGCGCGCCAGACGTGTGACCGAGTCGAGCAGGATCACCACGTCGCGCTTGTGCTCCACCAGACGCTTGGCTTTTTCCAAAACCATTTCCGCGACTTGGATGTGGCGCTGCGGCGGTTCGTCGAAGGTGGAGCTGATGACCTCGCCCTTCACCGTGCGCTGCATGTCGGTGACTTCTTCCGGGCGCTCGTCGATCAGCAGAACGATGAGCGCCACTTCCGGATGATTGGTGGTCACCGAATTGGCGAATGCCTGCAGCATCATGGTTTTGCCGGTGCGCGGAGGCGCGACGATCAGGCCGCGCTGGCCCTTTCCGACCGGGCACAGCAGGTCCAGCACGCGCCCGGTGAGATTTTCTCGCGTGGTTTCCATCTTCAGGCGGCCCTGGGGATAGAGCGGCGTGAGGTTATCAAAGAAAATTTTGTTGCGCGCGACTTCCGGATCTTCGAAGTTGACCGCTTCCACTTTGATCAGCGCGAAATAGCGTTCGCCGTCCTTGGGGGGGCGAACCTGCCCGGAGACAGTGTCGCCCGTCCGCAGGTCAAACTTGCGGATTTGCGACGGCGAAACGTAAATATCGTCCGGGCCGGGCAGATAGTTGTACTCCGGCGCGCGCAGGAAGCCGAAGCCGTCCGGCAGGCATTCCAATACGCCTTCCGAAAAGATCAGGCCGTTCTTCTCGGTCTGGGCGCGCAGGATCTGGAAGATCAACTCCTGTTTGCGCATGCCGCTGGAGCCGGGAATGGCCAGATCTTTGGCGATTTTCGCCAGGTCGGTAATGTTTTTTTCTTTCAGTTCCGCAAGACTAATGCTCATCGTTTTCATTTCCTTAATTCTCTATCGAGATGGGCCTGAAGCTCAGGCCTGGATTGTCCTTATCGGCGGAGACCGGGCAGGCGCTATTAATTCCCGACCGGGTTAGCCAAACTGGAAATTCGATTCACGGGTGAATTAACTTATTGCTGCGTCCCAACTTCCCAAACACCCCGCTGGCTGGTTCGATTGCGCTGCATCGGGACGGAGGAGCCGAGGTTTCCCCTTAGTTCGTCAATTCCTGATCGTTCTCAGTATCACTTTCAAACTTAGCCGCCACTTCCGGAACTGCCGCGTCGTGCGTGGCGGGGGTCAGCGGCCGCTCCAGGGCGATTTCCAGAACTTCGTCCATGTTCTCGACAAAGCGCAGAGTCAGGTCGGCCTGAATCTCCGCGGGAATGTCGGCCAGGTCCTTTTCATTGTCCTTGGGCAGAATCACGGTGCGAATTCCCACACGGTGCGCCGCCAGCAATTTTTCCTTCATGCCGCCGATGGGCAGGACTTTGCCGCGCAGAGTGATTTCACCGGTCATGGCCACATCGCAGCGCACCGGAATACGGGTGAGCGCGCTGACGATCGAAGTGGCGATGGTGATTCCCGCGGAGGGGCCGTCCTTGGGAATGGCGCCCTCGGGAACGTGCATGTGGATGTCCAGGTGGCGGTAAAAGTCCTTGGGCAGGCCGAAATTCGCGGTGCGCGTGCGGACGTAACTCATGGCCGCGTGCGCCGATTCCTGCATCACGTCGCCCAGCTTGCCGGTCAGCGTCAGCCGCCCTTTGCCGTGCATGATGGTGGCCTCCGTCGACAGCACCGAGCCGCCCACTTCGGTCCAGGCCAGGCCGGTGGTCAGGCCGACTTCGTTCTTCTTCTCAGCCCACACTTCGCGGTACTTGATGACGCCCAGAAATTCGCTGACGCCCTCGGGAGCGACGTTGATCGAATACTGCTTGCCTTCCTTCACCACGCGCCGCGCCACCTTGCGGCAGATGCTGGAGATTTCGCGCTCCAGGCTGCGCACACCGGCTTCGTGCGTGTAGTGCCGGATGATGTGCGAAACGGCTTCATCGGTGAAAGTGAGGTTCGATTCCACGAGGCCCGCCGATTCGCGCGCCTTGCGGATCAGGAAGCGCTTGGCGATCTGCGCCTTTTCCGCTTCCGTGTAGCCCGGGATGCGCAGGATTTCCATGCGGTCCTGCAGGGGCTGCGGGATGGTGTGCAGCACGTTGGCGGTGCAGACGAACATGACTTTCGAAAGGTCGTACTCGACGTCCAGGTAGTGATCGGTGAAGGCGTGGTTCAGTTCGGGGTCCAGCACTTCCATCAGCGCTGCAGAGGGATCGCCGCGGAAGTCGGTGGACATCTTGTCCACTTCGTCCAGCACGAAAATCGGGTTGACCGTGCCGGCCTTCTTCATCATCTGGATGATCTGGCCGGGCAGGGCGCCGATGTAGGTGCGGCGGTGGCCGCGGATTTCCGCTTCATCGCGCACGCCGCCGAGCGAGACGCGGATGAATTTGCGTCCGGTGGCGCGCCCGATGGACATGGCCAGGGAAGTTTTGCCGACTCCCGGAGGCCCGACAAAGCAGAGAATCGAGCCGCGCGGATTCTTCACCAACTGGCGGACGGCGAGGAATTCGAGGATGCGCTCCTTGACCTTTTCCAGCCCGTAATGATCTTCTTCCAGGATTTTTTCCGCCAGCGAGATGTCGCGGATTTCCTTGGAGCGCTTCTTCCAGGGCACCGCGAGCAGCCAGTCGAGGTAATTGCGGCTCACGGTGGATTCCGCGGACATCGGCGGCATCATTTCCAGGCGCTTCAATTCCTGGGTGGCCTTTTCCAGCGCATCTTTCGGCATGCCCGAGGTTTCGATTTTCTTTTTCAGTTCCTCGAGCTCGTTCTTTTCGCCGCGGCCCAGTTCCTTGTGAATGGCCTTGAGTTTTTCGTTGAGGTAATACTCTTTCTGGGCGCGCTCCATCTGGCGCTTCACGCGGGTGTTGATGTTGCGGTCGACGTTGAGTTTTTCGAGTTCGCTCTCGAGAATTTCGCCGACGCGCGTGAGGCGGTCCAGCGGATCGAAATTTTCCAGAAGCTCCTGCTTTTCCTCGACCGGAATCTGCAGGTTGGAGGCGATGGTGTCGGACAGCTTCGCGGGATCGTCCACGCGGGTCGCGGCAATCATCGTGTCGTAGTTCAGGCTCTGCGAGAGCTTCACGTACTGCTCGAAGAGGCCGGTAACCTTGGTAACCGCCTGTTCGATTTGCGGCGAGGGCTCGGCCTTGTTGGGAATCACTTTCAGTGTGGCGCGGAAGAAACCTTCCTCGGTGGAAACTTGCACAGCCTTGGCGCGCTCGACGCCCTCCACCAGCACGCGCAGGTTGCCGTCCGGCAGGCGCACGCTCTGGACGATGTTGGCCAACGTCCCTACGGAGTAGATTTCATCGGGCTTGGGATCGTCAACGGAAGCGTCGTGCTGCGTCGCGAGGAATATTTTTTTGTCGGTGGCCAGGGCTTCTTCCAGGGCGCGCAGGGAACTCTCGCGTCCCACGATGAACGGATTCATCATCTGCGGGAAGATGACCAGATCGCGCACCGGCATCATCGGCACGCGCTTGGATTCTGTCTTTTCTCGGCTAAACATGGGGTCCGTGGTTATCTTACAACTCCTTGAAGCGATTTTTTGTTCGCGGCGGGTGTCCGCCGTGGCGGACTCGTTCCGTTCTTATCCGGCTTTTTCGAGCAGCGTCCAGTTGATTTCGCGGCTGCGGACCATTTCGCCGGTGACCACGAATTCGCGCAGCTTGCGCTGCGCCGGCAGGTGGTACATGAGTTCGAGCATGAGGTCTTCGAGAATCATGCGCAGTCCGCGCGCGCCGACTTTGCGCTGCAGGGCCAGTTCGGCCACCGTTTCCAGGGCATCGTCGGAAAAGCGCAGGCGCACGTTCTCAAATTCAAAGAGTCTCTGGTATTGACGGATGAGCGCGTTTTTCGGCTCAGTCAGGATCTGCATCAGCGCGGCCTTGTCCAGGTCGCCCAGCACGCCGACCACGGGCAAGCGTCCCACGAATTCGGGGATTAGGCCGTAGCGGATCAGGTCCGTGGGCTGCGCCTGGCTCAGCAGTTCGATGTTGCGGCGCTGCGCGGTGGTAGGCTGCGCGTCGGTGTGAAAGCCGAGCGATTTCTGCCCGATGCGGCGCTCGATCGTTTTTTCCAGGCCCACGAAGGCGCCGCCGCAGATGAACAGGATGTTGGTGGTGTCCACCGGGGTGAATTCCTGATGCGGGTGCTTGCGTCCGCCCTGTGGCGGAACGTTGGCGATCGTGCCTTCCAGAATCTTCAGCAGGGCCTGCTGCACGCCCTCGCCCGAAACGTCGCGGGTGATGGACGGGTTCTCGTCCTTCTTGGAAATCTTGTCGATCTCGTCGATGTAGATGATGCCTTGCTGGGCCTTGGTGACGTCGCCGTCGGCCGCTTGCAGCAATTTCAAAATAATGTTCTCAACGTCCTCGCCGACGTAGCCCGCCTCGGTCAGCGTCGTGGCGTCCACGATCGCGAAGGGCACGTCCAGCATGCGGGACAGCGTCTGCGCCAGCAGGGTCTTTCCGGTTCCCGTAGGGCCGATCAGCAGAATATTGGATTTCGTGAGTTCCACATCGCCCGGCTGGCGGTTCAGGAAGATGCGCTTGTAGTGGTTATAGACCGCCACGGCCAGCTTCTTTTTGGTTTTGTCCTGGCCGATCACGTAGCCGTCGAGAAACGCCTTGATCTCCGGCGGGCGGGGCAGGCGCTTGTTGACCGGATTGGCCTGCTCGCGCTTTTCTTCCTCGAGGATCTGCTCGCAGACGGTGACACACTCGTTGCAGATATAGGCGCGCGGATAATCCGAGGGCGAGCTGATCAGCTTCTCGACCTGCTCCTGCGTTTTATGGCAGAAGGAACAGCGTAGTGGTTCGTCAGTGCTGAGCTTTCTCAACGGTGTGGCGCCCCCGGCGGCCGAAGGAACTCTTATCCTATATCTATCCTATACGCCCTATTCTAAGCCTGTTTGGCTCGCGCGTATATCGCCGCGTTCGTCCGCTACTTACTTTTTGGAACGTGCTAGCGGTGCTTGGTGATGATTTCGTCGATCAGGCCGTACTCCTTGGCCTGTCCCGCGGACATGATGAAATCGCGCTCGACGTCTTTTTCCAGTGTGTCGAGCGGGTGCCCGCTATGCTGCGCCAGCAGCGCATTGATCACCGTGCGCATGCGCAAAATTTCCTTGGCGTGAATATCGATATCCGTGGCCTGCCCGGACAAGCCCGACATCCACGGCTGGTGAATCAGGATGCGCGAGTTGGGCAGGGAAAAGCGCTTCTTGGGCGCTCCGGCGGTGAGCAGCAGTGCGGCGATCGACGCCGCCTGGCCGACGCAAATGGTCACGACGCTCGGCCGCACGAACTGCATGGTGTCATAAATCGCCATTCCCGCGGTGATCGATCCGCCCGGGGAATTGATGTACAGCGAAATGTCTTTTTCGGGATCTTCGGCTTCCAGAAACAACAGCTGCGCGGTAACCAGATTGGCGACATGGTCGTCAATCGGCGTGCCGATAAAAATAATGTTGTCCTTCAGCAGGCGCGAATAAATGTCGTACGCGCGCTCTCCCCGGTTGGTCTGCTCGACGACCATGGGGATGAGTGTTGTTGCATACGGAGTCATATTCTCTCGATCGTTCATTGGGTTTTTTTGAGTCGCGCGGGGACCCCCGGCCGGAACCACTTCATTTCTCCTTGGGTATTGTCCGGGTCCGGGAATTGCTGCAGAGCCAGTCCAGAGTTTTTTCGCTCCGGAGCTTCGATTTCATCCTATCCAGCGCTCCCTGCCTTGTCAAGTTCGCGCGCACCGCTGTTGCCGATTCGCCACTGTGTTCCGCCATGTCGGCGATTTGTTTGTCGACTTCTTCGTCGGAGACTTCAATTTTTTCCGCCGTGGCGATGCGATCCAGCAGCAATTCGGCCTTCACATCGTCGATGGAACGGTCTTTTTGCCGGCTGCGCAGCGCCACCCAGTCCACATTCACCGCCCGCGGATCGACGCCCTGCTGCGCCAGCGACCGCACCGTGCGCTCCAGGCGCGAATCCATCTGGCTTTCCACCAGCGCTTCGGGAACCGGGAACTCGTGCGACTTCACGATCTGTGCCAGCAGCTTCTCGCGAGTCTGCTCGTTCTGGCGGTGGGTGCGCGCGGCTTCCAGGCTGTCGCGCATCTTCTTGCGCAGCTCTTCCAGGTTCTGCGTGTCGCTCACATCCTTGGCGAATTCATCGGTCAGATCGGGGCGCTTCTTTTCCTTGATGCCCAGAACTTCAACGGAGTAGGTGTACGTCTTTCCCTGCAGCTTGGGGTCGGGATAATCGGAAGGATAGGTCACGTCAAACTGTTTGTGGTCTCCGGTATTCGCGCCGCGGAGATTTTCATTGAACGGCTCCATCGTTTCTTCGCCGCCCACGTGGCACAGGACGCTGTCCGCTTCCAGCGGCTCGCCGCCGCCCGCCGGGATGCCGTTCAATTTCAGTTGCGCGTAGTCGCCGTCGGCGATGGCGCGGCCCTCGACGGGAACGAAGGTAGCCGCCCGGTCGCGAAGCTCTTCGAGCGCCTTGTCGACGTCGGCGTCCTCGATCTTGGTGTCCTCGACTTCCACTTCCAGGTCCTTATATTGACCAAGCTCGAACTCCGGAAGGACCTCGAACACCGCGCGGAATTTCACCGGCCCGGTCTCGGTAAAATCCACCTTGTCGATCTGCGGCTGGGTGACCGGAACCAGCTTGCTCTCAGTAACCGCCCGCTCGATCTGTTCGGGCACCAGGGACTGCAGCACTTCGCTCTTGATGTCATCCGCAAAGCGCCGGCGAATCAACGTGATCGGCGCCTTCCCCGGACGGAATCCCGGCACTCGCGCCAGCCGCGCAAACTCCTTGGCCACGCGCGCCACCGCCTTCTGCACCGTCTCCGCGGGGATTTCCAGTTCCAGTTCGCGCCGGCAGGTTGCTTCAGTCATGGTCAGGCCTTCAATATCCCTTCAAAAATCGCCAAAAATCAAAGACGGCGCCGGCAAATGCCCGAATTTCCTCAGGAACCGCCCAAGGTCCGTACTTCTACTCTTTGCCGCTTCTCGGTCCGGAAAATAGGAAACGGGAAAGAACTGCGAGCGAGGTACGACGAATTGGGAGTATAGGGGAATGCGGGAGGGACGTCAACTCGCGCCAAAGTTTTGCGGCATAGGAATTTGGCAAGATCGACGGACGACGGTTGCAGCCTCCGGCGCAGTCCATCACGTTTCAACCGATGCCGAAGGTTTCGAGGGTTGCGGCGAGACGAGCACGTGGTTGTTGGCGTTCGCCGGTGCATGAGGCATAAAATTGGCCCATGCCGCAAGGGCCGTTCCTGATATTCGACAAGTCCTCGCTCGAAAGCCTCAATTTGGATGAGGCGATCATGCTCGACAATTTTTACATGTCGAACATCACGCCCCTGTTTTTCGTGGAATGCCTTGCCGATCTCGAAAAGATTATCCGTAGCAAAAGCACGCCGGAAAAGCTTGTGGGTTCTCTTGCCGAACGAACACCTGATGCGCAATCGTCTCCTAATGTCCACCACGCCACTATCCTGCGCGGCGAACTATCCGGGCAGTTCGATCTCACGACGGTTCATGGACGAGTAATGCTGGCTGGCGGCAGGCACGTCCAGTTGGGCGATAAAAAGGGTGTTGTGTTCGAGCACAGCAAGGAAGCCGAAGCCGTCAGCCGGTGGAGCAAAGGCGAATTCATAGATCTTGAACGCAACATCGCGAGGCAGTGGCGATGCGCCCTGACCGCAATCGACCTCGACGCCATGGTGAGAAATGTCATGGGCGCACTCGGGCATTGGCGCAAACCAAAATCGCTTGAAGATGCCCGGCAAATTGCCGACACGATAATCGACAATATGGACCCCGAATGGCTTCTCCGTTTCGGTCTTGATCTGGTCGGTGCACCAGAAACAATCGAATATGTCGTCGGCACATGGATACAGAAACGAAGACCGCCTCTGCGCGAGTACCTGCCGTACTTCGTATTCGTCCTAACGATCAATATTTTCTTCTGCCTCGTGCTCCCAGCGCAGCTATTGCGCCACGTCAAACCGAGCCAAAAGGTTGATCTCGCCTACCTCTATTACCTACCGTTCTGCATGGTATTTACCTCCAAAGACAATTTTCACGCCGAGGTCGTCCCCCTGTTTCTGCGACCAGAACAGACATTCGTTAACGGCATCGATCTCAAAGAGGATTTGAAGCGGCTCGTCGCGCATTATGAGGCGCTTCCGGAGGAAGTGCGGGACACAGGCCTCATTCATTTCGCCGCCCATCCACCAGAGGATACTAGCTTCCTCACAACGCGTCTCTGGGACCAATACCTACCTGCTTGGAGAGAACTCAAGAATAGGCCGGTACCGCCGCACGACCCAGAGGAAGAAAAACGGCTCGTCGATGAAATCAATCGTCAGACGGATTCGCCCGAGTTGCAGCCGTCAGATGAAACGGACATCGACAAAATGGATTACGCAACGATCAGGCGAATGGTCTATGGGAAAAAGGGATTTCCAAGGATCAGCTACAACGCATGATCGAGCACGAAAAAACCAAGGACAAATAGCTGGAGAAGCATTCGCGGGCTTCTTTTGGAATCAGAAGGTGGTGCGGAAGAAGGGACTCGAACCCCTACGGCCTTTCGGCCACCAGCTCCTAAGGCTGGCGCGTCTGCCAATTCCGCCACTTCCGCGGCGGGGGACAGTATAACACTCGAGGGAGTTGCGGCTGCGAATCGAGTAGGACAGGCTTCAGCCTGTCTGGTTTAGATTTATGGTTGACGCTAAACAAAACCTGACAGGCTGAAGCCTGTCCTACTGGATGTCTTCTTCCTTTGCGGGGCCGAAGAAGCTTGCGAGCACCGGCAGCAGGAAGAGGATCGCCAGCGGCGAGGTGACCATCCCGCCGACCACCACTCGCGCCAGCGGCTGCTGCGCTTGCACGCCGATTCCTGAGGAGACCGCGCCGGGCAGAAGGCCGAGTCCGGCCGCGGCGCAGGCCATCATTACCGGGCGCATTTCGGCGAGCGCGCCGCGCTCAATTCCCGCGCGCGAATCGCCGGCTTTCTTTTCCGCTCTGCGCAATCCGGACAGCATTACCACCGCGCCCAGCGTGCAGACTCCCACCACGGACGCCATTCCCACAGCCGCGGAAATGCTGAACGGAGTGCCGGTGAAGAGCAGCGAGGCCAATCCGCCGGCGATCCCGAACGGCAGGACCGCCAGGACCAGCATGGCGTCGCGCAGCGAATTGAATGCGCTGAAGAGCAACGCCACGATGATCAGCAGGCTGACCGGCACGACGATCGCCAGGCGGCGCTGCTCTTTCTGCAGGCTGTCGTATTCTCCGGCCCACTCGTAGTGGTAGCCCTCGGGAATGCGCACCGACTGCGCCAGGCGCTGCTGCACATCGTTCATCGTTCCGGCCAGGTCGCGGCCCCGCACGCTGAATTTGATAGGAATGTAGCGCCGGCCATTTTCGCGATAGATCATGAACGCGCCTTCGTTCAGCGTGATCTTCGCAACTTCACCCAGGGAAACGCGGCCGCCATCGGGCGTGGGCAACTGGATGTCACGGATCGCCTCAGGCGTTTGCCGGTATTGCGGCGGGTAGCGGACGATGAAGTCGAAGCGGCGGTCCTGCTCCAGAATCTGCGTGGCGGCGAGTCCGCCGACCGCGGCCTGCACGGCGGAATCCACATCGGCGGCCATCAAGCCGTAGCGGGCGCTGGCGCCGCGGTCGATGGAAACGAGCAGCTCCGGCTGGCCGGTTTCCTGCAGCACTCCGGCGTCCTCGATGCCTGGCACGCGGGCCATCAGGTCGCGAATTTCGCCGGCTTTGGAGACCAGGACGTCAATATCATCGCCAAAAAGCTTCAGCGAATTTTCGCCCTTCACACCGGACATGGCCTCTTCGACATTGTCCTGAATGTTCTGCGAAAAATTGAAATTGATGCCGGGATATTTGGAGAGCTCCGCGTCCATTTGTTTGATCAGATCGTCCTTGCTCATTTTTACCGGCCACAGGCCGGGCGACTTCAGTGACACCATGAATTCGATATTGTTGAACGTGGTGACGTCCGTGCCGTCATCCGGACGCCCGGTTTGCGACACCACCTGCGAGACTTGCGGATACTTGAGAAAAATTTCGCGAATCTCGTTGGAAAATTTGCGAGAAGTCTCGATGGAAACGTCCTGCGGAAGAGTGGCGCGGACCCACAGGTTGCCTTCCTCGAGCTTGGGCATAAATTCTCCGCCGAGGAATGGCAGCAGCGAAATTCCCGCCACCAGGAAAATCGCGGCGACGATCAGTACCGCGGCGCGATGCGCCAGCGCCCAGCGTATGGACCGGTCGTAGTTCCGGCCCAGCCAGCGCACCAGCGCTGTGTCCTGTTCGGAGCCTTCCCGCGATTTGCGAAACGAGCTCAGGACCGGAGCAAAAAAAATCGCGAACAGCGTCGCGCCGCTCAGTGCGAACCCGTACGTGACGGACATGGGGCCGAAGATTCTGCCGGGCACACCCTCCATGGTGAAAAGGGGAATCAGCGCCACGATGATGACCAGCACGGAAAAGAGCACCGGGCGCACCGCTTCGCCGGTGGCGTCGGCGATGATTTCAAATTCGGACGCCGGCGAAGTCCGCTCCGCGCGCAATTGCCGGTAGACGTTTTCGAGGACGATGACCGCGGCGTCCACCAGGATTCCGAAATCCACGGCGCCGAGCGAAATTAGGTTCGCGGACCTGCCGGTCAGCACCATCAGCGAAAATGCGAAGAGCAGCGAGCAGGGAATAGTCAGCGCCGCGATCAGCGAGATGCGCAGGTCGCCCAGAAAAGCGAAGAGCAGCAGCAACACCAGAGCCAGGCCGGTGAGCACGACGTGCCGCACGGTCGAGGTGGTCATCTGAACCAGATCGGTGCGGTCATACAAGGTCTGGATCTTCATGCCGTGCGGCAAGAGGCCCTGGGTATTCAGCGCCGTGACCTTGGCGCGCAGCGCGGACAGCGCCGGAAGCGACTGCTCGCCGCGCTGCAACAGCACGATGCCTTCGATCGCGTCGCCGTCATGATTGATCCCCACTTGCCCGAGGCGCGGCTGAAAACCTTCGTGCACATCAGCCACATCGCGCAGAAAAACGGGAATGCCGTTGCGCTCGGTGATCACCACATTTTTCATTTCGTCGATGGAGTTCAGCAGGCCGAGGCCGCGCACGTTCACGCTTTGGCCGCCCATGGTCAGGTAGTTCCCGCCGGCGTTGGCGTTGCTGGACGAAATCGCGGCGACCACCTGCGGGAGCGTCACCTTGAATTGCAGGAGTTTCCGCGGGTCGACCTCGGCCTGGTATTGCTTGGTCGATCCGCCGAACGTCGTAACGTCGATGATGTCGGGAACCTGTTTCAGTTCGCGGCGCACCATCCAGTCCTGCGTGGCCTTCAAATCGTTCAGCGAATAGTTTTCTCCGGTCAGCCGATAGCGATAGATTTCGCCGATCGGCGACCACGGAGAAAGCTGCGGAGAAAGTCCCGCCGGCAGGGTGATCAGCTGCATGCGATTCAACACTTCCTGCCGGTCCCAGTAGTAATCGCTGTCGTAATCGAAATAAAGTTTGACGTCGCTCAAGCCAAAGATGCTGACCGAGCGCGTGTATTGCAGATGGGGAATGCCAAAGAGCCCGGTTTCGGTCGGCACCGTCACCTGGCGTTCCATCTCTTCCGCCGACCACGACGGATTTTGCGTGATAACTTCGACGAGCGGCGGAGAAGGGTCCGGGTACGCCTCAATGTCCAGGCGGGTGTACATATAGATGCCGCCGGCGATCCATGCAAGGATGACCAGGATCACCAGCGGGCGATAACGCAAGAGAGAAAGGACGATGTTTCGCATAGGCTTCAGTTCTGCGCCGCGGCGCGCAGCAGCACGCCGCCTTCGGACACGATGGTCGCGCCCGCGGTGAGGCCGGAAAGAACTTCCACGTCGTCATCCACCGTACGGCCGAGTGTCACTTCGCGCCGCTCGAACCGGTTGTTGCCCGTTCCCACGTAGGCGTAAGCTTTCTGGCCTTCGCGGTCCACGGCGGTGGCGGGGATCAGCAATCCCTGCGATGTCGAACGCAGCAGGCGCAGCGTCGCAAACATGCCCGGCTTCAATCGCAATTGTGGATTGGCCAGTTCGACGCGAACCTTCAGCGTGCGCGTAGCGGGATCTACTGCATCGCCCACCACGGAAACTCGGCCGGACCATTTTTCGCTGGGATACGCGCTGATCGTGATCTGCGCCGCCGCCCCGGTTTTCAGGCCCTTCAAATCCTGCTCCAGGATTTCGCCCTCCACCCAGATCGTGGCGAGGTCCGCGATCGTGCACAGCGGCTGCGGAGCGTCGAGCGACTTTGAAAGCTCGCCCGACGCGGCTCCCACGTCGATCACCACGCCGGAGCGCGGCGCGAGAACCCGCAGCTGGTTTGCGCCGCCCACGGGATCGATGCCCATCAAATGCAGTTGATCGAGCGTCGCTTTCACTTCGGCATCCGCTGCCTGCGCGTCGGCCTGCGCCTGTTGCAAATCTTTTTCGGCGATGGCGTGATGCGCGTACAGATCGGTGGAGCGGTCCAGCGTTTTTTTCTTCAACTCGGCGTCGGAGCGGGCCTTTTCGTAGTCGGTGACCGCGCGGGATGCTTCGCTGCTTTCGAGCGTCGCCAGAGTCTCGCCCTTTTCGACGCGGTCCCACGGACGTACGCGCATTTCCACCACACGGCCGGTCGCCACCGGAAAAACGTGCACGACGCGCGTCGGGTCCGGCGTTACGCGGCCCGGAATATTCAGGTAGTCGGGAATCTGCCGCGTCTGCACCGCCATGGTCTGAATCCCCTTGGCGTCCGCAGCCACGTAGACTTCCGGCGTTCCCGGCGCCGCGGGCGGGGGTGACGCGGCCTTTTGCGCATCGCTGCCGCCGCAGCCTGCCAACGCGGCAATCGCCAACAGGTAAAGCCAGGCGCTGTACGTCTTCATTGTGGTGCGCTCCCTCGAAATTCTTCTGAATTCAATGGAGCGATTCGGTGCGTTCGCGAACGGAGTTCGAGACGCATTTCATCGCCGGCAGAATGCCTTCCTGGTTGAGGGAAAGTCGGTGCTTATACGAGGGAGGGCGGGGAACGGCCGGAACCTGGAGCGCTAAGAAAACGCGAAGGAAGAACTTCTCCAGCCGAAACGATGCCTGCAAAGACCGGTTCGAATCCCGACGGGGCGCGCCCCGGAATCGCAAAGAAAGAATGGGCGTTCAGGGACGATTTCGAATGGGCGGCATGAGGTCCTTGCGCAGCCAGCAAGCAGTGGTTTCGTTTGCTGGAAACCGTGTCCGCCGGAACCATCTCGGGGTGAAGATCATCCGTAAGCGAGATGACCGGAAAGAGAAGCGCGAGGACGCAAATGATGGCGACCACTTCCATCCGGCGGCTGTACGTCGGATGCTGGCGCGACCCGGCCCACCGGTACCGCCAGAGACAGACCGCGGCCACGGTGACCGCCAGCCAGACGAGATTAAGGAAAGTCTCCATCGATGTTGCGCGAGCGACTCCGAGCCGGCCGTGGACCTAGTCCACTGGCCCTGCATCAACAGTCGCGAGAATCGAAAGTAGTCTACAACGATACGCCATGTGTGGGCAAAGCTTCGCCGGTTCGGCGAGAGCTGCAGTTTAACTGGATGGAAACTATGCGGAGTCAGGCCTGAGATTTCGCCTCGCCGGGATTTACACAGAGAGGCTTGTGCCGCAGCGGAAGCGGTGATAGCCTTCGCGCGACGATCGGGGCTTGCCTTTAACGACTTCCAGAGGGGAGAAATTCAATGGCTTTTTGCACCAGCTGTGGCAGCGAAACAGCGGCGGGCGCGGGATTCTGCCCGAGATGCGGAGCGGCGTTACCCGCCGGAGCCGTGGCGCAAACCGCGCACACCACGGATACCGGAATGGCTGAGAATGTCGCCGGATTGTTGTGCTATCTGGTTGGCTGGGTCACCGGGCTCGTGTTTTTCCTGATCGACAAGCGTCCGTTCGTGCGCTTTCACGCGGCGCAGTCGATGGTCGTGTTCGGGGGACTGGCCATCCTGTACTTTCTGTTCGGCATCTTTTTCCGGGCCAGTTTCATGTTCATGGGCGGATTTGGCGCGCTTGGATTTGTGGCGCTGCTGTCCAGCCTGATCTGGCTGGTGGGAGTCGTGCTGTGGGTCCTGCTGATGGTGAAGGCCTACCAGCATGAGAAGTTCGAGGTGCCAATCGCAGCGGGAATCGCGAAGAGCATTGCCGGAAATTAAGATTAGCCTCGTCAACCGGCACCGCCTAGCCGCTGTCTAGGATTTCCGGGTGCCGCACCCTTGTGGGTTTCAAGGGTGCGGGTTTAGATGACCGTATGCCCGGGAGCAATGCAATCACCGTTCCGCGCAAAGTGCGGGCAGTTTGCCTTCACGAATTCTAGGTTCGCCGGAAATCTAAACCCGCACCCTTGAAACCCGCAAGGGTGCGGCACCCAAATGCATCCCAATACGCCCAAAAACGTTTAATCCCAAACACCGATCTAACCCCTGACCGACCCCCACTCAATGCCTGAGGCCCTCTTCCCGCATTTCCTTTTCGCCTTGACATTCTTGCCGGTCCCGTCCATCTTTTAGGGCTTTCCGGTTGCATGCAGTTTTGCCAGAGGAGTGCGAGAGCGAAGAGTGGCGGACCCGGTCAAAGTTCGTTTGTGCTTTCACGACCGATGCTTCGACGGCGCGGCGTCGTCGGCGGTTTTCTACCGCTTTTTTCGCGAACGCATCCAGCCGGGCGCCGAGTTTCACTTTTCCGGAATGACCCACCAGGCGCGGCATCCTTTTCCAGAGTCGCTGTTCGACGGCGACGAAAACGCCATCGTCGATTTTAAATATTCCAGCTCGCCGCGGGTCACCTGGTGGTTTGACCATCACCAGAGCGCGTTCCTCACCCCCGCCGATGCCGAAAATTTTCGCCAGGACCGCAGCGGCCACAAATTTTACGATCCCGATTACAAATCCTGCACCAAGCTGCTGGCCGACGTGACCAGTTCCAAATTCGGATTTGACGTCGAGCCCCTGGCCGAGCTGATTCACTGGGGTGACATCATCGACGGCGCGCAATATCCCACGCCGGAATCCGCGGTCGCCCTGGCCGAACCGGCAACGAAGCTGGCTCTGGTGATCGAGTCCGCACCGGAAGAGGGCCTGGTTGCGAAAATCATCCCGGACCTGTCGAGGCTCCCGCTCGCGGAGATGATTCAGTTGCCGATTGTCGCCCGGCATCTCGCCCCGCTGCTCGAGCAGCATCACCGCTCGATCGAGTTGCTGCGCCAGCGCATCGATGTACGCGGCGGCGTGATCTATTTCGACATCACCGACCTGGACATGGACGGCTACAACAAATTTATTCCTTACATGCTGTATCCCAAGGCCCGCTACACGGTCAGCGTGCTGGCCTCGCCGACGCGCGCGAAAATCTCCATCGGATCAAATCCCTGGAACCCGGACGCCGCCGAACACAATCTGGCCAGCCTGGCTGAGCAATACGGCGGCGGAGGCCACCCGCGCGTAGCCGCAATTTCCCTCGATCCGAACGAGATCGAGAGAGCGAAACAGGTGGCCATGCAAATTGCGGAAAAATTACGTGACTGAATTCCGCGAGGAGATGAGCGGAGCGCCCGGCATCAGCCGCCGGAAAAATTGTCGAGTCGTGCTAAAATAAAAAGTTCGGGGACCGGTAGCTCAATGGTAGAGCAGCTGACTCTTAATCAGCGGGTTGTAGGTTCGAGTCCTACCCGGTTCACCACTCCTTCTCCGTAACTGCTTTCCATTCCATCAGTTTCCGCATTTGCTCGACGTTGCCCGTGACGCGGACTTGAGTCCAACTGAGTCCAAAACTCCGAACAGTGCCCACGCCACCTTCTTGACCGTACCTTTTTTCGAGTCGGAAAGAGTGTGGGTGTACACGTTGAGCGTCGCCTCCAAATCCGAGTGCCCAAGCAATGCTTGAGCAGTTTTCAGAGGTTCGCCGCTGGCGTGCAGGAGCGTCGCGTGCGTGTGCCGGAACGAGTGCCACGAAATCCGCGGCTGACAGGTGGCCCGCGCTTTCGGGCTGAATTTTGGGTGTCCCACTCTTCCGTCTTTTGGAAGGTGGGGGATTTTCGAAGGGCAAGGAAGACTCGCCGGAACCGGCCCAACTCCAGCGCCGGTTCCGGCAGACCAATACTTGGAAGCTTATCTACTTGGCAGTTGGCGCAGGCTCACCGGGACCGGTATACCGCAGGATCCACAATCCCCATTGTTTATCGGTAAGGTAAATGTTTCCGCGAGTGTCGACCAGTACATCTTCGGCCTGTGTTACCAGCTTCGCGGGAATCGGGCCGATTCGCTTAGTCGGCGTGGGCGGAATGAACCAGCCAGTCTCCTTCGGCATGCGCGGGTCCTGGATGTTGAAAATTCGCAACCCGGCATTGAAATATGTGAGGTAAATCAAGTCGGCTTGCTTCTCCACGTCCGGGAGGTGCTGCTCGAGGTTGGTGTTATGCGGGCCGAACCTTCCGCCCTTGTCACAGAAATCGGTATAGGGTTCGCCCTTTGGCGGCACGGGAAGAGGGAAGAGCGACATCAAACGAGGCTTGGTGGGATCCTTGATATCGACCATCGCCGTCAAATCGAGCGGCCCGGCGCAGGTTGGCGCCATATCCGGCGTGTCTCCTCCTCCGCCCTCGGAGTGGACGAAAAGGGCTGATTTGCCCGGGATCGGAAGAACGTCGTGCACGCCGGTAAATCCGCCCTTGAACGGCGGAGCGAAATCAAGGCGGCCGACCAGCTTCGGCGAAGATTTGTCGGCGATATCCAGAATGATCACCGACCCGCCGTATCCCAGGTAGGCGCGATCGCCGTCGATGATCGCCGGGCCGTGAAAGCCGACGTTTTGCAGCGCCGGTTGCTCTCCATCTTTCTGTCCGGGCATCCACCAGCGTCCCGCCTCTTTCGGGTTTTTGGGATCGCTGATGTCCAGGATCTGCAGGATGTTCGATTTATATCCCGGGACTGCGGCAGAAAGATAAGCGTATTTGCCTCCAGGATATCCATTGCGATGCGTTCCGGCAGGACTTCCTACCTTCCAGTGGGAATACAGTTCCGGGCTGGTGGGGTTGCTGATGTCCCAGATCAGGACGCCTTCTTCATTGGGCTTGGTCGGGTCGCCGCCCCAGGATTGCGCGAAGTTGCCGATGGAGGTGAGCATGATGTTGTCATGCAGATCCATCTGGATGGTCCATGTATTTTCGGGCCCGGGGATGAACTTAACCACTTTCGGATTTGCCGGATCGGTCACGTCCGCAATGGTCCAGCCGCGCTTCCAGAGGTGTCCCATGTAGAGGTACCAGTGTTCTCCGATGTGACGGATGGCCATCTTGAAGGCGCCGGCGCCTTCAAGATCACTGTATCCGATCGCCTTCATGTTGCTGGCCGTCCATCCGGCGGGTATCTGATCGGCATGGACGTGGATGCTCGGAAATAGCGACACCAGGCCGAGGACCACGGCCGCGAAATAGATAATTTCCTGAATCGGCTTCTTCGCGCTCATTTTCATGGCAGATCTCCGCGACTTTTTTGGAATGGCTAATTGATCTCCGGCGCAGGTCATAATCGCTATCCGGCTCCGGCGAGAACGGCTTTTGCGGCTCGAGGCTGGAAACTTGGACCGATTCGAGCGGGCCGCAAGGACGCTCGGATCAAAGGCCGGGCGCTTTTCAGGGACCGGCGCCGAGATGGAATTGAAGAAGCCACGAACGACTTGGCTTTGTCCATGCCCAATTTATCGCCGCGCTCTCTTCGGTCTTCGATCATCAGGGAACGCAGCGTCCCAATGGCCCGGTAGAAATGGTGTCTGACGGTATCGAAGGATTGTCCGGTGATCTCCGCAGCCTCGCGCATGCTCATGCCTTCGTAGAAGGCCAGCTCAAGAATCTGGCGCTGCTTTCGATTCAAATGCCCGAGTGCTTCTTGAACAAACCACTCGGATTCAAGCATTTCGAACGAACAAATGCATCCCGGTAACGCTCGATCGGGTTCCGGCACGAACGACTCGGAGAAATTCGAAATGCCGCGGAGGTTCAGGTACTTTTTGCGATTAAAGCTCCGGTGGTAGGCGTACTGCAAGATCCAGGATTTGGCCGTGCCTTTGGCGGAGTCGAATTTCGAGGCCGACTGGAGGATTTCCAGAAACACCGACTGCACCAGATCCTCCGCTTCACCACGATCACGCAGAATCTGCCAGGCCACGCTCAAGACCAGGCGGCGGTAGCGGTCGAAGAGCACGGCGAGAGCGTCGGAATGGCCCTGCTGGACGAAGGTCATCAGGGTGTCGTCCGGCAGCGTCCGAAATTCAGATTGGCACAATGAAGCGTCTCCGATATTCATTGTTCGTGACTCCGAAAGGGCTAACGGTATGGGCGGGATGCTAGCCGATCGGCGCATGTTTGTAAGTCAAAATTGGTCTAACAATGCAAAGATTTGTTAAGCGGGCCGGGCGGTTTCTTGACACAAATTGGCTTGTGTTTGGCACGTTTTTGGACTAAACCCGTTGCTATTGCAATCGCTCGCCGACGGAGAGACAATCCGGGTAACGTCGGAATGAAAAAGCCAACCAAGGGTTTTGGGCCTCCTATTCTCGTTGTGGACGACGATGTCGAGCTGTGCAAGCTGCTTTCGCAATACCTGCTGCAAAGCGGCTTTTCCGTAGAGTCGGTTCACCGGGGGGCCAAGGGTGTGGATCGCGCCCTTTCGGGAGAGTATGCCCTCATCATTCTGGACGTGATGCTTCCTGACATGAAGGGTTTCGAAGCCCTTCGCCGGATACGCGGTCAATCCCGGATTCCGGTGCTGATGCTGACCGCGCGAGGCGACGACCAGGACCGTATTCTCGGCCTGGAGATGGGAGCGGATGATTACTTGCCGAAGCCGTTCAATCCACGGGAGCTCTCGGCGCGAATCGAAGCCGTGCTGCGGCGTTCCAGCCCGCCTCCGGCCGAAGTCCGGTCGGAACCCGAAAAGGGCCTGGTTCACGACGACATCGAACTGCTGAGTGGAGCCCGGGTCGTGAGGCGCTCCGGACGCGAAGTCGACCTCACCACCGTGGAATTCGACCTTCTCAAGACCTTCCTGATTTCCATTGGACACGTGCTTTCCCGGGAGGAAATGGTTCGGGCAGTGCTCAGCCGGGACTTTTCACCCTTCGACCGCAGCATCGATACCCATGTGAGCAATTTGCGAAAGAAGCTGGGCCCACGGTCGGATGGTTCCGAGCGCATCAAGGGCGTGCGGGGAATCGGGTACATTTACGTCCTCGCGAGCCACTCGCGCGGAGGGAGAGCCTAAATGCAGAGCCTCTTCTTCAAGATCTTCCTGTGGTTCTGGCTGTCGATTGTCGTGGTCATCGGCACCCTGGTGGTTTCGGCCGGAGTCATCCGCTCGCGCTCGCAGGACAATGATCGCTGGAACCAGCTGTATCACTATCTGGTTCAGGTGCGCGGAAAGCGGACCGCCGAGCTGGCCGATCGCGAGGGGAAAGAAGCCGCCTTGAATTATGTGGACTCCCTGGAGCGACTGGACGCCGGTAATTATTTCGCCGACAGCAAGTCCGTCCGCGACTATCTGGTGGATCAGAACGGAAACGAGTTGTTGGGGCAGCAGATTTCTCCCGAGATTTTGAGCGTTCTTCCGCAAATGAGCCAGTATCCGGTCGGAGAACCGCATTTTTTCCGGGCGGAGAGATTTGCCGCGGACAAAATCGCTGGTCCGAGCGGGCAGATTTATACATTCATACTGCCAATTCCGGAGATCCCTTTGCACCGGCAGGTAAGCGCCTTCCTCTCGAAAGACATTGGAAAGGTAGGATTCATCTATCTTGGTTCGGTCTTGATTGTGGCTGGAATTTTCTGTTACTGGCTGGCGCGCAACATAACCAACCCCATCGACTCTCTGCGCGTGGCGGCTACCGGGATTGCGAACGAGCACCTCGAAGCCCGGGTGAACGGCAGCGTGTTGAAGCGCCGGGACGAACTGGCGCAGCTGGGCCGTGATTTTAATCGGATGGCCGAGCGGATTGACGCGCTGGTAACTTCCGAGCGGCGCTTTCTAGCAGACGTCTCCCATCAGTTGCGGTCGCCGCTGACCCGGCTGAATCTGGCGCTCGGATTGGCGCGACATGAGGGAAATGGCGCGACGACCGAGCAGATGGATCGGATCGAGGAAGAGACCGAGCGTCTCAACAAGTTGATTGGCCAGCTACTGACACTGGCCCGAGTGGAAAGCGGGGTCGATCTCGAGCAGAAAAAGATTTTTGATCTGAACGTGCTGGTGCAGGGAGTCGCCTCGGACGGGGACTTTGAGGCCAGGAGTCTCGGCTGCGGAGTGCGATTCACTTACACCACCGAGTGCCTGGTGGACGGCGCGTTCGAAATGTTGCGTGGGGCGGTCGAAAACGTCGTCCGCAATGCAATTCGCTATACCGCCCGTGGCACAAATGTCGAGGTTGCCATCCGCTATGAGCCGGAGATCGATTCCAGGGCCATCATCGAAGTTCGCGATCACGGTTGCGGCATTCCGGAAGGCGAATTGGATCAGCTCTTTATACCTTTTCACCGGGGAAGCAACGGAGACAGCAAGAGTTCCCACGGAGCGGGACTTGGCCTGGCGATCGCCGACCGCTCATTTCGAACTCACGGCGGCAAAGTAACCGCGGCGAATGCCCCAGGCGGTGGATTGCTGGTCGCGCTGGAGTTGCCGGTGCTGCGGCACTTCGATGCCAGGTCGGAAGCGCGAGTTTTTATCGGCTCGTAGGATATGGGCACGTTCCGGCTCCTCTCACGATCTGATTCGGCACAATACAAACCATTCAACGGCATACCGTTGGGGGAGGTGTCCGCGATGCGAAATTATTCCGGCGCCGCCTCGTTTTGCGCCGTCGCCTGAGCGCCAACACAGAAATGCAAACTGGACCTTGCGTGCTGACGCAAGCGATTCCGTGCACCGAATCTGCCGGGCTCGCCGATGCGGCGGCGCTCAGAACGAATCAGACTGGGAATGCGTTTTTCTTCAGGGGGAACAACATGCGACACGGGAAATTGCTCGGATCTCTGCTGGCGCTGACCGTCGCGTTACTTCTATGTCCCCGGCAATCCTGCGCCCAAAATCAGCCCGATATTTCTCAGGCCCAAGTGCAGCAGGGGGCGACCGGCGCGGACTGGCCGACGTACGGAGGGACCCACCTTTTCTGGCGTTACAGTTCCCTCAACCAGATCAATACAACTAACGTCAAGAAAATGGTGCCGGCCTGGATCTTTCAGACCGGCGACTACCAGGACGCGTTGCAGGCAACGCCAATCGTCGTGAACGGAATCATGTACGTTTCCACGGCACGCAGCGCGGTGTTCGCAATCGACGGCGCCACCGGGAAATTGCTCTGGCAGTACAAGCATCAGATGCTTCCCGGATATTCGCCGCCGGCCCGCTCCAAGAGCTACGGGCTCGGCGTAGCCGACGGCAAAGTATTTCTGGCCACCTACGATGATTTCCTGATCGCCTTCGATCAAAAGACCGGCCACGAAGTGTGGCGCGTCGCGGTGGAAGACCCGTACACCTGCCGCTGCAGCATGTCCGCGGCGGCGATGGTGGTGAAGGACAAGGTCGTCGTGAGCGGAGGCGGTTTGCGCGGGTACGTTGCGGCCTTTGACATCAAGACCGGGCGCGAAGCCTGGCGGTTTTACTCCGTTCCTGGCCCGGGTGAGCCCGGCAACGACACCTGGGCCGGAGATTCCTGGAAGACCGGCGCGGTAGTGAATTGGTTCTCCGGTTCCTACGATGCGGACCTCAACCTGATTTACTGGGGGACTGGAAATGCCAAGCCGGATTTTTTTGGAGAGTCCCGAAAGGGATCGAATCTTTACTCCAGTTGCATCGTAGCCCTGGATGCAGACACGGGAAAATTGAAGTGGTATTACCAGGAGGTCCCGCACGATTCCTGGGACTATGACTCGAACTGGGAACCGGTGTTGATGGACCGCATGGTGAAGGGGCGCATGCGCAAATTGCTGGTGCACATCAATAAGGGCGGATTCTCCTGGGTCCTGGATCGCGTCACGGGTGAGGTTGTGGGGACCTATCCGGACAACCAGTACATCAATTGGGTCAAGGAAGTTTCCCAATCGGGCGAACTGGTGGGACGCCACGACGTTCTGGCGAACGAGTCGGCGTGGCTGGTTTGCCCGAGCAATCTGGGAGGCAAGAGTTGGAATCACGAGGCGTATTCTCCGCGCACGGGCTGGATTTACGTTCCGCTAATCGAAATGTGCAATGACATCGTAGCGAGGCCGCCGATTCTGGGCGTGCCGGGATCCGCGGGCGGGATCTGGGTGATGAAACCTCCGCCGGACCATGACACCGCCTTCAGCCACCTGGACGCGTTCGATCCGGTCACCGGAAAACGCCAGTGGAGCTATCAATACAAATACGCCTTGCTCGCGTCGGTGCTGGGCACGGCCGGCGACCTCGTATTTTCCGGGGATTCCGAGGGCAACTTCTTCGCTCTGGATGCGCGAGACGGAAAAAAACTGTGGAGTTTCCAGACCGGGGCCGGCAACCGCGGTTCCTCGGTCACCTATCTTGCCGGCGGCAAACAATACGTTGCAACTCCCACTGGGTGGGGGTCCGTTTCCGGTGACATCATGAGCGTGCTGTGGCCGGACTCCGATCAGTGGCGCCTGGGCTCCACGCTGGTGGTATTTGCTCTCCCGGAGGAATCGAAATGATCAGGCTAAATGCTGAAATCCGAGCCGCACTTTTCTGCGCGCTGCTTCTCGCACCTGTGGCGTTGCGCGCGCAGAACGCCGATCAAAATCTCCGGCATGGCGAAGAAGTGTTCGCCCAGACCTGTACACAATCCTACTGCCATGGCGCCAACGGCGCGGCCGGCGGAGCGCCAAAGCTTGCCGGTCGCGGCCTCACGGGTGATTACATCGAAAAAGTGGTGACCTACGGAATTACGGGCACTCCCATGCCGGCCTGGGGACAGCGGCTTCCTTTGAATGAAGTCCGCGCGGTCATCATGTACGTGCAGAGTTTGAACGGGATCGCGCCGTCGCTTCGTTCGGGTCCGCCTCCGGCATTGACGGGGGAAGCGGCGAGCGGCCGTGAACTGTTTTTCGATCCGCAGCATTCTGTCCGATGCTCTTTCTGTCATCGCGTAAACGACCGGGGCCAGGCTGTTACACCGGCGATCGCCAATGTGCCCGCGGATGCCGGCGCGCTGCGCAATCTGGCCACTCCGCAGATCTCCACCGCGAGGGTGGGCTCCGAGACTTTCCCTGCGCTGCTCTCATCCAAGATTCCCGGCGAGAGCAAGGTCTACGACTTGACGAAATTTCCACCGGTGCTGCGCACGTTCACTCCGGCGGCCGTCGATTTGAAGGACGGAAATGCGTGGAGCCATTCCAGCGTTCTGGGAAACTACTCGGATGGGGAGCTCAATTCTATTCTGGCGTTTTTACGCGCCGCTCGCTGATCGCGTCTGACAGAATCCATTGGCCGAAGTCGCTTTCGCAGTCCATCGGATGCGACGGATGTGGAGCAGCCATGCAGCGACGAAGACTGAATGGGATTTTGCTGTTGGCGTGTTCGGTGGTCTTGCTCCACTCGCGGGCATATGGCGCGACGATCACCGGTACGGTCAAAGGCCCGGACGGAACTCCTTTTCGCGGAGCGTTCGTCGACGCGCGAAACGCCAGGACCAGAATTACGGTCATGGTGCTATCGGACAGCAATGGGCGGTATCGCGTGGAGAATCTGCCCGCGGGCGACTACCATGTTCAGGCCAGGTCCACGGGATACCGCAGCGACCCTCGCAGTGGAATTCTTCTGACGGAAAATCAAACCGCAAATTACGATTGGTCACTTCAAAAACAGCCGCTGCGCTGGACCGACGTGACCGTTTCGCAGTGGTTCAAAGTCTTGCCGGAAGAAAAAGGGAAGGCGCAATTCATCCGGTTTTGCGGCCTGAGCTGCCATGGCGGATTTCAAAACATGGTCGGATTGTCACGGGATGAGAACGCCTGGCGGCGCGCGGTGTCCGAGATGCGGACCCGAATCGCGGGCGGCATTCTGGAACACATGACCGACGACGATGCCGAAGTCTTGAGCAACTACCTTGGCAAGACGTTTGGTTCGGGGCCGGGAGCGTTGCCGAAATCGCCGAGCGACCTGCCAGGATTTGTACCCTCGCCGCAAAACTTTAGCGATGAAGCCTTGAAAATCGTGTACGTCATGTATGAGATTCCGGACGGCCGTGTCGTCTGGTCGGCAAATCCGGACAAGGAAGGAAACCTCTGGCTCCCATATTTCGGCGCGATCAACGGAATCGGCAAGCTGAATCCGAAAACCGGAGAGCTTCGAGAATACATGTTCCCCGACCAGCGGCGGCGGACCGCTGTGCATTCGGTGTTCATGGCGCCGGACGGGATCGTGTGGGTCGCGGCCGAACAGAACTACGGCGTATCGAAATTCGATCCGAAGACGGAAAAGTTCACGGATTACAAAACTTCCGGCGAGGGAGAAGTGAATACCGTCCGGGTGGACCCGAGCGGAATCGTATGGGTTTCCGGAGTGCCGCGCTCGCTGCGCTTCGATCCCAGAACTGAAAAGTTTACTGAGCTGACCGAGATCCCGAATACCTATGCCGTCAATCTGGATCGCGCCGGCAATCCCTGGTTTGACGCGACCGGCGGCGCCGGGGAAATCTATCGCGTCGACTACAAAACCGGAAAAGTGAACAAATGGAATCCACCGCCGGCCACAGGTTCGCGGCGGCGCATCCAGGTCGATTCGGCGGGAACTGTTTGGGTGGCGCTCTACACTGAGGGAAAGATCGTCCGCCTGGATCAGGAAACCGGCGCGTTCAAGACCTACGATCTTCCCGGAGAACAGCCGACTCCGTATCCTGTCGGCATCGATGCTGGCCAGAACATCTGGTACGCGTCAGGAATCATGGATACGGTCGACCGCATGGACCCGAATACAGGTAAAGTTACCGAATTCCCGGTGCCCGCTTTCAGCAATGGTATGCGCGAACTCAATAACGACTCGCAGGGGCGCATGTGGTTTGCTTCTCCCGGGAACAATACGGTCGGGTACTTTTATTTGGCGAAATAGGAGCGGAGATTTTGTGCGTGGGCGTCCCGGAGAAGCGGGCATCATCCGATCGGCTGAAGGAGTGATCATGAAGCGCGACAAAGCAGAGTCCGCTAAAAAGAGTTCCTCAATCGTGTCGACTTCCGGACAGGAAAATTCGCGGCGGCGATTCCTGCAGGCAGGATCAGGACTCCTTGCCGGCACCGCGGTATCGACGATGTGGCCCCGAGAGGCTGCCGCCCAGCAAGCCGGCAAGGATTCCCAAATCCTGGACCGTCTCGAGCGCCAGAGCCGCAACCCCCGTGGGCGCATTCTGGTGAAGGGCGGGACGATCGTCAGCATGGATCCCAAGGTGGGCGATTTTGTAAAAGGGGACGTGCTGATCGAAGGCAAGAAAATCAAGGAAGTTGGTCCCAACCTTAGCGCGCAGGCGGAAACGATCGATGCTTCGAACATGATCGTGATCCCCGGTTTTGTCGATTGCCACCGGCACTGCTGGGAAAACCAGTTTCGGCGCATGATCCCGAACGCCGACATCGCCGGATACAACAGTTTTCGCGATCAGGTGGCGCCGTTTTACAAGCCAGAGGATATGTACGCGGCCAATCTGGTCAGCGCCTTGGGTTGCATCGATTCGGGCGTCACCTGCCTGATGGACTGGTCGCACAACTCCCGTTCCGCGGAACTTTCCGATGGTGCGATTCAGGCGCTGTTCGATTCAGGCATCCGCGCGATTCACGGGTATTGCGCCCCAGCGGATACCGGGAAATGGGACCATCAGCATCCCCAGGATTTAATCCGCCTTCGCAAGAAATATTTCGCCTCGGAAGATCAGCTGGTGACCATTTGCATGGCCACTTTGGCCTTCTACGATGGGCATCGTTCAGACATCGAATTCGCCCGCAAACAGGGCGTGCGCATCACCATGGATGGATTGAGCGGAACCTTTGCGCGAGTGGCCGATGAACTGGGCCAGGCCAAGCTTCTGGGACCGGACTTGACGCTGGTTCACTGCACGGCGGTCACCGACACCGGTTGGCGGATGATTGCCGACAACGGCGTGACCGTGGTGATGGCGCCGACTTCCGACATGCAAATCGGACTGGGTCCGGCCATTCCGCCGATCCAGAAGGCTCTGGATTTCGGCTTGCGCCCGGCGCTGAGCGTGGACGTGGAATGCTCCCTGTCCACCGATTTTTTCACGCAGATGCGCGTGGCGCTCAACCTCCAGCGCTCGGCCGCGTTCAACCGCAAATACAAAGGCGAGGCGAACGCTCCCGCGCCGATCACCATGCGTGACGTATTTGAATTCGCCACTGTGCAGGGCGCAAATGCCAATGGACTGCTGAATAAGTGCGGCTCGCTGACCCCCGGGAAGGAAGCTGACCTCGTGCTGATCCGCGCGGATGATATCAATAATATGCCACTGAACAATGCCATCGGAACGGTGGTGAACGGCGCGGACCGCAGCAGCGTGGACACCGTGATCATTGGCGGGCAGCTCAGGAAGTTTCGAGGCAAATTTTTGAACGTGGACCTGGAAAAAGTCCGGCGTCTCGTTCACCAGTCGCGCGACGGGATCGTTGCCCGAAGCGGCTACAAATTTGATGTAGTTGCGTAGCGCGTGTATTCGGCATTTCGCTAGTTGAGTACGAATAGCGAAGCCAAACTCATGAATGCGGTGGCAAGCCGATCGCATCGAGCGCCTGACGCGATCACTCGTCTGGACCCGGCTTGGCAGGCGGGGACGATTCCGATGCTTCCCCGTGACGATCAAACAGGAGTACGGTCCGGATGGCCTCGAAAGAATGTTTGCAGCCGCCCTGCACAATTCCTCCTCGACGACGGCATACTCCTTAGAAACACGCCCGATCTGGGTCCCGGACCACGCTGGGACATCAGGACCAGATAAGAAGAGCAACGAAAAAATATCCGGGTAGGAGGGGATGATGTACAAGTTCGGATTGGCGGTAGCCGTGTCTCTTTTGTTCTGCGCCACAGCATTCGCCCAGGGAACGGGGACCATCAATGGCCGCGTGGTGGATCAGGCAGGAGCGGTAATTGCCAGTGCCACATTGACGATCACCCACACAGCCACGGGAACCTCGAGGACCACCGTAACCAATTCGGACGGATTGTATAGCGTCCCATCCTTGCTGGCCGGCGCCTATGACGTGAAGGCCGAGAGTTCTGGTTTCGCGGCCTCCAGCAAGACCGGCGTGACGCTGGTCACGGACACCACGATGACCCTCGATTTCACCCTGGGTGTCGCGGGCACAGCGCAATCGATCGAAGTAAATGAGGCAGCTCCGCTGGTTGAGACCACCGAATCTCACTTCGGAACGAACCTCCAGCACACCGAAGTGCAGGAACTCCCGATGCTGAACCGCACGGTGAGCGCCCTGATCGCTTTGAATCCCGGAGTGCGCGAAGAAACCACCAACATGAACGTCCCCGGAACGTCCACGACGCACACCTATTACAACGTCGGCGGGAACGGCCGAAACGCGATCGAACTGGTCGATGGCATGGACAATCACGATGACAATGACGCCGGCGCCACAATGGAAATTTCCCTCGAGGCCATTCAGGAATTTAACGTCATGGCCCATGGCGCCCCGGCGGAGTACGGCCGAACCGGCGGTGGAGTCGTCAGCCTGGTCACCAAGTCCGGCGGAAACCAACTGCACGGTTCGGCCTTTGCCTACGGCCGGAGCGACAAATTCACCAAGATCGACTACTTCGCCGATCCGGCGCATGGCGGAGGCGGCAAGCCACCCTACAGCCGTGAACAGTTCGGCGGCTCAGTCGGCGGGCCGATTGTGAGAGATCGCGCGTGGTTCTTTGGATCGGTGGAACGTTTGATGCAGGACTACAACGCGACGATCCCTGCGAATATCGTCTCTCTCGAACAGTTGCTGGTGCCACTGAACATCGGCGTGCTGCCCGCAGCCACCGTTCCCCAGCCGTATCACGATCTGCTGGGAAATGCGCGGTTCGATTTCCAATTGACTCCGCATCACACGGTGTTTTTCCGATTTTTGGGAGAACTGACCACACTGTGGAACAGCACCCTCGGCGCTTCCGGCACCATCAGTCCGCTGCCCGCGCCTCCGGCGGTCTGGTCAGACGTCAACCATTTCCCCTCGACGAATTATGCGCTGCGGGAAACCTGGCTGATTTCTCCCACCAAGGTGAATGAGTTCGATTTGCAGTATCTCCACTACAAGAAGAACGACAAAAACATCAACTGCGTTTCAGATACCATCGGCGGTCAGGGTCCGGTCCTTAATCTCACCCTCCAGCAATGCTTGATCCGGAACCTCACCTTCCCATCGTTCGTTACCAAAAATTTCGGCAGCGGCGGATGGAATGACTATGACGAGGAGCACGTCCAGTTCAAGGATGTCTTCTCCACACAAGTTGGCAAGCATGCTTTCAAATTTGGCGGAGATGTAAGGTGGGTGCCGTACGCCAACGGCAGCCAGGTGCTGACCCCTGGATCGCTGACCTTCTTCGACGATCCCAACGTGATTGTGAACAACACCAACGGCAAGTATCCCCAGGGATTTCAGACGCCTGGAATTGTTCGCACCTTCACGCTGCAGGCCCAGACCACTCCGAATTTCCGAACCTATGGCATGTACTATCTGTCGGGGTTCGCGCAGGACGACTACAAAATCACTCCGCGGCTCACGCTGAACCTGGGGCTGCGTTACGATTTCTTTCACAACCTGAACCAGAGCAAGCTGGAAAATAACCGCTTCCTCAAGGTGCTGCAGACCATCGGCAGCCCCTTCGCGGAAATACCGCATGCCTCAAAACTCGACTTTTCGCCGCGCGTCGGCTTTGCCTGGGATGTTCGAGGCAACGGTATGGACGTAATTCGTGCTAACTTCGGCATGTATTATCCGGTGCAGGTCGTTACCTCCTTCTTCACCGCCAATTACTACGAGAGGGATCAGATCCCCCTGTCAAAGGTAGTGACCGACAGCGCGGTCGGCGCCGGGCCGGGTGCGAGCTATGTATTTGGCGGTCCATTGCCGGCGGCGATTGCTTTTCCTGCAGCGGGGCTAACCGATTTCCCGCTCCATGCGAATGCCAGCAGCACCGCGAACACCAGCACGGGCTGGTATGCTCCGGGATTGCGGGATCAGTATGAGATGGTTTCTCACGCTGGCTGGTCCCACCAGCTTAGTCCGAGCATGATTCTTTCGGCCGATTACACTCACATCCAGGGGGTTCACGAGTGGCGTCCGGAGGAAATCAATCCGGTCTGCAGCGCTACCTACTTTGAAGGCCCTTGCAACAGTCCCGGGTACACCGGCCCTTCAGATCCGGCGAATTGCAGCGGCAATAACATTCGTGTCATGTGCAATGCGCTTTCCCACTTTTATAATGACCCGAGCCTCGTCGGTGCTCTGGGCGTAACGTCTTCCATCGCCCGGTCGCAGTACAACGAGTTGGCAGTAGTCTTCCAGCGCCGCGCGCGTCGAATGACCTTGCAGGCTAGCTACACGCTTTCCTACGCGTACGGCTACGGCGGAAACGTCGGGGGCCTATTTGTCAGCAACGCAGGCGGCTATGAGCCGGAAATCGCCAGTGCCACCGGTGGCGACTTCTTCGCCCCGGGAGAATGGGGACCCGGCGCCGCGGACGAACGGCATCGTCTGAGCGTCTTCGGAGTCTTCGAACTTCCGTGGGGTTTCGAAATTTCACCGGCGATGGCAGTCGCTTCGGCGCTGCCCTACCAGAACTACCGCGCAAATTCTCCGACCGGTTACGGTGCGTTAAGGTGCTTCGCTAACGACCCGACCTGCAAGGCGACCGGTTCGGGACCGGAGCTATCCGTAAACGGCAAGCGCGGCTCACCGCTTGTGAATATCAACACCCGCGTATCGAAGGCTTTCAAATTCACAGAAACCAAATCGCTGACCGGATTTGTGGAGTTGTACAACATCAACAACCGGCCGAACTTCGGGGCCAACTACGGCGTTAATGGGTTCGCGCCGGCGACTTTCAACAAACCCCTCGGCTATATCGGCGGGCTGCCGGGATCTTCCGCCACGGTTCCGGCTTCTTTCCAGATGCAGCTGGGAGCGCGCTTCCAATTCTAGTGTGACTTCCAGCGGGCCGGCCCGTCGATGGGCCGGCCTGCTCTCTCAGAACTCCATTGCAACCGACTCTGTACAACTCCAGCGACTTTCCGTCGAGACGAACTTTGCCGGTTAACTGAAAACTGATCGGTAGATGGCAGACCGCAGGACTAGGACCGAATGAATCTCAAGGAGATAACCATGGAAAGGCCGTTCAACCGTTCAGTGCAGGGAATGCTTTGTGCGGCGCTCGCCATCGCCATGCTTGCGTTCGTCTTTTTGCCCCAGCGCGCTTGCGCCGATCAGATTCCGGCAGGCTGGGAAGCGAGCAATATGAAACCGATTGGCTACACCGACATGGACGGCCGTGGTGGCGCATTCAAAATGGCCATCCGCCACATCGGAGACAAATGGTATCTGTACACCGGACACCTGTGGAATCGCGGATGGAGCATCGTGGACGTCACCGATCCTGCGAGCCCTAAGGTCTTGAAGTTTGTCCCGTGGCCACAAGACAACACTTGGACGATCCAGATGGAGCTGCACGACAACTTGATGGTCACAGCGCTGCAGCGCGCGCAGGGCCGCGGATGGGGCGGCGATCCGGAAAAACCCTTCGATGAGGGGGTCGTCCTTTGGGACATCTCCGATCCCGTGAATCCCAAGCAAATTTCGCATTGGAAGACAGGAAGTCTTGGCATTCACCGTCTCGGCTATCCTGGCGGGAAGTATGTGAATCTCGCCGCGAACATGCCGGGATTCCGCGGCCAAATTCTGGTGTTCCTGGACATCAGCGATCCCAAGAATCCCAAAGAGGCAGGCCGCTGGTGGGAGTACGGTCAGAAAGAAGGAGAACCCGCGCCTGCCACTACTATTTCCTTCCACGGTCCGGCCATCATCGACGGCAATACCGCATACGTCGGATATTCGAATGAAGTCCTGGTTCTCGATATCAGCGACATCTCGCATCCCAAGGAAATTAGCCACCTGACCATGTGGCCGCCCTTCCGCGGCGGCATCCCGGTGCACGATGTGCAGTGGTTTCCGGACAAAAAAGTGTTGTACGCGCACTCGGAATCGACGGCGGGAGATAATCCGGACTCGGCCTCCTGTGACGAACCCTACTTTTTATCCGGTTTGATCGATGTGAAAGATCCGTCCAAACCCCGACTGATGTCCATCTTTCCTACACCCGTGCCGCCGAAGAATGCTCCGTATCACGATTTCTGCGGCAAGGGAGGGCGCTTCGGGCCGCACAACGCCAATCTGGAGTACCACCTTCCCGACGTGGAAAAGCCAGGGAATCTGGTCTACGCCACTTACTTCAATGCCGGCTTGCGCATTTTTGACATCGAAGATCCGCACCTGCCCACCGAAGTGGGCTGGTTCATTCCACCAGCGCCGACCAAACGAGTCGGACCGATCCCCATCGGAACCCTTGTCAATCAGACGGAAGACGTTCTGGTGGACACCCGAGGGAACATCTACATTACGGACAAGCAGTGGGGACTTTTTGTCTTGCGTTACACCGGAAAAGGCCAACCGCCGCCGACGGCTCACTGATTTCCGTGGACGCAGGCGAACTAACGTACAAGGATTGCAGTCGGAGGCCACGCTAGAGTGCAGCTGTGAACTCGCTGCACTCCGGCGTGGATCGGCCGTTCCAATCGAATCTTAGAAAGCGGGACGGTGGGTTAGAATTATATGGCTCGTAGTGCGAGGCCACACATGCAGGAAGTAAAGAGAGTCGGTCTTCTTTCGTTTCTGCTGATTTCCGCTGTGTCCATCCTGCCAATTTGTCATTCTTCCGCGCAGACAACAACACCGGGGCCGGGAACAGGTGCGTCGTATTCGGCTCATTGCGCCACATGCCATGAATCGCACGGAAGCGAGCCGTCCCATGTTCCCGATCATCAGGCGCTCTCACAAATGTCGGCGGAGTCCATCTATCGGTCGCTTTCCACGAACTCGATCGCTGCGCACGCCGATGTCGTGAAACTGGGAGACCAGCAAAAGAAAGATCTCGCGGAATTTATTTCCGGCAGGCCGGTTGGAAGCGGCCAAAGCAACGACGTGGCTTCGATGAAGAATCGTTGCCCAACCGAGGCGCTCGGTGAACCCTTTACCGGACCCATGTGGAACGGATGGGGCCGCGATATGACCAATGCGCGATTTCAGCCTGCCGAGGCGGCTGGCCTGAAAGCGGATCAGATTCCCCATCTGCAATTCAAGTGGGCGTTCGCGTTCCCCAATGCCAATTCCGCGTGGGCGCAGCCGGTTGTGGTCGGCGGACGGTTGTACGTGGGCTCCAGCAACGGCTCGGTGTATGCACTTAGCGCCGCGCGCGGTTGCGTGTATTGGTCCTTCGAAGCCAAGGCTGGAGTTCGTTCCGCGATCACGATGGGGCCGGCCGTAAAAGAATCGAGCCCGCCAGTGTACCCGCTGTATTTCGGCGATTTGAAAGCCAATGTTTATGCCGTGGATGCCGCGACGGGCAAACTCCTGTGGATGAAATCCGCGGACGCGAACCCCAGCGCGCGAATCACCGCCGCCCCAAAACTTTTTGACGGGTATCTCTACGTTCCGGTGTCCTCCTGGGAAGCCACGGCCCGCGGCCCGCACACGGAGTGCTGCAAGTTTCGCGGGAGCATTGTGAAGTACGACGCGAATAGCGGCGAACAGATTTGGAAAAGCTATACGATTCCCGACGAACCGAAACCAACTCGCAAGACCAATGCGGGAGTGCAGCTGTGGGGACCGTCGGGCGGCGCGGTCTGGGGATCGCCGACGATCGACGCCTCGCGAAAGCTTCTCTATCTCGGTACGGGAGACTCCTACACCGATCCACAAGCTAAAACCGTTGACGCCGTTCTCGCGATGGACCTGGAGAAAGGGACGCTGCTGTGGTCGCGGCAACTCACGGAAGGAGACGTGGCCGATAGCCCGAACGCACCGGACTACGATCTGGGCGCCTCCGTCATTCTGAAAACGCTGCCAGACGGGCCGAGCATTCTAGTGGTCTCCTCAAAATCCGGCGTTACCTATGCGCTTAACCCCGACAAGCAAGGCGAAATCCTGTGGCAGCACCGCGTCGGAGCGGGGAATCGAAGGGGCGGAACGATGTGGGGCGCCGCGGCCGACGACAAAGTTGTTTACGTCCCCAACGTCGACACCCAGCTCGGGCCGGGGAAGGCTGGCGGACTGACCGCTCTTTCTCTGGATACTGGAAATGAAGTGTGGAGCGTGAAGCCCCCGGTTCCCGATTGTCAGGCCACCAATGAGACTTGCGCCCCCGGACAATCGGCCGCGATCACCGTGATTCCCGGCGCGGTTTTTTCCGGCTCGACCAACGGCGTCATGCGAGCGTACTCAACGAAGGACGGCAAGGTCCTTTGGAATTTCAACGCGATGGGCGAGCCGATCACCACGGTAAACGGCGTGCGCGGGACCGGCGGTTCGATGAATGGTGGCGGGCCTACGGTCGTCGGCGGAATGGTTTTTTTTAATTCCGGCTACGGGTATGGCGGCGACACTCCCGGCAATCTGCTTCTCGCGTTTGGCGCCGAATAGCACGCGCTGCATTTGCACACCCGCACGCTTTGATCTCACAATGATTCGGAGATTCTGGAATGAGCATGGACTCACCTGTTTCGCGTCGCGGCTTTCTGGCGGGTGCCGTGGGTGCGGCTGCCGCGCTGTCGCGCGTGGACTCCGCCGGTGCCGCCGTGAAAATCTCCGAGTTGGACGATTCCGCAGCCAAGTCTGGGCTCATCCGAACGGCGCTCGGGCCCATCAGCGCAGCCAGGCTCGGCTTCTGCCAGTCGCACGAACATGTTTGCTCGACGTCCGCGGGTTTTTGGACCGCCTGGCCCGAGATACTGGGAGGCCGCGCTGAATTTGTCAGAGCTGCGGTGGAAAAACTTCGGAAGGCAAAGGACGACGGACTCGATTCGTTCATCGATCTCACCACCATGGATTTGGGGCGCGATATCCGCTTGATCGAAGAGGTGTCGCGAAAATCCGGCGTTCATATCGTTCCCTGCACGGGGCACTGGCTCGATCCCTCCTGGTCCATGAAGGCGCGCACTCTCGAGGAACTGGTGCAGTTCTTCGTGCACGAAATCCGCGTGGGCATTGAGGGCACTCCGATCAAGGCCGGAGTCATCAAAGTAGCCAACGATATGGAGGGAATCACTCCCTTCGGCGACAAGCTTCTGCGCGCCGCCGCCCGCGCCAGCAAAGCGACCGCCACGCCCATTTCAACTCACACGTTTGCACTGGGTAGAATCGGTGAAAAACAGGCCGCCATTTTTGAGGAGGAGCAAGTTCGCCCGTCGATGGTTTGTCTTGGCCACAGCGACGACACCACCGATTGGGAATACCTCAGTGGACTTGCCCGGCGCGGGTACTACGTCGGGATGGATCGTCTGCGCGGCGGAGCGCCTGCGGAGCCCGGCCCACCGCCGGACGGGCCTCGAGCCACTTTGGACGAGCGCCTGCAATCCATCAAACGGTTGGTGGACAGCGGTTTTGCCAACCGCGTGATGCTCGGCACGGACGTTCCCATCCTCATGACTCTCGTTTCCGCCAAGGATCTCCAATCGCGGGAAGCGCGAAATCCTGACGGAATCCGTTTCGTGCGCCGCCAGGTTGTTCCTCGCTTGAAGGAGATGGGAGTCTCTGAGGAATCCATCCGCACGATGACGGTCGAGAATCCGCGACGATTCCTTCTGGGCGCTTGAATTCGCCGATCCAATTTTCA
>Ga0209168_10000335_pt1 | contig 50261 bp, 50 predicted proteins | sample Coa_R1_FD_187156 | JGI IMG/M metagenome (GOLD analysis project Ga0209168, IMG submission 187156) | Surface soil microbial communities from Centralia Pennsylvania, which are recovering from an underground coalmine fire - Coalmine... | ecosystem: Environmental > Terrestrial > Soil > Unclassified ...
ACAAAACCACAAATCATTGGTGGTTTTGTGTCCGGGCACGATTCATCCCCGGACTGCGGCGAGGAATTAAAAAAGACCGTGTGATCTACACGGCCTCCGTCCGGGGTTTCCTCTTGGATAAAAAACGGCTCAAAGAGCCGTCGGATGTACGGATTTTAACCCGGCATAACAATAAAAATTTTTTGCTGTTCCTGTTCGAATTCAGAATATGCCTGATAAATCGGCGGCGCAGTTAAAGCAAGCTCTGCCAGCTCCCTAATCCTGGCATTAAACTCAGCTGGGATCGGCTCCTGCGCGGCGCAGCGATTGGCAAACCGCCACATTTCAGACTGATCTTTAAAACCCAGCCGTAAAGCAAGAGTTATCGCAACCTGATCAGAGCACATCTGATTGATCAATATGTCGTTACTGCTTGGAAAATTTGTATCAATACTGCGCTTCAGATTTTCGGTTGAATTACGATCAAGCTCGCCCCAGTTTGCGTGTTTGAACAGATCCTGATTTTTAAAACCGATTCTGCCTGCAAAAATCCGATCTTCTTCTGCGGCGCAAAATAATGTTTTCAGAACGTGCAGAAATTCTTCGTAGCTGAAAACATTCGGCTTTTTGAGCAGCTCCTCTAAGATCAACAGTGAAAAACGGGTATGACTCTTCAAAGGCAGTAAAACTGAACTGCCGCATTTGCATTCGAAACAGACAGCATTCAAAAGAAAAACGTTATCTAAACCGCATTCCTTATACTGATGGGTGCCTCTTTTTGATCTTAACGGCTGCCGGCATTTCTGACATTTAGAAGACATGGCTCCCCTTTGCTCAAGCAGATCATTATCGTCAACTTATTCCAATAAGTCAAGCACCACTGGACATTTGATCAAATCAGTTTTTCAGCCACTTGCCGTCCTGCCTGCACAATAATTCTCGGGCGCGTTTCGGTTCAGCCATAATTGCTTTGACGACTTTTTCCATCCGGCTGCCCTGTGATCCTTTAATCAAAACTGCGGTTCCATCATTAACTTTTTCTTCCAAAAATTTAATCAGCTGCTCTTGCTTATCGAAGTACAAAGCCTGATCGTTCGGCACGCCTTCCGCACGCAACTGCTCAATTGCCAACTTGATTTTTTTACCGATGCCGATGTAATAATCAAATGACTGCTTAGACAAAAAAATCCCAATATCTTTATGTGCTTGCTCTGAAATTTTGCCAAGCTCAAGCATGTCGCCGAGCACGGCAATTTTATGAACCACCGGAAATTCCGCAAGCTCATTAATCGCCACGGCAGTAGAGTTTGGCGCGGCATTGTAGGTGTCGTCAATAATCGTCGACTGAAAAACTCCGGGAATCAAACGCAGCCGACCGGGCTGAGCTTCGTAAGCTGCCAGGTTGCCGGCGATTTCTTTAAGACTCATCCCGAAATTCAATCCAACTGCCACCGCTGCGGTACAAGCAAGAACGTGCGGCATACCGATTGTTCCGCTCAAAAATACCGGCGCGGTTTCGCCTTTATAACTGACCTTAAACATTGTCCCGAAGCTGCGCTGCTTGCGGCCATAAGTTACCTGACAATCGACAATTCTGACGTCTGCCGCCGGATCAAAACCGTAACCCAAAACTTTACCACGGATATGCGGGATGGCTGCGCGGATTTTCTTATCATCAATGTTTACGATTCCGCAACCTTGAGCGCCAAGTTCCCGGAAAATTTTTATTTTTTCTTCCAAAATTCGTTCAGGGGTCGAAAAAAATTCCAAGTGCGAAACGCCGATTGCCGTCAAAATGGCAATATCGGGTTTGGCAATGTTCAATAAATAATCCATGTCACCGATTCGGTCGACACCCATTTCTAAAATAAGAACTTCCGGAAATTCGACCCGAACCGTGCTCATCCACATTGCTTTAATAAAAACCGCAAGCCACTTGAAAATATTTTTGCCCGGAGAATCTACACCGATCACCGCAAAAGGCAAGCCAAATTCGTTATTATAATTTTTCTGGCTGCTCCTGGCGTTAAATTTCGGCGCGAGCGCCGTAAAAACGGCCTGCTTAGTTGAAGACTTGCCGACACTTCCGGTAATACCAACAATCCGCGGTCGGTATTTCCGCAATATTTTCCTGCTCGCTGCCGCTAATCTTTTTGCAAAAAAATTTCGCATTTGCTGTAAATTTTATTTCTTATCTGCTTGGTGGAATCTGATAATAATTTAATATAAAATTGGCAATCTCGCCAAATGCAGGTGCGGCGGTCGATTCCGCAAAATTAACATCGCGCGGATTATTGATTTTGACCAGCATCAAAAAGGCCGGATCCTGGGCCGGGCCGTAGCCGATAAATGAACCAATATTATCGTTGGCAACATAAACCCCTTTTTGGGCAACCTGGGCTGTACCGGTCTTGCCCGCAATGAAATAGCCCTTGACTCCCGCAGCTTTACCATAGCCGTTCTCAACATCATCGACCAACATTGCGGTCATTAAAGTTGCTGCCTGTTGCGATACAACATCGGTTTTGACCGCGGGCTGGGTTTGAGTGATTTTGCCATCCGGCGCAATTACCTGGTCAACGATATAAGGCTGCATCATTTTTCCGCCATTAGCTAAAGCGTCATAAGATTGGAGCATCTGGATTGGCGTGGTGCTGATGCCTTGTCCGAAAGCTGCGGTGTAAAAATTTATTTGAGCCGAATTTTTTCCGGTGACATTGCCTAGATCTCCTACTGACTCCGGAAGCTCGATATTAGTCGCTTGTCCGAATCCAAATTTTTTCAGATATGAAACGAACTTATTATTGCCAAGCTGCTGCTCAACCCAAATTGCCCCGGTATTCAAAGAGTGGTCAATGACCTCAGTCATAGTGGCATTGCCATGTGATTTGTGATCAGAGTTTTCAATTTTGTGTCCGGCAATATCAACTTCTCCGGTATCCTGATATGTGGTTTGCGGCGTGATTAATCCCTGATCCAAAGCGGCTGCCAGTGTCACGGCTTTCATGGTTGAACCGGGCTCGTAATTTTCGGTAGTGGCGGCATTCAAAAAAACCGAAAGGTCAGTAACCTTATTGAAAGCGTTTGGATCAAAGCTCGGGTAATTTGCCATTGCTAAAATCGCGCCGGTCTTCGGGTTTTCAACAATGACATTGCCCGAATCAGCGCCGTGTTTTTTAATGGCATCGCTCAAAACTTTTTCAGCTTCGTACTCAATTGACCGATCGATTGTTAATTTCAAACTGGAACCGTCCTGGGCCGGAACAAAATCTCGCTTGCTGCCGGTAATCCAGTTGCCTTTAAGGTCAGCTTCGGTTGCAACTCTGCCGTCGCTGCCTGCCAAAGTTTTTTGAAAATATTTTTCAAGGCCATATAAGCCAACTTTGACAGTTGCAGAGTTGGCGTTGTAACCAATAAAGCCTAAAACCTGGCTCAAAAAATCATTCTCCGGATAATAACGTGCCTGTTCAGGGCTTAAATAAACTCCGGCAAGCTTTGCTGAATTAATCTGATTAGTCTGATCGTCGGAAATATAGTGCGCCAAAGCGACATAATTTTTTTGCTTATCGGTAATTTTTGGCAGCAGATCAGATTCGTTCAATGTCAGAATTTTTGCCAAAGTCGCCGCAACATTCTTAGAATCTTTGATTTCTTTTGGCACGACATAAACCAAATTCTTTTGAGCGTTAGTTGCAACCGGATACGGAGTTTGCGAGTATTTGTCAGTCACCAAAATATCGCCGCGCTTTGCAACCAAGGCCTGGAAAAAATCATGCTGGTTGCTTGCCAGCGCCTGATAATAACCGTGTTCGCTAACTGAAATAATAAAAAGCCTTAAGCTAATTAAGGCAATAAATAAACCAAGAAAAATTTTGAAACCAATCAGCCGTACATTAAATGATTTCTTTTGTTCCGCGGTCATGCATCGTTAATTTATCTTTGACTTAATGTCGGAGCTTGGATGTAGGTCATGTGAGTGACCGGAACCATATTGACCACGCCCGGGTCAGACTGAATCTGGTCAATTGATTGCAATTGCGCCGCCTGTACCTGAAGTTTATCATGCTGATCTTGCAGTTGGCTAATCTGGCTTTGCAAACGATTGATGGCATAGCCTGTGGTAGAAAAATTATTGACCTGGATCAAATAAAAAAGCATTGAACCTACCAGCAAGGCCAGCAAAAGCATACCGGCAGTGCCTGCTTTTATTTTACCGAAGCTCTTGGCTTTGCGGCTGGTTTGGTGTTGTTTGCGATAAGCTGGCAATTGAAATGTTAGTGCAAAATGAGTTCCCATTTTTTTGTTTTTATTTTTGATCTAATGATTTAAAATTTTTGCAATACTCTTAGTTTGGCCGGTTTTGATCTGGGATTTTGTTCTTGCTCTTTACTACCGGCACTGATTGGTTTTTTGGTCAGGATTTTAGCTTGCGCATCCCGTCCACATTTACAAATCGGGAATTCCGGCGGACAAATACAACCTTTGGCCCTATCGTTAAAGAATTGTTTGACAATCCGGTCTTCCAAAGAATGGAAGCTGATTACCGCAAGTCTACCGCCGGGCGTAAGAAGTCTGAAGGCTTTCGGCAAAAATTCTTTTAGATTTTCAAGTTCGGCGTTGACCTCAATTCTCAAGCTCTGAAAAATTCTTCTGGCGCTGTCCGCGGCTTTGAATCGCAGCGGCGCTGGCAAGGCTTGTTTTATCAGCTCTAATAAATCTGTAGTTGTTAGAATTTCAGTTTGCTGGCGGTGCCGAACAATTACCCTGGCGATCTTCCTGCTGAATTTTTCTTCGCCATACTCCCGGAAGATTTTTTCCAACTCTTTTTCCGGATAACTTTGCAAGATGAAATATGCGGTGAACGGTTGTTTGCGCTTATTCTCAAGCCGGTCTTCGGTGTTAAAGCGCATATCCAGCGGCTCTTCTTTTTGAAAAGAGAAACCGCGTTTAGATTGCTCCAGGTCAAAACTTGAAATTCCAATATCTACTAGGATTAAATCGGCTTTTTTGATTGCCAAATTTTCCAAAACCCGATCGATATTTTTGTAATTGTCCTGGGCAAAGAAAATTTTCGACTTTAGTTTTTGTTTTTCAAAAACTTTCTTTGCCTGATCAATTGCCGCCGAGTCTAAATCAATCCCAACTAGTGTTCCGTCAGGTTCGATTCTTTTTGCAATTTCTAAAGCGTGCCCTGCTCCACCCAGCGTGCCGTCCACCGCGGTCTCACCCGGTTTTGGATTAAGATATTCCAAAACCTCGTCAGACAAAACCGGAGTATGGAAATCCATTTCTTTAAATTCCTATCTCTCCGAGCTGCTCGGCTATTTTAGTGCTGTCTTTTTCAGTGTTCTTTTTGTATTTATTCCAAAGATCCTCGGACCAGATTTCCATGCGGTTATACATGCCGGTCACTACAACTTTTTTGCTGATTTTGGCAAACTCTCTTAAGTACTCAGGCAGCACTATTCTTCCGATCGTGTCCAGCTCGCAATCCATTGCGCCTGAAAGCATTAAGCGTGCAAATGCTCTGGTGTTTGCTTTTGAGATTGGCAATGCTGCTAGTTTTTCAGCGAGCTTGCCCCATTCACTATGGGTGTATAAAAAGAGCGAATTATCCAGGCCGCGGGTGACCACGGCTTTATTTTTCAGATCATGGCGAAATTTGGCCGGTACGGATAGGCGGCCCTTTTCATCTATTGATAGCGTATATTCGCCAATAAACATAAAATCCACTTATCCCCACTTGGCTCCACTTTCTACCACTACTCCATTATTTTATTCCACGTTTCCCCCTTGGTCAAAATGTCATTTTGACCACAATATATGGAGCAGCTAAAATAAAAAACCGCGTTATTACGCGATTTTTAGATGATTTTGTAAAATTTGGCTTTGTTAAGTTCTGGGAGTTATCCCCAGGGATACCCATGGGGATACTCAAGGAAGTTTAAAAAATTAGAGATTGCTGAAGTGCCTCATATTTTATGGGCGATTTTATTTGCAGCGATCCCAAACGCCACGCCGACATTCAGGCTTTCCTTTTTCCCGAACATCGGGATTTCAACCACCTGATCAGCAAGCGCGAGCAGCTTGGCAGGCAGGCCTTTTGGCTCATACCCCAAAATAATTGCCAAAGGAAAACGCGGCCGCCATTTATTTAAATCCACACTTTTTCCGCGAACCTGCTCCAGAGCAACAATTCGCACGCCCTCGGCCTTAAGTTTTTTAATCAAGCGCGCGGCCTGACGATGATACTCCCAAGCAATCCAAGTTTCCGCGCCAAGTGCAACCTTCGAAATTTCTTTGCGCGGCGGACAGCCGGTAATGCCGGTCAAAAAAATTTTATCGACGCCAAAACAATCAGCTGTACGAAAAATTGCGCCAACGTTAAAAAGACTCCTTATGTTTTGGCAAATAACGTAAAATCTGCGATCAGACATGTCCCAACTCTTGCAATGCCGCTTTAGCGTAGAAAATTATGCTGCTCCTTACTCCGTATCTGGGATTCTCTAAATCTTCCAGATTAAACCATCTGCACTCAATCTCTGCGCCGGTCGGCTGTCTGACTTTATCAGAATCGCTGGTTGCAAAAAACCACAGCGTGACATGTTCATGCTTGTCATTTATCCGATGCCGGTTAATAAATCTGGGTGGAACTAATTCCTTATAATCTTTAACCGTTTCTGAAAAAAGTTTTTTGCCGGCAATCAGTTTAATCTCCAATCCAACCTCCTCCATTGTTTCTCTGATTACAGCTTGGTTTGGATCCTCATCTAATTCTATGTGCCCGCCGATTCCCAACCAGATTTTATACTTATCATGCATTCTCAAAAGTACCCGATCTTTATACACGATTAAGGCCTCAGCGGTTATATCTATTTTTTCATGAATATGCGGCATTATTTTGTCATTTTCCTGGTTTGAATTTTACTTTAAATTCTTTCATTCGTCCAAAACCGATTGAATCCCTGATCACTTCCCTGGCTTGCCAGGCGGGAATGCGTGCCACGGTAAAATCGCCGTATTTGTCATTAATCTTATCAAGCGCGGAGGTCAAAAGTTTTTCACGGCGATCAGATTCAAATAAAACCTGCTGTTCTGAGGCCTGTTGCAGGCCTGCGACAGTGACGCCGATTAGCCGAAAAGTTTTCACTGCGCCGCGGCCGCGACCGGGCAGCGCGTTTGTTGCCAAGGAAGATCGAGATTTAGGGCTGCCAAAATTTTCGAAGAAAATTTTGGCAGCCTCCATAAATATTTCCCTACCATCAGCAGTAAAATAATTTAGCTTATGGCGCTTAGCTATGTAATGCTGATCCTTATCGCTTGTAATAAAATGGATAATGTTTCCGGTAAGTCCTGCTTGACGCAAGCGCTTACCGACCATCTCTGCAAGTTTATACAAAACCTGCAGCACCAAAGCCTGATCAGAGGTTGTCTGCGGCAGAGTGTAAGCATGCCCCATTGATTTGATCGGTGCTTCTGCTCCAAATTCACCCTCATGCCATGACCCGCGCAAATGCCCGATCTCGCTCAAATGCCGACCCATTATTCCAAAATGCGCGACAAGTTTTGATTCCGGATAATCACGCAGGTTGCGTAAAGTTTTAATTCCCAAAGCATTAAGATTGCGCTCAGTTCGCGACGCGATCCCGGGAATATCAGTCAGTTTCAGTCGGTCATACAAAGTTTCAAGCTTATCAGGCGGAACCACGGTCAAACCGTCAGGCTTTTTCAGTTCACTTGCAATTTTAGCGATCAATTTACTTGGGCCGATGCCGATTGAACACCTGATCCAGTCGCCAACATATTTTTTCATCTTGGCCTTAATTTCTAAAGCGATCTTCTCCGCAGCAAGCCACGGATCAGCAGCATTGCTAACGTTTGCGGTCATCTTTAAAAAAGCTTCATCAATGCTGTATTTTTCAATTTCTTCGGTGTATGAATAAAAAATTTCCAGAAACCGCGCGGTAGTATTGCGATATTTTTCCGGATCAGTATAAAGCAGAATTATCTTGGGATAAATTTTCTTTGCCTCCCAAACCGGACAACCGGTTTTTATCCCCAACTTTTTTGCTTCTATTGAGGGCGCAATAATAATTCCACCAAGATGTTCACAAACTCCAATCGGCTTGCCACGTAAAAAAGGATTTGCCTGCTGCTCACAACTGGCAAAATAAGAATTCATATCAATATGAAAAATCACTGGCTGGCTGAATTTTTGGGCAATATTATCCATAAATCGAAAAAACTTAAATAAGGTGAACGATTGTATACCCATACTAACCTAAATAAAAAATCAGGGCAAGTTTGGCTTGCCCTGAAATGTTTAAGAGCCTGGGATTTATTCCCGAATCAATCCGCCCTGAAGTGTGCAATGATAAACCAAATGGCTGCGGTAAACGATGGATTCTTCACCGACAAACCGCTCCAAACCATCTTCGTTCACCCTAAAGTTCAGTTTGTATATCCAGTCTGCCTGGGTGAAGATCTGTAGTCCCCTGACCGGCATTGGCCCAGGATCGGGGTGTTTAAGCGCCTCGGTCAAAAATTTATAAACCGATTCAGAATCTTCATAGCCGTTCCAGATTCCTCCGCGATAATTCATGCCCCAGAACGGACGACTGCCGATCAGGCAACGCCGGTCATAAACGATCTTCTGTCCAATGAAGCTCTTCGATCCGGTGCAAAAATTGCGAATCTCGAAATTTTTGCCGGAATAAATATAGCGGCACAACAAATCTTCCGTTAAATCAAAATTTTTGTCAGGAGAATAGATCTGAGGAGTGGCTTCGCGAAGAAATCCCCTCAATTCTGACAGATCATGGGCGTCCATGGTGCCTCCTTGCTCCATAGCCGCTTAGAATATCAAAATTGATAGCTTTTAGCAAAGATTAATCTTCTTCCCGGTTTTCTTCTTCAATTGCTTCGACAAACAGCATAAAACGCCTTTCAAGATCTGCGGTTCTGAGTTTTACTTTTTGCAGTAACCGATCTGCAAAGGCAATAATCTGATCAATAGCCTGACCTTGAGCCTGATTGCTCCAACGAATCTTATGCAATGACTCAATTACCTGGTTTAAAAATCTCAAACCAAGCTTATAGCCGTCTAGACTAAGTTTAATGTTTGCCAAAGTTATTTCATTTTCCGCGAAACCCGAAATGCCCTCATGACTATTCAATGAATAAATAATTTTTTCAGGAACCAGAATACTGCTGACCCTGGCACGGAAGTGGTCACGGTCATTTTGATCCGGCAAGGCATTAACTAACGCATAAACTTCGCCTGCTAAAAGTTGTGAATCGCGATAAAGATTGTCAAATTGCCACGGCTGATTACGCTTTTGTCTGGAAAAATCAGGTAAGGCATCCCATGATTCTATAATTTTTGGAGTGTTGTTGTGATATGGATTTTGTGAATTTCTGCGCTTAACCTCGGCGCGTATGTAAGCATTATAATCTTTACGCACTTTGCCCCAGACGTATGCATGATTTTTAGAATTGATAAACTCTTCAAACTTATTATGGAACAGTATTCCAAATGCCGGATCTGCGGTGCCTAAAATATTTTCTGTTTCTTGGATTACTGAGCCAAGATCATCATCCGGAATTTGATCGAAAACGAGAAGCCGCCTGAAGATCTTCTGAATATAACTGTTTTCTTTTTTGGATCTTGGTTTTTGTTGACCATATTTTTCAACTGGCAGGTCAAAGAGTGCCAGGTTGCGAGTAATGAGATACTCATATCGCATTTGGGATCTCCCTTAATGTTCTATTTGAATTATTATATTAAGAAGAGATTAAAAAAAGATTAAATGAAACAGTTTTTTGAACGTGTTCCAGTACGAAAATCCATTCAATCCCCCGACAAAAACATTTTGTTCTTGTGGGCTTTGATCTAACTGATTCTGATCCAATAAAGCATTTGGATCGTCCGGACCCTGATCCATACTCTGACTTTCTGATTCAGTATCAGGTTCGGTTTTTAATCCATTCGGAGAAAAATTAAAAGTAATATTTATATCGCGTTGGCCTGAAGTACCGGAGTCAGGAGTAGAACTCTCAACAGTAGAATCCTGTGCCGGTGTGTCGGTTTGCGTATTTCCAAGATCTTTTAATTGATCACCAGGCTCCGCTGTGGAATCAGCAGGTCCGCCACTATCGTTTGCGGATGCTACGGGAGGCTGTAAGTAAACTATCTGGGGCGGGACTTGCGGCAAGTTTGTTGCATTTGTTGCAGTAGATGCCGCGCTTTGTGATACAGCGCCATCAGTCTGTCCGGCATTATCACTCTGATTACCTAAGTCATTTTGATCCAAAACCTGACTAGGCGGAACCACCTGATCATTTCCCTGAGGATCAGTGTTGCTTACTGTGTTTGAGTCCGGAGAAATTTGAGCATCGGCCTCCTTTGTTAAATTGATTTGATTATAGTTATAGATTGTAGCAACCCCCGGTTGAATTTTTGTGATTGAAAGATCAATCGGTTGAATACTGTCAGCCGGTTTTATTGCAACTTTATATTGCTGTCCGGAATCAGTAGGAAGAAAAATATGAGTGTCGGCACCGGTCCCAATTCTGGGCAGGTTGTTTAAATTTATTGGTTGAGCTGTAATTGCATCAGTAATCTGAATATTTAAAGAGCTGTTCAAACTTATTAATTTTCCTTGAATACCGCAGGCGCCTGAATCAGTTGCAAGTGCGTTGGATTCTTGTCCGTTTGCAAGTCCTACTATCGCCTGACGTAATTCCGGGGCAGAAAGCATCTGGTCATGTTTGGCGTGAGCGTAAAATATTTTGGCGTTGACTAAATGCGCGGCGCTGCTCATTAGCACAGTGCCGTCTCCGCTGTCCCCGGAAATTCTATAATTGGGCCCGTGTAAAATCCTCTCGACTATATTTGAGGAACCCTGGCGCATTTTGTTTATTGTTTTTAAGGTAAACTGGCCGCAGCCGACAATGTCATAAATTTTATTGACCTTGGTGCTTAGGTCCAAGTTATCCAGACCGTTATGCAAATTTTCTGCATTATTAAGCAGTTCAAGATTTTTACCGAGCGAAATTAATAAATTTTTACTTTGGATGTAATTTAACACCGGTGAATTCTGAGCGGTCAAATCAACATAAAATCCGGCAGTTTTTGTAAAGTATTCCTGGCTAGGCAATAATTCATAAACGCTTGGCATGTTTTGAGAAAGTTTTTGCATTTCAGCAGCACTGAGCAGTGGTATATCAAGATTGCTGCCAAAAATTAATTCATGTGCGGCTTCAGCCGCGCCAAGGTTTGGGACGCCTACAAAAATTGCATTATCCACCTGCGGTGTTTGAGAGTTCAACAAATATTGTTTAAAAACTAAACCTCCAAGACTATGCGCAACCACGTTCAATTTCAAAGCCCCTGTTTTGGACAATATCGCATTTATGGCACTGCCCAGTTCAAAAGCATTTTCCGCTATACTCAGCCGCCAATCATAAGGAAAAACATAGAGATTATCGTTCAGGGAGTATCCGGCTGATATAAATTGATTGATTAAACCATCAGCGTAATCAAAAGTCCCGAAGGCGTAATCTATTTTGGAAAGTATTGCACCCGGTTTTACCGAAGAATTTAAAGGTTTGCCGTCTGAATCCATTCGCAAAGAATCCATAAAACCATCATCAGGGTCTAAAACTAAACCGCTTAGGTTTGGCCAAATCAAACCGCTGTCATCCTTAAGTTCAGTACCTAAGATCCCCGGGACAATTAAAACCGGTTCCTTGGCCGGAGGAGGAGCGTTGACCTGCAAAGAATCGCTGACTATGCCCGATGCCCCACCATCAATGATCCCCTGATAGCTAATACTTGCATAACTAGAGCCGTCAGGCATTGCAGGCGGCAGATCTCCTACGCATGGCGCAGCGCCGCACATTATTTGGACAGTCTGCTCATCATCCCAAAATTCAAAATGAGTAGCGGAAGTAAATCTTATGCTATAGAACTGCATGGTAGGTCTAGGCGTCAATCCGGTAAAGGTTATTGAGTAAAAAAATGAGCTGCAGTCTGGTTTATACAAATAAAAACCGCTTAACCAACGCCTGCCATCATTAAAAGGAGTCTTCAATTTTAAATGTATAACTAAAAAACCATTGATATACTCTTGTTGTTCATAATTATCAAAAAAATAAGGATTAAAACCAGTAGTCTGTAGGGTTTGGCAAGATTTTAAAGCCGCTCCAAAATTATTTAACTCAAGCGGCAACTGATCCCCAGCAGACGCCAAAATTGGCATCAGAATCAACCACAAAACAAGTATTTTCTGGATGGTTTTATGCATGTCATTTATACCCGCCTAGCATTAATAAAAAATTAAAGCTTATCCACCCCATCCACGTCCTGTGGAGATTGTTAACCAAAAATTAATCTGATATATTGACTTCACGAAAATTTAATTTAAAGGTCGCTAAAGGCCATGGAAACAAACACCTCAAATCTAAGCACAATTGACCGTTTACCGCCTCAAAATACTGAGGCCGAATGCTCAGTGTTAGGGTCAATCCTCTTGGATAAAGATGCCATTATTAAAGTTGCTGACATCTTGCATTCAGAGGATTTTTATGATGAAAGAAATAAAACCGTATATCTGGCAATGCTTGAGCTTTATGAGAAAAATAACCCAATCGATATCCTGACCGTATCGAACTTACTAGATGAGCAAAAAAAGCTCGATTTTGTTGGTGGATCAAGTTATCTGGCCGGGCTTGCAAATAGCGTTCCAAGCGCAGCCCATGTGATGCACTATGCTGCGATTGTCAGAAGAAAAGGAACACTGCGCAGGCTTATCAGCGCCGCAACCGAGATTACCAATCTTGGCTATAAAGAAGGTACTGAAATTGAAAGTATTTTGGATCAAGCCGAGCAAAAAATCTTCGGAGTATCTCAGAAGTTCTTAAAACAAAACTTTATTCCGCTCTCCGATGTTTTGCATGAGACCTTTGAACGTCTGGACAACCTACATAAAAACAAGGGCAGTCTGCGCGGCGTTGCCACCGGCTATATTGATCTTGATCACATCCTCGGCGGACTGCAAAAAAGCGACCTGGTCATTTTGGCGGCACGGCCTTCAATGGGGAAAACTTCGCTGGCATTGGATATAGTGCGGAATGTCGCGGTCAACAGCAAGCTTGCGGTCGGGGTCTTTTCTTTAGAAATGAGCAAGGACCAGCTGGTTGACAGATTGCTCTCATCCGAGGCTGACGTTAACTTATGGAGCCTGCGCAGCGGTTATTTGAGCGACGAAGGCGAAAATAATGACTTCCAAAAAATCGGTGAAGCAATGGGCCGCTTGAGCGAAGCGCCAATTTATATTGACGATACCGCCGGTGCAAGCATCATGGAAATCCGAACCAAAGCCCGAAGACTTCAGGCTGAACATGATATTGGCTTAATCGTCATCGACTACTTGCAATTGATGCAAGGTTCAAATTCCGAAAATCGAGTCCAGGAAGTTTCGGAAATCTCGCGATCGCTGAAAGGCATCGCAAGAGAGCTTAATGTTCCGGTACTGGCGCTTTCACAGTTGAACCGCGCGGTTGAAAACCGGCCGGACAAACACCCGCTGCTTGCTGACCTGCGCGAATCCGGATCTATTGAGCAGGACGCTGATGTGGTAATGTTCATTTACCGCGAAGATATGTATAAGGGCAAAGAAAGCCAGCGACAAAACATCGCTGAAATCCAAATAGCCAAACACCGAAACGGCCCTACCGGTAGAATTGAGCTGTTCTTTGACAGCGAAAAAACCTCTTTTCGCAATTTGGATAAAACTTTCTCACAAACCCTGCCAAGCCCTGCTGAGATGATCAGACCGCCGGCTCCCGGAGACATTAATGATTAGAAATTCGAGATGATTAGACTTCCCCGCTCAATAGAGAAATTGATTAATGAATTTTCAAAGTTGCCCGGCATCGGCGCTAAAACCGCCAGCCGGTTAACCTTTTATTTGCTGAAAAAAAACGATTTGGATTTACAGCTGTTTTCTGAAGCGGTACGCGATCTCAAAAAAGACCTGATATTTTGTTCAGTCTGCCACAACATGACCGAAAACGATCCTTGCAGCGTTTGTTCAGATCCAAACCGTGATCATGCAACGATCTGCGTCGTTGAAGAGCCAATGGACGCTCAGGCACTTGATGCCACCGGCGCTTACAAAGGCATTTATCATATATTAGGCGGAGTGCTGTCCCCTCTGGACGGAATCGGTCCGGAACAGCTTAATATTGAATCACTGCTAAAAAGACTGGGAGAAGGCAGTGGCGGACAATATTCCTCTGAAGTTAAAGAACTTATCTTAGCAACCAATCCTTCACTTGAGGGTGAGACTACAGCAATGCACATTGTCGGTGCGGCTAAACCCCTTGGAATAAAAGTTACAAGGCTAGCGCGCGGATTACCAATTGGCGGAGACCTTGAATATGCCGATGAAATTACAATTTTACGGGCATTACAAGGCCGCAGCGACTACGAAAATAGCGGCACTGCTAAATAATCCGGCAATAAAAAACTAATATTTTTTAAACTGATCAAGACGAAGCATTAAAAAACCGCCGGTAAAACAATCCGACGGTTTTTTATTTAAAATAAAGTTATCTTTTCAACTAAACTTTGACAATCTCCAATTCAGTGTAATCCTGACGATGACCTTGCTTGCGGCGGTAGCGCGACTTGGATTTATACTTGAAAACTAAAATCTTTTTACTGCGCGCCTGCTTCAAAATTTTTGCTTCAATGACGGCTCCGCCGATGTGCGGTTTGCCCAGTTCCAAACCTTTCTCAGTTGAAAGCATCAAAACTTTATCAAGCTTAACGGTGTCACCTGCTTTGCCAGTGAGCTTTTCTACCTGGATTTTAGCGTTTGCGGAAACTAAATATTGCTTGCCGCCTGATTCGATAATTGCTAGATTCATGGTCTCTGAAAAATCAATTTAATAAAAAATGGCATTAAAGCCGCTGTAATAATAGCAAAAGCCGCGGATCCGGTCAAATAAAAAACCGGCTCTTTTTACAGAACCGGGATTGTTCCAATTGACCAGAGAGCGATCAATTATAACAGATTTGCAATCTCCAGGTACTGACAGAGGATTTCAATCTCCCTTAGCTTTTCAAAGGCCTCATTTGGCGGTCCGGGAAAAATGTAAACCAGGCCCAGCCCATCCTCGGTCGGAGCAAATTTTCTTCTCTGCAGGCAGACAACCAAAGCTGCCGCGACCTGCTCGAACAGCCGGATATTAAACGCCAAAAAAGTTTTTTGCGGGACTTCAGAAGTTCCGGCAAAAGCGTAGAAAGACAGCGGCTGTCCAGATGGTCCCGTTACCGCTTCTCTTGCTTCTTTCTCGTTTGCGCTCTCTTTTATACCCATCGTCTCAGCAAGCGACATGATCTGGCCTCCTTATGCCATATTCCAAACAGTCTAATCTTTTTTGGCGGCAGCGTCAATCCCAGCGCCCTGATTGGCTTTAATCCGCGCCTGCTGATTGTAAACAATTACCGTAGAAATCGCTAAAGCAATCATGACACACAGTAAAATAACCAAAGCCACCAATTTGCCGAGTGACTGTAAGAACACCGCGACAAAACCGAACGCCGCAGCAATGCCGTACAAAATCAAAACGGTTTGCTTTTGAGTAAAGCCGATATCAAGCAGTCTGAAATGCAAATGTTTACGATCAGCGCGGAATGGCGAGCTGCCGTAAAACATCCTTCTAAAAATTACCCAGGCGACATCCAAAATAGGAATGCCCATGACCAGCACGGCAGTAGCAATTTTTCCGCCTAACAAAACCGAAAATGCTCCAAGCATAAATCCCAAAAAAGTGCTGCCGGCTTCGCCTAAAAATATTGAGGCGGGGTTGAAGTTATAAAAAAGAAAGCCGAGCACCGCCCCGCAAAAAATTATTGCCAATGCGGCGGTGATCGGCTGATTGACCTTTGGAGTAAAAGAGAGGCCAAACAGGGTCAGCCCGGCAATAAAAGCAATCCCTGATGCCAGTCCGTCCATACCGTCCAAAAATTTGGTGGTATAAATCATGCCGATTAAAAATAAAAATACAAAGATCGCAGAAAAAGGAATGCCGATCAGTTTAAATGCCAAATTGATCGGGGCTCCGAATGGATTTGAGATTTGGTTAATTCCGACGCCGATGCCGAAAAAAATTAAAATTAAAACGGAGATAACCGGGGCAATTACTGAATAACGCGGCGCTAAATTAAAACGGTCGTCAATATATCCGCCAATCATCAGGACTACCCCGCCCAAAATCATCGCCCAGTAAAATTTTGGTGGGACAATAAAATAGCTCGGATGAAAATGCCGAACGTAGAATAACAGAATCAGACTGAAAGCCGCATAGATTGCCAGGCCACCAAGCAAAGGAGTCGGCTGCTTATGAATTTTGCGCGGGTCAGAAGGGATGTCCAAAATTCCGGTCTTATAGGAAATATATTGGACCACAGGTACAAATATAACTGAAAGCACTAGCGCTGATAAAAACAAGAAAAAATAAATCATCGATTGGTTTTAAAAACCGCTTGGCCGCGCAAAATTTCTTCATGCGAGGACTTGCGTACTTTTGGAGTTACCCAAAATTCCATGTATTTGCCGAACATCAACCTGGTTTGTGCTTCCACCGCAGGAATACTGCCGAACAGCACTGAGATTATCGGCACAAAAATCCATTGGAGGTACATGCTAATTGTCCGCCAAATGCTGTATTTAGCAGGACGCGGCGGCAACAAAACCATATTAACGTAAACTGAAAAAATCAAAAATAACGTGGCGGTGTTCATGATCCATTTAGTGGCAAACGGCAGATTTTGAGCGACAACTGTCTGACCGAAACGGTGGCCGCCGATCAACAATGGCAGCCAACCTAAAGATGAAATTACAATCGAAGCGGTTGCCCAATTGTAATTTCCTTCAACATACTGGTAAAGCTTGTACATTCTATCCCAGAACGGTGCTTTGGATTTTAATAATCCCGGAATCAAGGTCGGGTAATACTCGACATTGTATGCCCAGCGACGTTTTTGTTTATACTGATTAATCAAAGTTTGTTTGTAAGTATCGGCCAAACAAGTGTCCAGTGAAACCGGCACGAATAACGGCGTGGCCCGATAATCGCCGTCATAATGCAAATAGCACTGCCAAAAAATATAACCATCTTCGTTGACTAAATCCTTGCGCCAAAAACCAACCTCAACCAAGGCTTTCAAAGTCATGCTGTGTGAGGAAAAAGTGCGCAGCCGGTTGGGCCTGGAGCTTTCCAAAAATTGCCAAAAAGTATTACTTACCGAAACAACCCTGATGAATGACGGCGAATCCCAAATATTATTGTTATAAACCGCGATCGGTTGAAAGCTAGACCTATACGGATTTTCAGCGGTCAAAAACTCATAACTGACTCGGGCCAGATACTCTGGATGAATAATCGTATCTGAATCAAAATTTGAAATTATGCAGTCATCGATACTGATTCCCGCTTCAGCAAGCTGCGGTAATAAGCTCTGTGCCGCCCAAGTAGCATTGGCGCTTTTACCTCGAATTTCCCCTTCCAAGCCATCGGGATGAGTGGTAATAATAAATTTAAAAAACTGGCTGCCATACTTCTCTTTTATTTTTGCGGCTGTTTGCTGAGCAGCGCTGCCGGCGCGCCCTTCGCTTGCAAGCAAAACAATAATTTTATCCTTCGGATAATTTACAGCGCTCAATGAGTCAAAGGTTGTACTTAAAACCTCAAAACCTTCGTTGACAAAAGGGTATAAAACAATGTGATACAAAGATTTATAATCCCGGCCGCTTCTGCCCTTTGCAATCAGGTTCTTAATTTTGGCCAGCTCCTCTCTAAAATAACGTCTGCCTGGGCCATTTTTTTCTTGGTTAGCTTGCTGCTCTAAAAAAACCTTATAGCTTTTAAAATCCCGCAGCTGTTCCAAAAAAATTATCCAGTTTAAAGTAACAAAAAACTTATAGCGCCGGTGTGAACTGATTAAATGCGCGGCGCTGTTTACCGCCTTAAATAACCAATACAAGTCAAAGAAAATAATAAACACGGCTACCCAGATCGGATGATAATAAGAAAAAAACAGCGCAAAAAAAAGCGTTGCCCAGAACATTGTTCCAGGTACAATTTCCCAAAATCGTTCTTGAATTGTCCGCTTGCGAAATGGCATTACATTCTAAAGTAGCGTTACTTGCTAAACAACAATTAAGCTTTTCAAAAAAATCACAGCAATAAAAATAAAAACTGCTGCGATCATACTTACCACCGCAAGAGTTTTTCCTCCAAAGGCATCAACCTTCAAACTGTATCGATAAAAAATTATATTTACCAGGGCAATCAGAACTCCCGCTGCCGGTAACAAATAAATGTAATAACCCTTGCCGATCACATCAGGTCCGTAAAAAATATTATAGTGCAGCGGAACAACCTCCGAACTTGGTCGAATTTTGTAGTAAATGAACAAGCATGTTATAATGTTGATTGCAAAAGCCAGCCAAAAAAACGAAATAAAACGTCTCATATAATCTTTCACGATTATACTGAAAATTAACTTAAAAATCAAACAAAAATGAAGAAGAAAGAAATTTGGTTGCTGATCCTGATTTTGGTGGTCGCGGCATTTTTCAGATTTTATTTAATCGGCAAAATGCCAGGAGGATTATTCCCGGATGAGGCCGCTGACGGACTTGATGTAAATAATATTTTTAAAGGGCACTTGCTGCCTTTTTACGCTCGGGGAAATGGTCGCGAAGCCCTGTTTCAATATCTGCTTGCAATCAGCGTACACTTTTTCGGCCGAGGTTTCTGGCAGCACCACATTGTTTCAGCATTGATTGGATTACTTTCAGTTTGGACCGCGTTTCTTTTGACCAAGCGCTTGTATGGAACCAAAACCGCTTTAGTCGCAAGTTTTCTGATGGCAGTAAGTACCTGGCATATCGTTTTATCGCGCACCGCTTTTCGGGCGATCATGATTCCATTATTTACTTCTTTGGTTTTTTATTTTATTGTCAGATTCTTTCAGGCCAAAAGCGAAAAAGAAAAAATTTGGAGCTCAATTTTTGTCGGAATATTTTTTGCCGGCGGTTTCTACACTTATATTGTTTACCGGGCGATGGTTTTAATTCTTGGAGCGATGGCGCTATTTTTGCTTATCGCTGACCGTAAACAAAACTTCGCCTGGTTTAAAAACATCCGCAAATACCTGGCATACGCGCTAATTTCGGCCTTTATTATATTTCTACCGCTGGGCATTTATTTTGCTAAAGATCCCGGTTCATTCCTGGGCAGAGCCAGCCAGGTTTCAGTTTTTAATACCGATTTGAATCATGGCCATTTGCTGGCAACCGTCGGCGATGTCGCCTTTAAAACGATGCGTTCCTTTTTTGCTGACGGCGATACCAACTGGCGCCAAAATATTTCCGGTCAGCCGTTCTTATCGCCGTTTGTCAGTCCGTTCTTCGGAATCGCCCTGATTGTTCTGACAGTTTTAACGATACGTTTCCTTTGGAAATGTTTCAGCGGCAGACAAGATATGCAAGATTTAAAACATACCATTCCGGTGCTGCTGTTTTGGGGCATGCTTCTTCCTGAAATCTCAACCGCAGAAGGAATCCCCCATGGTTTAAGGCTGATTGGTACAATCCCTGCGGTATTTATGATTAGCGCGGTCGGGTTAATTTATCTGGTAAAACTGGTTTTAGAATTATGGCATTACAAATGGATGGAATATATTTACGTTTTTGTCGCAATATTTTTCCTTGCTTCAATTGCATACTTAGCCTATACCAACTATTTCGTTTATGCATACAACAATGTTGACAATGCTTATGCTTTTCGATCAGATCTATCCAGTGTAAGTGACTATATTAACCAGAATTCTGCCAAATTTAATAAATCTCACACTTTCTTGGTTTTGGATTTGTTTTCGCTTCAGACCGTTGACTACTTCACCACCACTTCACATAATCCTTACACCGTAATTGATCCGGCCAACTCTTGGAAACTGCACCCTGACCAGAACGATGTTTTGATATTCACCGCATCGACCATACCGGATTACCTTAATTTCGCCAATAAGCATCCGAGCCAATTTGAAGTCCTCAATGTAATTCAAAGCAGGCTTGGTGAAGTCGATATGATTGCAATTAAATTTACCGGTAAATACAAATCTCCGAGCCTGGTTAGCACCGGAAACCCCGGAACCGACTCTTTTACAATTGTAAATTTTGGTGATCGGATTGACTTCTCCTGGGACAACTTACAATTTGATCCTTGGATTATGAAAATCTGGCAATGCACTGATGCTCAATGCAAAACAAAAGCCTTGATCAAACAGGAAAATCAAAATGACTATCTCGCCAACCAGGATCATATTGAGCTCAACGCCACCAAATCAGATCTGTATTTTATCGAAGAGGCCGACGATGCCAAAACCGGCAAGGTCCTAAAATATTATCCAACCCTAAAACTTCCGAAATATGTTCAAGAATAATAAAGCGCTTTGGCTAATTTTAATCGCCGCCGCGCTGGTTCGACTTTACAATCTCAGCGCAATTTCACTTTGGCACGACGAGGCCTTCTCTGCTCTGCTGATTCGCTACCCGTGGGGCGAAATGATCCACAGAATCGGTTTGGATGTGCACCCACCGCTCTATTATATTGTCCTGCGGCTATGGTATTACATTTTCGGCTGGTCAATACTTTCCCTACGCGGCTTTTCAGTACTATTTGGAATTTTAACCGTTTTGGCAACCTATCTATTTATGCAGGCGGCGTTTGAGCGCCGTGCTCTTTCTCTAAGCGCCGCCCTGCTGATTGCCCTTAGTCCGTTTCAAATTCAATATGTCACCGAAGCAAGGATGTACACATTTGGCACATTCCTTTTAATGCTCTCCGCATATTTCCTGGTAAAAGCATTTAAAACCGACAAATGGAAGTTTTGGGTCGCTTTTGCCGCAGCAACTTCTGCCGGGCTTTATACCCACTACTATCTATTCTTCTCCTCCGCCGGTTTGGGATTATTTGGTTTTTACTACCTTTGGAAAAATCATCATACAAATTTCAAAGCGTACCGACGTTTTATTTCTGCCTGGATTTTAGTTTTTCTAAGCTACATTCCTTGGCTAAAAACTTTCTGGTTCCAATTTCATCAGGTCCAAAATAATTATTGGATCCCGGCACCGAACCGCTGGTCAGTATCAGTAACCAACTGGCTGCTTTTGACCGGCGGCAGTTCCGATTCTTCAAAAATTGGCAGCGATGTCTGGTTGATTCTTGCTGACCTGCTGACACTTTACATCATCTATAGAGTTTTGAAATACGATGCATCTCAGAACAAATGGCTGGTGCTGCTTGCCACAATCATTCCGTTTTTGGGAAGCCTGGCGCTTTCATACAAACAATCAATTTACCTTGACCGCTATTTCCTTTTCGCCGGGCTGTTTTACAGCATTATGCTGGTACTTGTTTTATTCAATATTCGCAGCTCACTTATCAAATATCTGCTGCTTTTCATTTTGCTGGCGGTCAATTTTACAAATTACGTCAATTTCTGGAGACAAAATGATGTTTCTGCCAGACCGGGTATGGCCGCTGCGGCTGAGTTTTTAAATTCCAACGTCAAACCAAGCGACAAACTTGACGTTGCCTCTTCTTTTGAATTTTTCAACTTTAAATATTACAACGGCACTTTAGTCGCTCCGCTGCTTTATACTCCGGGAATAAATCATGTCTCAGATTTACCGCATTATTCCGGAACCGCCTTACTTGATGACCGCGATCTAATTCATGCTTGGAATGCCGATACCAATCCCGGCGATACCGTTTGGATTTTATGGACCACAGGTTTTGGCGGCCAAAGGCCAAATGACATCCCGCCCAGCTGGACCTTGATTCAAGAAAAATCATGGCAGGACATCAGGCCTTATATCGGCACTCTTATTTATGTAGACCAATACAAGGTTGGCAGCACCGCAATTACAAAAAAATAAACCAAAAGTAAAAGGACTTTGTTTGCAGAGTTTTCACCTGCAAACAAAGTCCCTTGGGGTAACAAAGCCGAATTTTGAATAGGCGGTAATTTTGGCACTGATCGCTCAGCGAAAAGTGCTTTTATTTTACGGTTCCTGTTGAAACCGTGTTACCGTTCCCTCAAAATCCTCTGATCGGTGGCGCCGCCCGGCCGTGTCAGATTGTGCCGGTGCTGTTGTGCCCGATGCCGCCCTGGTCCTGGTTCTGGTCGTCGTGTAATTTATTATTATTTTTGACGCCCGTTGCGTTGGGCGGACTGGCATTGTAATTCTTTTTCATCAGAAGCCTCCATTTTTAGTATTGTGTTGCTAAAAACACCGTTATATTAACATGATAAGTGGCATCTATCAAGGGCTAATCAACTGCTGAACCTGGCTGGGATTAATCTGTTCAATCTGCTGCAGATTTGTGCCGCTTGATGATAAAGTCACCTGAAATAACAAAACAAAAGCGACGATCGAAATGACTGTCAAAGCTATGCAAATCCAGGCTGCGTTCTTGCCATCGGATTTACCGCTGAGATAAAAGCGCAACGCAAAAAATAAACCAATCGGCGGCAGTCCTATTGAAACCAAAAAGCCCCAGCGTTTTTCTTTTTTTGAAAGAAAATTGTGTTCGCCGGCAGAGGTTTGAAAAGCATTCATTACCAAACTGGCCACGTCAATATTAGGATTTTCTTTGCCGAGCTGTTTGTAAGTCTCTATTTGTTGTTCTAGCTGCTTTTGATCCATAAAATTATTGAGAACTTGCACAAGGATCAGTCTGGAAACACAAAAATGCCTTAGGATCAAAACGCAGGTCAACGTATCCGATTTTAGCGCGTTGGGCCGGATTTAAACCCGACCAAATTGTGAAAAAACGCTGCAAGTCTGTTTTTGGATCCATTGTGCTGTCAAAATAAATTTTTGCACCGCTCTTAGTAAATAATATCAGATCGCTTGAAGCGATTCCAGGAACAGCGTAATGATCAATTTGACCTTGAGTTTGCGCACTGAAATTGGCATTAATGTACTGTAAAAATCCGGCTTTATCGGCGCTGAACAGTCGCTGCCCCGGAGTAACACTTTGATCTGCAGTATCAATTATGGTGCCGAGGTTGCTATTAGCTGTTTGGGTTGGGCTGCCGATTGTCCCGTCAGAATTCAAAATATAAAAATTGTTTTGAACCTGAAGATTGAACGCCGGAAGCCGCTGGTCCACAGTAATTTCTATCTGACGTAATGTTTTTCTTTTGACCGAAATCACCGAAGAAACGTCAGGATCGCTGGCCAATATTTTTTTGCCAAAAACGCCGGTCTGAAAAAAAATAATATTTCTTTCTGGAAATCCGAACCTGAACCGTTTTGAAAAATCATTGAAACGCTGCTGAATTCCCGCAGCGGCAAACTGATCAGCACCAAGAACGGTTAGTTCTTTTATTTGTAAAAACGGCGCAAAATAAATTAAATAAAGGATTAAAAGCAAAATAAACCCGGCCAAAATTTTTCTAAACCAAGTACCCAAACCTACCGCATAGAAAAATTTTTCAGCTGTGGTTTCCGGTAATTTACGAACCGGACGGCTATAAGAACGGCGCGCACGAACCTGGCGTTTATACCCAGGATCATGGAAACGTTTAGTATCCACGTTAGATAAAATTATTTTTTGGTTTCAATCGAAATTTCTTGCATTCCAAACATAAATGGCCATAGAACTTCAGGAATTTTTATACTGCCATTCTCCTGCTGATAATTTTCCATAATCGCAATAAGAGTTCGCCCTGCGGAGGCGGTGGCATCATTCATGTGCACCAGCTGGGTTTTACCGTCATCGCGTTTTACTTTTATATTCAGTCTCCTGGATTGATAATCGTTGATCAGGTCAGAAGTATGAGTCTCGCGGTAACGATCCTGACCCGGCAGCCAGGTTTCAATATCAACCTGCCTGAAATCCGGACCGCCCATATCTCCGGTGCAGATTTTTACAACCTGATATGGCAGTCCCAAAGAACTCATAATATATTCCTGAATCGCTACCAAAAATTGTTGTTCAACCAAAGAATCTTCCGGGACTGTAAAAGATTCCATTTCTAATTTATCAAATTGATGCACTCTCAAAATTCCCTTCATGTCCTTACCGTAAGAACCCGCCTCTCTGCGAAAAGCAGTGGAGAATCCAATATAACGCAGCGGTAAATCTTTTTCTCGTAAAACCTGGTCCATGTGCATTGGGCCTAAGGTATGCTCGGCGCTGCCAATTAAATAAAGGTCATCGCTTGGGATGTGGTAACGTTCTTCTTTAGGCTCCAGCCGCCCCATTCTTTGAAAAACCTCAGGCTTGATCATAACCGGCGGCAATATCGGAATAAAAGGTTTGGGTCTGGCATTCAAACCGGCATCTTTTATAATTTCTTGCAATTTTTTTTCTGAGGTTAAGATCTGCATTACAAATTGAATAACCGCAAGTTCCAACAGCGCCAGACCGCCCTTTAAATAAGCAAAGCGCGAGCCGGTAACATTTGCCGCTGTTTCAGTGTCGATTACGCCAAGCTGTTCTCCAAGCTGCCAATGTTCTTTGGCTTTGAATTTAAATTTAGCGGGCTCGCCGACTTTTTTTTCAATAACGTTGCCACTTTCATCAGGACCAATTGGAGTATCCTCAGAAGGGATGTTCGGCACAGCATACATCATTTGAGCATATTTAGCATCCAGCTCGCGGAATTCGCCTTCCAAAGCCGATAAGTTTTCTTTAACCATTTTGCCGCGTTCAATATTTTTTTCTTTTGCGGCGGCATTCTTTTCTTTATTAAGGTCCTCAATTTTTGTAATCAAACTACGCCGTTGTTCATCGATCTGCAAAAGCTGGTCAATATCAACCCGGCCCTTCTTGTTTTTTACAGTTTCTTTTACTAATTCCGGATTTTCCCGGATAAATTTTATGTCGAGCATTATTTTTCGGATTTTAAAATTAGTTCAAAGACTTCAGCGGCTGGTTTTAAAAATTTTACTTTTTTTATAGCTGGATAAGAATAAAAGCCGCCTTCTGAAATTTCTTTATCGCCACTGTTGAATGTTCCTGAAATAATCCGACATTTATAGCCGATCAAAAAAATTTGGGTTTTTTCGCCGAACTCATTGGCCCATATCGGATTAACCCATATTTCAGGAAGCAGATATTCCACTACTACTTCAAAACCGGTTTCTTCCTTTACCTCGCGCCTGATCGCATCTGCCGGAGTTTCGCCGTCTTCAACATGACCGCCGGGTAAAGCATAAGCCTGGTGCCCTTCTACTCCTGGGGTATTGCGCTTAATAAAAAATAGTTCATTGCGCTCATTTGTAATGGCAGCCACTACCACGACATCCCTGTTTAGTTTTAGGTCATTGGCCATACCGCGTGTTATGAGTATAGTTCAAAATCTTTGGTCAGTTTTTCTACCTCAGCCTTATCGCCGAAAACCAAAACTCCCAAATATTCAATCTCGTCCAAATTTTTTGATTTGGCGCTGGCTATAACTTTTTTGTCGTCAGTAGTTTCTATCATCTCTCGAATAAACTCTGACACTTCCAGGCCGCGTGCTTTAGCCAATTGCGCCAGATCTTTTAGCGCCGCGCTTGTCGGCGCGGATTTAATCATGATCGCATGCTGAATATTAAGTTTAATGCTGTGGTTATCTTTAGTGTGAATCTCTTCCTGAAGCAGTAGTTTCTTTCCCTGATGAATACCCAGTTCAGCATTAAGGTGCGCAATTGTATTCATTTGCTGCCATGGCGCAAGCTCTGCCGCGGTGTTTATTACCGCAACAACGATTTTGGTTTCTTTTGATTTGATAGCCTGGTTTGCAGCGGCTTGCTGCATCGGCGGAAAAATTACGGTTTCTCGGATGGACTTATCCATCAAAACTGAAAATACCCGCTCGGATAGGCCAAATCCGGCCATTGGCGGCATGCCGTATTCCATGGCTTCCAAGAAATCCTCATCGAGCATTTGAGCTTCAGTATCGCCTTTTTCGCGCAATTTCATCTGCTGTTCAAATCGGTCGCGTTGGTCCAGTGGATCATTAAGCTCGCCGAATCCCTTGCCCAGCTCGCTGCCGCACGCCAAAATTTGCATTCTTTGGACTACTCGCGGATTTTCTGGATCGCGTTTGGCGAGCGGTTCTATTTCTATAGGCTGATTTACCAAAAAACTTGGTTGCATTGAAACTTCCGGCAATGCCCGGATTTTTTTCTTAAAAATAATGTCAATCAAACGCCCGCGCCCTGCAAACCTTTCATACTTCAGTTTGTTAGCATCAGCGTATCGGCGCAGCTCATCATCGCTTACGGTATTCAAATCCAAACCAATATATTTTTTAAACAATTCAAAATAATCTTGTACCGGCCAGTTTCCGCCCCAATCAATCTCATTTCCTTGATAATTGGTTTTTAAACTGCCGATAACTTTCTGGATGACATTTTGATAAAGTTCCTGGACAAATTTCATTAACATTTCAAAATCAGCATAAGCCCAATAAAATTCCATCGCGGTGTACTCTTGCAAGTGCTCAGTATCGATTCCTTCATTACGAAATACCCGGCCGATTTCAAAAACTTTTTCAAAACCGCCTGTGATCAATTTTTTCATAGGTAATTCCAAACTGATCCGCAAATAAAAATCCCGGTCCAAAGCATTATGATGCGTAATAAACGGCTCAGCATCAGCGCCGCCGGGAATCGCTTCCAATATAGGATCTTCGACCTGCAAAAAACCGCGCTGGGTAAAAAACTCCTGAACCGCGGCCCAAAATTTTGATTTAAGTTCAAACATCTGGCGCACTTCCGGATTGGCAAGCATATCTAAATACCTTTTGCGCAGCCGCAATTCTTTATCCTCAAGACCGTAATGTTCGCTGGGCAACGGCCGCAAACTTTTGGCAAGCATTCTGAAGTCATGCACTTCCAAAGTTTTTTCGCCGGCCTTAGTGGTAAACATTATCCCGGTTGCCTCAATAAAATCGCCAATATCAAAATTGTCCAGCAGTTTAAACTTTTGGTCGCCTAGAATGTCGTTCTTGAAAAAAATCTGAATTCTTCCGGAAATATCTTCGATATGCGCAAAACTAACCTTACCCTGAGTTCGCAGGCTTCTGATTCTTCCTGCAATACAAATCTCTTTTTTTTCTGCCGCAAGCCGGTCATACTGTTCAAGCGCCTGTTTAGATAAATGGGTACGATTTACATTAGAAGGATACGGATCAATCCCCTGAGCACGCAGATTCTCCAGTTTTTTCTTGCGGGCGGCAATAATATCCTCTAGACGTTCGGACATGATTTTCTTTAGAAATTAGCTTAAATTACCCAAAAATTATACCAATTTTAGCGGATTTTCGCAAAATAACTATTTAAAGAAAGCGCTTCCAAAATTCAAAGGAAGCGCTTAAAAGGTCCGGCCACAGATTATTTTAGTATTTTAGGTCCGGCTCCACTCCAATTGCGCAAATATGGTTCCAAAACCTTTGGAACATAATTGGCAAGCAACTTGCCGAATTTAAGCATCTCGCGGACCGCGGTGGAATTGAGATGCAGCTCGCTTTGATGCGCCAGAAAATAAACCGGTTCAATCTGCGGAGCAAAATTTTTATTGAACCAGGCAATCTGACATTCATAATCAAAATCCATAGTGCCCCGGAAACTGCGGACAATATGAGTTGCTCGGACATCCAGTGCAAATTCCGCGAGCAAACTCTCAAAAACTTCGATTTGAATCTTTTCTCGGATAGCAGGATCCAAAAACTCGCGCAGCAGTTGCATCATTTCCAGCCGCTGTTCAATGCTAAACATCGGGTTTTTTGAGATGTTCCGGCCCAATGCCCAAATTACTTTTGGAAAACAGCCAGCTGCGCGAACCAGCACACTGACATGACCGTTGTGAATCGGGTCAAAACTTCCCGGGAATACCGCAAGGGTTTGCAAATTGCTCATAGCAGCCTCCTAAATAAACCGGTTAAAAAACACAATTACAAGCGCCAGGCAAAGATAATGCAAGGTTTCATCGACTTTCTGATAGACCAGCGCGTAGAAAGCATTGCCGACCGCGTCGCTTGGCGCGGTGCTCAGGTAAGTTCTGCCCCGGACTAAAATCAGCCAAAATTCGCCCAGGCTATAGCGGTCAATCAGCCAATGCGGAATGAAAACCGCCGCAAAAATCAGCGGGCTGTAAGTCCAAACACAGGCGCAAATGCAGATGCTGTAAATAAAAACATGGCAGGTGCAATACCAAAATCCTTGCCAGCCGGGATGGCTGTATTTAGATTTTCTTATGGCCATGCTCTTGTTCTGAAACATGAAATCGCCAAGTCGGTGACCCAAAAATGCTAGCTGGGCCAGAACCAAAATATGAACCAGCGAACTTAAATGATTTGATACGTAGCCGTAGGACATGTTTCCTCCTGGAAAATCTAATGTACCAAAATCAGTATGTTCCAAAAATTCGGCGCTGTTACGGTTTTGTTAACAATTATAAAAACCTGCTGTTTTATCTAGATTATTATCAATAATTTGACGAAAAAAATCGTCAGCATTAAAATAGTTCTATGGCTTCTGATTTAAAAAATTTACTTACCGAATTCGGGCTTACCTCCGCAGAAATTGAAATTTACCTGGCATGCACCAGGCTTGGCGAAGCGACTGTTAGCGAAATTGGGCACAATGCCAAACTTCCACGGACCACGGCCGGAAGCATTCTGGAACGTTTAAAACAGCACGGACTAGTGACCACTCACAAAAACAAAAATAAAAACCTTTACTGGGTTGAAAATCCTTTGATTTTAGTTGAAAAAGAAAAAGCCCGGCTTGCAGTTGCCGAGCAGCTGCGCAGCAGGCTGAATTTGCAATACCACCGCGATGACAAAAAACCTAGCGTTGAAATATACGATTCACGAGATCAGATTATCAACCTGATCAATAAATTTCTGAGTGAGAGTCCAAAAGGTTCGGAGATCCTGACCTGGGATTCACCGGTTGCAAAAAATTATGTCAAAGTAATGTCTGAGGATCTTTTTAGAGCCTTGTCTAACCGCAAGATTTCCAAAGGAATTCAAACTCGCTCGCTGATTCCGAACGGCCAACAACACCTGGTTAATAAAAACTCCTTAAGCAGCGCTATTAAAGTCCGGGTTCTTCCGGAAGGTTTAATCTTTGACACCTCAATCTGGGCATACGGCAATTCAATAGTTCTTTTTTCCGGGAACCAGACCTTTGCTATAAAAATCAGCAACAAAAATATAAAAGAAAGCATTCAGGCTCTGTTCAGCTTCCTTTGGAACTTATCAAGCCCGTTGAACTAAAACAGCGCCGTTCGGCGCTGTTTTGCTATTCAATCAGTTTTATCTCGTAGATCATTTCCCCGGCAGGAGTGGCAACCGGAACCTTTTCACCAACTCTGCGTCCAAGCAAGGCTTTGCCGATTAAAGATTCATTGGAAATTTTTCCAAGTGCCGGATTGGCTTCATTTGATCCGACAATCGTATATTTGCGTTCAATTTTACTGCCCTTATCCTCGACATCGACAGTTACGGTTGAACCGATTGTTACCGTGGTATGCTTGCGGTTAACGTCAATAATTTCAGCGTTCTTGACCATGTCTTCAATTTCTTGAATCCGGCCTTCAATAAATGACTGCTCTTCTTTGGCCTGGGCATAATCGGCATTTTCCGAAAGATCGCCATGTGCTACCGCCTCTTGAATGCGCTCAATAACTTCCTTACGGCGTTCATTAACCAAAACCTCAAGTTCATCTTTTAATTTTTGCAAACCTTCAGGGGTCAGCAGGTATTTTTTATCTGCCATATTTAGTTAAAATTGTTGTTAAAGATTCTATTTAAATTAAAATGCGCGGAATTTGCGCTAAGGATATGTTAGATTATCCCGAAGCTTCTGTCAATCAAGATCGCCCAGCCTTTTAAACAAGGCTACCGATGCCGCAGCTAATTTGTAATTTAACTCTGCGTATTTCTTTTAGCTGACTGAACGGTGTTATACAAAAGCATCGCGACCGTCACCGGTCCGACTCCGCCCGGAACAGGACTGATCAGCGCGGCTTTAAGTGCTACTGAATCAAACTCAACATCGCCGCCGATTCCGCCCGCTGACTCCGCTGTGCCCGCATCAATAACCACCGCCCCGTCTTTGACCATTTCAGCGGTAATTAATTTTGGCACTCCGGCACCGGAAATAATAATATCCGAATTCAACCCAAGTTCCTTGAGGTTTCTGGTTGCGGCATTGGCAACTGTAACAGTGGCAAGGCGCTGCATCAGTAAAAATGCCACTGGCTTGCCGACAAGATCGCCTGCCCCAACCATCAGCACGTTTCTACCTTCAAGACTGATTTTCTCATGATCAATAATATGCATGATTGCGGCTGCAGTTGCCGGAGTAAAAAACTGTTCGCCGGTAAAAAGCTGCCCAAGGTTTGTTGAAGTAATAACGTCAACATCAAAACGCGGATCGATTTTATCCAACACTCTTTGTTTGTCCAAATGCCCCGGCAAAGGCAGCTGCACAAGCAAACCAGCAAGGTTTTCAACTGCATTCAAATCTCTCACGGCTCTTTCAAGTTCAGACTGAGCGATATCTGCCGGAAATCTGCGCAGCTCGAAATCCAAACCGATTTCCAAAGCGCGTTTTTCTTTAATCCGAACGTAAGTCTCAACCACCGGGTCTTCACCGACAAAAACATCAATTAGTTTCGGCCTGAAACCTATTTGTTTTAATTCTTGCTTTAAACCATCAAGAATTTCCTGGGAAATTTTTTTACCGTCAATAATCATCGAATAAAATTGGCGAATAACTGCTTAGCCTTTTCAACATCTTCCGGATTTCTTATTGAGTAAGAATACTTTTTACCGTCCTTGGTTTTAAAAGTAGTGGCAATTGGAAAATTGCTGAAACTAACGGAATCTAGATTGTCCAGCGCGATTCCGAAATTTTTCGGATAGCTCTGGTAAATTTGTTCAATCGACATGCTTGAGAGCATTTGATCCAGTTTATTTTGGATGTCCGCACTTGCAGCCATCCAATCAAATTGGCCGATGTTCTGATTTTGAATAACCTTATCAGCTCCAAGCAGCGGCACAAAAATAAACAGCAGATGCTGATCAGTCAGCAGCAGCGCATTTTCCGGATGCGGCAGATCTCCTGTTCCCAAAGCCGGCATCATTCTGAAACCGGTATACATTATTGCCGGAATATAGGCTTGTAATGTTTCTCCTACTGCGATTGTTGTGGCTTGCTGATCTTTTGTTTGAGTGGCTTGACTGGAATCCAGGCTGCGAGAAGTTTTGCGCATTGTTACGATCTGTAAAATTATTATCACCGCCAACACTGCAATAAAGAATACCGGGATATACCAAGGCATCTGCCCCCTGAACACAAAATAAACCGCCAAAGCCGAGAAGATCACCAAAAAAACGAGGCTTTTAATCAGTTTCCACCAATCAAAAAATAGCGTACCTGTTTTGATATTTTCCGCAATATTTTCTGATTCTAAAGGATTATTTTCTTCAGACATATAGCAATTGTATTGAATAACGACGGTCCCCGCAACCGCCATAATACCCGAGGGCATGGCCCTTGGGAGTGATTGTACCCATTTATTTCTGATACCGATTCTGTGCCCACCACATCAGCGCATCTTTAACCACCGGCGTTGCCGCGGTTGATCCTTCACCCCCGGCCTCAATCATTACAGTAATCGCAATCTGCGGATTATCATAAGGAGCGAATGCCGAAAACCAAGCATGCGCCGCTCCGGGATTGGCGTCATCAAATTGAGCGGTACCGGTCTTTCCGGCGGCCGGGATCGGCAGGCTTTGCAAAGATTTTGCTGTACCAGCTGTAACGGTCTGACGCATGCCCTCACGGACGATTTCGATATTTTTCGGGTCAATGAAGTTACTGCGAATTATCTGCGGCTTATTCTGCATGATCACTTTTCCTGAAGAATCTGTAACCTTATTAACCACAAACGGCCGGTATAAAGTTCCGCCGTTAGCGATTGCCGAAATCCATTCGGCGTCCTGTAAAGGAGTAACGGCCATATCTCCCTGGCCGATTGAAATATGATAAGTATCTCCTAAATACCAGCCGGCCAGAGCTGGATTTGTTTGACGGGCCGCACGTTCGTCAGGTCCGCCGATTATTCCCGGATTCTCGCCGGGCAAATCAATCCCGAGTTTTTGACCCATGCCGAACAAATAATCATATTTGTCCAGGCGCTGCGGTCCGAGTCCGGCTATTCCTAAATTAGTTTGACCGCCGCCAACAGTATAAAAATAAATGTCAGAAGACATTGCGATGGCACTGCGAATATCCATCGGCCCAAGGCCGCCGGGTTTCCAACCGCGGAAATGGAAATTCCCAACCACTAAATCACCGTTGTCGACAATTTTTTGTTCAGGAGTTACCACGCCTTCCTGCAAAGCTGCTGACGCAATCACCGGTTTGATTGTTGACCCTGGCGGATATATTCCGGAGATCGCCCGATTAATCAATGGATTTTGCGGGTTACTAAGCAATTTAGAATAATCGTCCTTGGAAATTCCTTTGGCAAATAAATTATTGTCATAACCTGGAACCGACACTAAAGCCAGCACCGCGCCGGTCCTTGGATCGATTGCGACCGCCGCCGCTTTCTTGTTATTGTTGCGCTTTACCAGGTCATTATAAAGTTCGGTTTGAAGGCCGGCGTCAATGTTTAAAACCAGATTTTCTCCGGGCTGAGCAGCAATTTCACCAAGAACCGACTGGGCATTACCACGGGCATCAACCTGAACCTGTTTTTGACCTGCAATTCCGCGCAAATACCGTTCATAGTTTGACTCTACTCCGGTCTTACCAATGTAATCATTGGATAAATAATTTTGGTTGGGGTAAGCCGCAAGTTCACTATCATTAATTTTTCCGGTGTACCCAAGAATATCGGAAAATATCTGAGAATCAGTGTATTGTCTGATCGGATTATTTTCAATCGAAAATCCCGGGAAATCATTTTGCCTTGATTCAAATAAAACTGCGGTTTCATGATCAAGATTTGGCACGACAGTAATTGGTTGGAATGACTCCGGATCTTTAGCGGCAAGCTCAGAGCTCAGTCCTTGGACGTCAAAGCTTACAAATTTTGAAAGATTGGTTAGTTCCTGGTCATAAGGCTTCGGTAAGTCCAGCGGAGTAACGACCAATTCAAAACTGGGCACATTTTGGACCAGCGACTGTCCTTGCGAATCATAGATCATGCCGCGCGGGGCTAAAATTTCCTGAACTCTAATATGATTAGAATCAGCGAGTTTAACGTACTGGCCGTGATGTACCAGCTGCAAATTCACCAATTTAAAAGCCATTCCGGCAAAAATCAAGACCAAGGCCGCAATAAACAGCACCGGGCTTGAGGGTTTGTTATGCGCTTCGTAATAATCTTCCGGGTCCTTAGCGTTTCCCAATGACTCTTCCCAATCGATTTTATGATCCAGCCTTTTCTTGCCGTAATTTGAATCATAAACGGAGAACGGATCATTTGAATTTTGATGTGATTTTGGAATCATTTAAAGGCCTTCTTTGCCAATATTTTATCATTGAAAACCGTTAAATAATAGACCGGGACCGCAAAAATCAAATTTAAAAATAAATCCAGCCAAACTTTAGTCTCAAAAATTTTAGGAGAAATCTGATAACCGATCAGATTTGATTTTAGACCAAGCCAGTTAATCAAAAACAGTAAAATCACAAATGCCAAATATCCGAGCGTTAAAAAAATTGAGGTTATCTCAATTGACAGATCAGCGGTAAAAAAAGTACCGGTGGCGTAAGCAAGCAAACTACAAATACAAATCAAAGCCAACGTATAAGAGCCGAACAGATTGCCGCTGAATAAATCCAGAATCAAGCCGCCAAAAAAAGCGATCCACAAAAAATCCGGAGTCTGTTTTTTTAGCGCATAGAATATTGCGAACAAAAAAATAAAATTTGGCGCAACTCCGCGCGGCAATTGCGGGAAAACCGAATTCAGCGCGAATAAAATGATTAGACAAAAAAAATAAAGAAAAAATTTCTTCATGACTATTTTCGCAACACCGCTAAAAACTCCAAACGTTTTAAATCAACGGCCGGAACAACGGCGGCGGTCTGAAGTAAGTCCTGCTTTTTTGACTGCAGGGTATCAATGGTGCCGATTAAAATTCCTTTGGGGATCTGGTCAGTCAGCCCCGCGGTAACCACCGCATCACCCTGATTCAATGCAACATTTTGAGAAACGTCGCTTAAAACCACGCCCGAGCCGAACGACCCTTCCAAAACCCCGGTTTGTCCGGAAGCCGCCAATGCAGCATCAATTTTACTCTGAGGATCAGTAATTAAAAGTACTTTGGAAGTAAACTGATCCAAAAAAATTATCTTACCGACCAGTACTCCTTGGGCTAAGACCGCGTCTCCTTCTTTGATGCCCTGATTTGCCCCGATATCCAAGGTCAGCGTCTGGCTAAAGCCGGTCGGATCTTTTGCAATCACATCCGCTGAAACCAAATCTAAATTAGTTGATTGTCGATAATTCAATTCTTTTTTTAGAATTTCATTTTCTAGTTGGTATTGCTGCAAAGCAACATTTTGCTCTTGCAGACTGCGAACTTCATTGCTTAAAGCCGCGCTTTGCTTGGTTAAACTGCTGACTGAGCCAAAAAACCCGAAAAAAGACCGGGTAAAATTTCCGGCCCCGCGAAAAACATAGACAAACGGTCGGGCTACTTCAGAAGTAGAACTCTCCACCGGACGCAACCAGCCTTTAATATGTAAAAAAGTCAGCAACAAAGTTGCTGCCAAAAGAACCGTAAAATATGTGAAAAATTTTGAAGACATTAAAAAACTACTAATAGCTTGGGGTTTTCTCAAGCGAACTGTTAACTAAAACTTCTTTAAGTGTTTCCAAATCCTCAACTACCACCCCGCAACCGCGACATACCGCGGTTAAAGGATCATCGGCAATATGTACCGGTATTTGAGTTTGCTCATGAAGCAAAATATCAAGACCGCGCAGCAGCGCGCCGCCGCCCGCCAAAATAATGCCGCGGTGCATCAGATCGGCCACTAATTCAGGCGGAGTTTCTTCAACGGCATTTTTAACGTTATTAGCAATTACTTTGATCGTCGGATTCAAAGCTTCGCGAATCTCAGCATCAGTAACCACCACTTCCTTGGGCAAACCAGAAACCAAATCCCGGCCGCGCATCATTGTTTCAAGCGGCTGCTCCAACGGATAAGCGGAGCCGACTTTAATTTTAACTTCTTCTGCGGTTCGCTCACCAAGCAACAAATTAAACTCATCACGGGCGTACTGAATTATATTTTCATTCATCTTATCGCCTGCGGCGCGTATGCTTTTAGAAATAACCACGCCGCCAAGGCTAATAACGGCTATCTCCGCTGTTCCGCCGCCAATATCAACAATCATGCTGCCAGCGGCATCCTGGACGGGCAAGCGCGAGCCTATTGCCGCTGCCATCGGTTCTTCAATCAAAAATGCCGATCGCGCTCCGGCGTTCAAAGCTGCATCCTGCACCGCGCGTTTTTCAACCTCTGTAACTCCGGAAGGGATGCCGATTACCACCCGCGGGCGACGTAAAAACGAATACGTTTTCTGGTGAACCTTATCAATAAAGTAACGCAACATCTGTTCAGTAATTTCAAAATCAGAAATAACGCCATCAACCAGCGGACGCGAAGCAACAATATGCGGCGGTGTTCTGCCTACCATCATTTTAGCTTCATTACCGATTGCCAAAATCTGTTTGGTCTTGGTGTTTAACGCAACAACCGAAGGCTCATTAATAACAATACCCTTGCCTTTGACATAAACAAGAGTGTTGGCAGTGCCAAGATCGATGCCAATATCTTTGCTGAATTTTTGGAAGATTGATTCAAAAACCATGTGATTATAGGCGGCTGGCGCAAAGCGCCAGCCGCCGTCTCTTCCATTTCGGCTCCAACCGATTTGAAAAATTAATTTAAACTATCGAAAAATTATTGTGCAAACAGCTCAACCATTTTGTTCAATCCAACTAGTTCAGTTTTAGTTTCCGAACGCTTCTTCAATTCAACGCTATTTTGAGCCAAGGTTTTTTCAGAAATAACTGCGCGCCAAGGAATTCCAATTAAATCTGCATCTTTAAATTTCACTCCAGCACTCTCGTCTCTCGTATCTAATAATACCTCAATACCCTGTTTTTGCAAATTTTCATAAAGTTTTTCAGCTTCGGAACTTATTTTTTCCCGGGTGCCCTGATCTTTTGCTTGTAATGTCAGCAAATGCAGCTGAAAAGGCGCCACCGCCTCCGGCCAAATCAGTCCGTTTTGATCATTGCAAATCTCTGCAATCACCCCCATTAAACGGGTTGTACCAAGTCCGTAACAACCCATTAAAACATCCTGTTCTTTGCCATCCTGATCAAGATATTTCAGCTCAAACGGCTTGCTATATTTTGTACCAAGTTTAAATATGTTTCCGACTTCCGCCGCTTGAGTTTCGCGCCAATCGCTTTTGCCGCAGCCGTTGCATTTCTCAGTATTGTCACCGAAAATTTCTTTGTTCTTCGCCAAACCGCAACTTTGGCAAATATAAATAGTATCTTCACCGGCCGGCACTTCAATCTGAAACTCATGCGAAAACCTTGAGAATGTACCGCCGCTGGCCTCGGTCAAAATCGATTTCAGACCAACCCGTCCAAAAATATTTTTATATGCCTGAATTGCAGTCTCATAATATTTATCCTGATCAGCAAGATCAGTATGAAAACTGTACATATCTTTCATTCTGAACTCTCTGCCGCGCAGTAATCCGGACTTAGCACGCGGCTCATCCCGGAATTTTGTCTGAATCTGAAAAACCGAGACAGGCAAATCCCGGTAGGATTGGATTGCTTGTTTTGCGGCAGGCGCAACTATCTCTTCATGGGTCGGACCCAAAGCATACTCAAAACCATGCTGTGATTTTATTTTGAACAGAACATCCATATCCTGCCAACGGCCGGTCGCAATCCAGTTCTCCTTTGGCTGCAACGCCGGCATAAACATTTCGTTGCTGATCGCACTCATTTCATCTCTGACAATATTTTCAATTTTATGCAAAACTCGGATGCCTAAAGGCAAATAATTATAGACGCCGGCTAAAACTTTCTGAACAAAACCAGCCTGTTCAAGCAACCGAGCATTTTTTGAAAGCTCGTCTTTTGGAGGCTCCTTTGCAGTTTTTGAAAGAATTTTAGATTGAAGCATATTATTTGAAATTGTCAGGTAAACGCTGAGTTTAAATCTTTTTGGACCGCCTGATCCACCGGATCTTCAGGATCTTTGATTAAAATTGAGCTTTCGATTGGTGGCAAAAATACCAATCTTTTGCCTTCTGTTCCGTTGGCATCTATTATTTTTCCCGGTACCGGCTTATCTGAATACACCGGTGCGCCAAGCAATAAAATAACCCGCTGCTCTTGCTTGATTCCATAAACCCTGAGATTGCTTAAAAAAATTTCTTCCGGCGGCGGCGCAGCTCTAGATGTTGATTTCTGAAAATTAGAGGGCATAAAATTTTTAAAATTTTCAACTAGCTGTGGATTATGTTTCAACCAGTAAGATCTAAGCGCGACGCCTAAAAAAGTTTTATTTGCTAAATCCACCAGGTGTTTATAATCCTCTGCCGAAAGCTCAGGGCCTTTTGGCAAAGACTCAAGCGACATCGCACTTTCCGTATTTTGAGTTTCCAAATTTTCCGAACGATTCATTCTATTTATGTATTAAAAATCTTACATCACGAAAGCTTATTAAAACCACCAAAATAATCAGCAAGGCAAAACCTACAGTATTCACCCAATTTTCGATGTTTTGGTTATTACGTTTGCCACGGACTTTTTCAATCAATAAAAACAATACTCGTCCGCCGTCTAAAGCCGGGAACGGCAAAATATTTAAAATTCCTAAATTGACTGATAAAAATGCCGCAAACTGCAGAACGTAATCAAATCCGAGCTTGGTAACCTGATTGGTCAAAGAAGCTATTCTGATTGGACCACCTAAAGAAGAAAGCCCTTGGCCATGCCGAACCAGCGCATAAAACCCATCCCAGGTTTGGGCGATCACCTCAATTGTTGCTTTAAAGCCTTCAACCGGAGTCAAATACCAAGGAAAAGAAAGTTTGCCCACCAAACCCAAGCCGATTCCGGTTGCCCCCTGATCTGCGGGAGCATTCGGTCTAGCAAGAACTTTGAAATCTAGATTTGCATTACCGCGGGAAATTGCAAAGTCAACTTTTTGGCCAAGTCTGGTTTTGATATATGCGGCTAAATCGTCGACATTGGTAAATTTTTTACCATCCGCAGATATAATCGTGTCGCCCTCTTTTATTCCGGCTTGCTGGGCAGGAGAATTGTCGGTAATTTGCAAAACTGTGATGCCCTGGCCACGCAAATGTGCATGTGCCGGCAGCGGCTGGCCTTGGGCAATTGCGGTCGGCAAACCGATTCCCAAACCGATGCTAAATAAAACCCAGGCAAACAAAAAATTCATCACAACGCCGGCAATCAAAGTAAAAAAGCGCTGCCAAAATCCTTTATTAATAAAACTGCGCGGGTTGTCCGCAAATTCATTGTTTTCGCCAAGAATTTTTACAAAGCCGCCAAGCGGAATAAGATTTATCGAGTAAACTGTTTCGCCCTTGCGCTTGCCGAATATTCTCGGCGGAAAACCTATTCCAAACTCTTCAACCTGCATTCCGGATTTTTTAGCCACAATAAAATGACCAAACTCGTGCACAAGCACGAGCGCCGCGAGAATCAGAATAAAAACTATAATTGAAAGCATTAATTATTCCTTGTCTTTTGATATTGAGAATTAAATAGTCATGATTTCTTTTTCTTTTGCGGTTGCCGAATCTTTGATCATCGTATTATATTTATCAACCTGCTCCTGGAGTTTTTTCTTTTCTCCTGCCGCATCATCCTTAGTCAATTTACCGTCATCTTCCTGGCGCTTCAAATCTTTAATGGCTTCTTCGCGAACATTGCGCACCGCTATTCTTGCCGTTTCAGCAATCTGCCCTACGCTTTTAGCCATTTCTTTGCGGCGTTCTTCAGTCATTTGAGGAATGTTCAGGCGAATTACATTACCGTCATTATTCGGATTTAAGCCTAGATTTGAAGTTTGAATTGCTTTTTCAATCGCTGCCATATTGCTTTTATCCCATGGTTGAATTGCTATGGTTTTTGGGTCCGGTATGCTGATTGAGGCCACCTGGTTCAAGGCCATTTTTGAACCGTAAGATTCTATTTGAAGATTTTCAACCAAACCGGCAGAAGCCCGACCAATGCGTAATGCCGCAAGCTCGTGTTTAAAATGTTCAATTGCCTTATCAAATTTTTGTATATCTGAAGGGTTCATATCATTATTTCTTAGTTATTACTGCTTTGGAATCAATCCGGAATAGACGATTTGGGGCAATACCGGATCAATTAGTATTTTATTGACTAAATTGGTGGTCTGCAACTCCTCTGTCTCCCAAGATTGACCGCCGTCAACACTCTTAAAAATTGTATTGGCGATACTAATATAAACCAGGGTGCCACCCTTAGAAGATGCCACAGCCCGCGGCTGCTGGGCATTAGTCTGAACCGGTACATTTAAGAACGACCAGTGTTTACCGTCATCAGAGGTTTTATACAAACCGTTGGAAGTAGTCAGATAAATTACGCCTGCAACGGAATCATCTAAAGCCATTTTAGTGAATGTATCAACCTTGCGCGGTTGCAAAGCCACCAAATCATTGAGGGTTTCTGCAGTCAGTGCCGTGGTTATAAAAGTCCAATGCACTCCGCCGTCGGTACTTTCAGCCAGGCCGCTATTGTGCAGTAAAACATACAGCGTGTTGTTTACACTATTAAAGCGCACCTTCAAAATATTATCGGCGTTAAGATTAACATTATTTGTGCCGTTAAAACCGGCGGCATGATTGAAATCAAAAACTACAAACCAGTTGGTTCCACCGTCAATGCTTTTAATTAAAACTCCAGAATTCAGACCGGCGTAAAGCTCGTTGGGATTTACCGGATTGATCGTTATCGTATTTACTGCATTGTTAGCACTGGCCTCTTCATATTCTTCAGTCCAGGTTTTTGCATTATCCGTAGTTTTGACGATCCTGCCATGACCATTAAAAATACCGGATACAAAAATATTTTTGTTATTGACCGGATCAATCGCAAAATCCAAAGCGGAAATATTGGCAAGCGCCTGCTTCCAGGTTTTGGCGGCATCAGTACTTAACCACAAGCCTTGGTTAACAGATGCCAAATAAATGTTCTGTCGATTTTGCGGATCAAAGCCCATTTCCGCAACGGTCGAGCCGGAGATGGTTGATTTACTGTTTACAATCGCGTCTGCTTGCTGCCAGTTTCCCCCGGCGTTCAAGGTTTTCATGACTCCGACAATACCGAGATTGCTGAAAACATTGCAAGACGCAGCTATGAAAAATATTGAACCGATCAGAACAAATTTTTTTATTTTTTTGTTCATACTAAATTTAAAAACAATTTTTCCAAAACTAACTTTTTATTAAAATTTTGGCGCAACCCGCTCAGAGCTTCGGCCAAAAGCGCTGGATTTCTAAATTTTTCCGGCGAATCGTGGGTTAAAGCATATTGCTCTTGGTCCAGCCAATTTCCCAAAATTTCAGCCAACTCCGGGTTTTCAAAGTCTGAATAGTCCTTAATGGCCAATAGTCTTCCGGAAATATTTTGATCTTTTATTTTTTTAAGGGCTTCAGATTGCGAAATCAAGCGCTGTTCAAAATCTTTATCCTGTTCAAATTTAATTTTTTTTCCAAGTTTGCCGTTATATACAGCGGCAAACTTGCCCGCTTCCAGTTCATTTTCTGGCAAACGATTAAAGTCCAAAGCCTGACAGCGGGATAACACTGTGGGCAGAATTCGTTTTTTATTTGAGGTGATCAAAATGATAATCGTGGTTGGATTCGGTTCTTCCAAGGTTTTTAAAATACTGTTTGCGGCCTCGTCGGTAAAATTTTCAAAATCATCAATGATCGCAATTTTGTAAGCAAACGCAAATGGTTTTAAAGAGAGCCCGTGGATTAAATTTCTGGCATCTTCAATTTTGTTTTGTTCCGGGCCGTAAATAATCAGGTCAGGGTTCACTTTTTCAGGATCAAAATTTATATGCTGCGACGCTGTTGACTCAAAGATTAGATTGGCAAATTCTGCCGCTAAAGTCTTTTTACCGATCTGCTGCGGCCCGGCAAATAAATAAGCATGGCTAAAATTTCTATTTTTTAAAACATTTTCAAGAAAAAACTTTTGATTTTTGTGTCCGATTACCTTCCATTTCATGCTGAAATTATAGCATTTTTAAACGGTTAAATCGCATTGACATTTTTTAAAAATTATGACATAATCCTGCCATCGACAAAATACCGCCGAAATTCAAGCCCGATCGGGCTCCTATTGCAATTATTGCTTCAACTTATGTCCAAAGCCCTCATTTTGCGAACCAAACCGGGGGTTGTTTCGCGGAGATCGAATCCGAAGACGTGCGCTGGGAAATATCCAAAGTCGGAGACATGCTGGTGATCAAAGCTTACGTCAGTTCTTGGCCTTTGCCGCATAAACCAAAAAACAGACTGTTTTACCATTACACTTACAGCCGTAACCCCAAAAGATTTACTAGCGAAAAATGGCATCTATCAAAGGAATCTGCTGTATACACGCAGGCCTCTGACCCTGAGGAATTACCTAATTCTTTTATCCGAAATATCGTGGAGGTTTACTGCGACCGGCAAGAGCTGCAAAATTGGTTTACGACCAATTGCCCTGAAGTATTCTGGCACCTACGGTATGTTGCCGCCGCGGCCAAATACTCGATCAAAGTCGAATAACTGGTCGTGGCCACTGCAAAAATGGAAACCGAAAGGTTTCCATTTTTTGCTGATTGACTTTCTTTTTAGATTCTGACAGCTTGAAAAAAAGGAGGATCTAGCCGTGTTTCGTAGAATAACGAAATGGTGCCTTAATACAATTATCGTCAGCCCTTTACTGCTCATTTGCACCGACGTCATCGGTCCTTTAATGGATTGGTACTGCGCCGTACGATACAAAGAAAAACCCGTTTTAAAAAGGCCAGCTGCAAAACAAATTCAATTGGCAAAACGGCAGTCGCAAACAAAAACGGCGGCATAATCCGGTTCTTTAAGATCAAAACAGAAGGTCGCGCAGCGCGGCCTTCTTTATTTTTAACTTTTTTGGCAAATTTATTTTGCTGATAAAATGCTTTTCTTATAACTATCCAGGTTCTCCAGAGCAATCCCGGTCCCCTTTGCCACGCAAAGAATCGTGTCTTCTGCAACATAAGCAGGCACACCGACAGACATTGAAATCATCTTATCCAAATTGCGCAGTAGTGAAGATCCGCCGGTCAAAACCATCCCCTTATCAATAATATCCGATGCCAGCTCAGGCGGGGTTTCTTGCAAAACAACCCGCACCGCTCGAATGATTTCATGCAGTTCATCCTGAATCGCTTCTACAACCTCATTTGTGGAAATTGAGATAGTTCTAGGCAGGCCCTGAATCATATCGCGCCCTTTGATTTCCATGGATTCTTCTTCATCAGCCGGCAATGCTGAACCGATGGTTATTTTAATTTCTTCTGCAGTACGATCACCGATCGCCAGACCATGTTTACGCCTGACATAATCTGCAATTGCCTGGTCAATTTTATTTCCAGCAACCCGGACTGAAGTTGAAGTAACAATGCCGCCGAGCGACAAAACTGCGACGTCGGTAGTGCCTCCGCCAATATCAATTACCAAGTTTCCGGTTGGCGAACCAATTGGAATTCCCGCGCCGATCGCGGCCGCAACCGTCTCCTTAATAACGTAAGCCGCTTTGGCGCCGGCAGCAGTTGCCGCGTCAATTACAGCGCGCCTTTCAGTTGAAGTAATTCCGCCGGGCACTGAAATCATCACCTCAGGGCGGAAAAATCTGACATTACCCAAAGCCTTGTTAATAAAATAGCGCAGCATTGCCTCAGTGATGCGGTAATCAGCAATCACTCCATCTTTCATCGGCCGCGAGGCAACAATTGTTTCCGGAGTACGCCCTAGCATTTCTTTAGCCTCAGCCCCTACTGCCAAAACTTTATTATCATCTAAAGAAATCGCGACTACGGTCGGTTCGTTAATGATGATTCCGCGTTTCGGCAAATAAACCAAGGTATTTGCGGTGCCCAAATCAATTCCAATTTTCTTTTGAAGCATATTATTCTTGGTCTCTTTTAATATCCGCGCCGAGCTCGCGCAAAACCTGATCTAAATTCTGATAGCCGCGTTCAATGTGTTCAATATCATGCAGCACGCTTTTGCCAGATGCCGTTAAAGCAGCAATTACCATAACCATGCCGGACCTGACATCCAGACTGCTGACATTGGTACCATGCAACTGGGTTGGACCTTCAATTTCCGCGTAATGCTGGTCCAAAATCCTTGCTTTGGCACCCATTTTAGAAAGCTCGTGAATGTAGCCAAGCCTACCCTCATACATCCATTCATGAATCATGCTCTTGCCTTCGGCCTGGGTGGCCAAAACCGCAAACGGCGGAATAAAATCGCTTAGTAAACCCGGATAAATGTTAGTTTTAATCTTTGCGGATTTATACGGGCCATCCGGCTTATTGATTGTAATGGAATTTTCGGCGACTGAAAAATTGACATTCATTTGCCTAAACTGGATGATTGAAGAGTACATATATTCCGAACGGATATTATCAACTGTCAATTCGCTTCTGGTTGCGGCAGCAAGGTTTAAAAAACTGCAGGCAACCTCGTTATCAAAAATGATAGTATGTTCAACGCCATGCAAGCTGTTGACGCCTTCAATCTTCAGATCATGAGTACCGATCCCGGAAATTTTTGCGCCCATTGAATTTAGCAGCCGGCAAAGATCCTGAACATGCGGTTCGGTCGCTGCCAAATGAATTGCGGTTTGGCCTTGGGCTGTCACCGCTGCCATTATCGCGTTTTCAGTGGCAGTAACCGACATTTCATTCAATATTATTTCTGCGCCGATCAATTTATCCGTCCGCAACTGCAGCTTGCCATTTTCGATTATTTCAGCGCCAAGATCATGCATAGCGATTAGATGACTGTCGATCGGACGCTTGCCAATAAGATCGCCGCCGGGAAAAGGCATTACTACCTGTTTGAACCTGGCCAGAAGCGGACCCAAAAGCAAAATTGAACCGCGCAGCTTTTTTACCAATTGCTCGTCAGGTTCAAAAGAATTTACCCAGGAATTGTCCACGGTAACGATATTTTTCTCAAAACTAATTTTAGAGCCGAGTCCGGTAAGAATTTCAATCAAATTCCTGACGTCTAAAATGTCTGGAACATTTTTCAAAATGCATTTTTCTCTGGTAAGCAGCGTAGCGCAAATTGCCGGCAGCGCCGCATTTTTTGAACCCCAAATACTAACTCGACCGGACAATTGCTTGCCGCCGTTGATCTGATAAATCGCCATATATTTACAAAATTATAGCACAAAAAAGCGGTCATCCCTACCAATTCAGCTGGCAGGTTTAACCGCAAATTAAAGTAAAAGCACAAAAAGTAAAAAAGTTGAAAGAAAGATCAAAATATCCTTCCACTCTCCGCCGGTTTTTGCAATCATTTCTCCCGCTTCAAGGATCACCGCTCCTACCGCCGCCAGAGTTGCGCCCAATAAAGCATCGTATTTGAATTTGAAAGGATTGTTTTTGTACATTAACGTCGTAACCCACAACGCCCAACAATGAACAAATCCCAAATCAGCTAGGTACCAACGCGTAATCCTTGGTCCGATCATCCTGGATTGCAGAACTTTTCCAATCGGATAACAGCCCGCCAACCCAATCCACAAATATCCTCTCCATCCCAGCTGGTACAAATTCAACCAGATTGAAGGGGCAGCGACAGCGTAGGCGCCAGTTACCAGATCAGCCACCAATGATTTAAAAAATATACCTTTGTGTTGCATTTTCCCTCCGACAAATTCGATTAGTGATTATGCCAGATAAAAAGTATATAGTCAACTATTAATTCAAAACCAAGTCATATAAACTGCACTTATGAAACCCCGCCTTAGGTATTCCCTGATTGCAATATTTTTTTTGGCGTTTTTAGTTCTAGCGCCGTTCGTGGTTTCTTTTGTAACAGGAATTAAATACGATTCTGGCAGCCACAAATTTGTACGGACCGGCAGTATTTACGTAAAAACTCAGCCAAATAAAGCTCAAATATTTTTAAACGGCAAGCTCTACGGCAACACTCCTGCAACGCTGCGTTTTCTTGCACCCGGCGATTATCAGGTTTTAATTAAAAAAAACGGCTACTTTGACTGGAGCAAAACATTAAATGTCCGGGCGCAGTACGTCACTTATGTCAATCAAGATATCGACGACTTAACAATGTTTTTATCGCAGCCGAAAGGCACACAGATTGCACAAAATGTCTTAGATTTTTATTCTGGAAAAAAAAGAATCTTATATGTTACTGCTGATAAAATTTTCATTGCTGATGTTAATTCGCCCGAGCACCAGCAAGGATTTTCGCTGCAAGGCAACTTTTCGCCTCTTAATATTTTGGCATCACCCGATGAAAACTATTATCTGATTTATAACGGTTCTTATTATGCAGTTTTTGATGCCAGGAATAATAAAATTTTTGACATCTCAAGCCTTATTAATTCCCCGCTATCTACAGCGGCAGTGATAAACGACGGTAATTTTCAATTTTCAGACCGCGACGATCTATATTTCCTGACAAAAACTACTTTATACCAAGTTGACTGGCAAAACACTATTAAGACCGCTGTCGCTCAAAATATTTTTGCTTATCAAATTAATGCGGGATCGCTCTATGCCTTAAGCCTAAATGCTGTTTCAGGAATGCTGCAACTTAGCCAGGGAAACATTGGTTTAAATCAAACTCAAAATATTTTAATTTCTGGATTACCAAATTTTAAAACCGCGCAAATTTTTGTGAGCAATCGCAATCAACCTTTTATTCTAGGTGACGGGGTCTTTTATGCCGTAGAAGGAGTTGGCAAAGCCTCGAACTCGCTCCGGCGCATTACTGATTCAATAAGTTTTGCCCAGCTTAATGATCAAAATAGCGAATTTATACTGGCAAGCAATAATGAGATTGATATTTATGATTACCTCAAAGGTACTTTCAGCTCAGTGACCAGATCTTCAGCTCAAATAAAAACTCCCCAACTGCTTGGAGATTTGGGATGGATTTTATATTTAAATGACGGCAGCCTGCAAACAATTGAACTTGATAACCGCGACCGCCAAAATAATTACCAGCTCAGCTCTGTTGGCCTCTCTGCAAAGTACTATATCGGACCCAATCTCGACAAAATATTTCTTTTAGATAACGGCAAACTCAGTGAACTTGGCATCCGCTAAATTTAGTTAAACTTGATCTTTGGCTTTTAAAGCCTGGTCAATGGCGACGTTAACAAGCTTGTCGGCTTCCTGGTTTTTTTCTCGCGGCACATGCGAAAAACTGACGTTTTCAAATTTATTAGTCAAGGCTAAAACTTTTGACGCCAGGGGTTTCAAGGATTCTTGGCGCACTTTATACTGGCCGTTCAACTGCCGGACCACCAGCTCGCTATCCAAAAAACATTGGATCTTTTTATAGCCAAGTTCAGCGGCATGTTCCAAAGCCATAATCAAAGCTGTATACTCCGCAAAATTATTAGTGCTTTCGCCGATGAATTCTTTTATTTCTCCGACTTTGGCCTGGTTGCCCTGGCCGTCGTCGCTGTAAAATACCGCGCCGATTCCTGCCGGCCCGGGATTGCCGCGCGCCCCGCCGTCAGTATTAATTAATAATTTCATCAGTCGCCTTTCTAAAATCAATCATCCTTAATTTTAACCTTTTTTCGCCGTTCCAAAAATCACCTAGCAGCTCAAATGCCAGATCAATCTTTGAACCGCCTTGCAGTTGCGCGGCGGCCTTACCGAAATTAAAACCGATACATCTAAAATATTTGCCGCCAGCCTGGACTGTCAGCTGCAAATGTTTATGATCTTTGCCGACCAATCCAAACTCTTTTATTTCGGCATTTCTCAAAATAAACCTGGGCCGAATATTACCAACTCCAAACGGTTCAAAATTCTCAATTTCGGCAAAATTTTGCAAATTTATTTCTTCAGGCAAAAGTTCAGCTTCGATTTCCAAAACTTTAGTTAGCGCTTCTTCCGGCAAGTTAGTCTCTGCATAATCCAAAAGTCTTTTGTAAAAAATTTCAACATGTTCGGTTTTTAAAGTAAATCCGGCGGCAGCGGCATGCCCGCCAAACCGAACCAGGTGCTCTTTGGCATGCTGTAAGGCATCGACCAAATTAAATTGGCTGACACTGCGGCCTGAACCGGTACTCTCTACAGCTCCGCGTTCTAATACTAAAACCGGCCGGAAATATTCCTCAACCAACTTCCCTGCAACCAAACCGACTACTCCTTTTGGCCAATCACTTCCGGAAACCAATAAAACCTTGCGCTCAGAAATCAATTCTAATTGCTGTCTTGCTTCGGACATGACATTCTCGGTTAAGATCTGGCGGCGGGTATTAAGCCGTTCCAACTCCTGAGCGATGCCAAGCGCCTGGGTCTGATCTTCACTGACTAATAATTCAAATGCTATTGAGGCATGTTCAATTCTTCCGGCGGCATTAATCCGCGGCGCAATTATAAAACCAAGCGTATACGTATCCAGCTCTTGTCTTAGCGCCTTTTCATCCAAACCTGAAAGTTGCAATATTGCGCGCAACCCCGGCCATTTGGTTTTTGCCAAAACTTTCAGGCCATACTTAACTAAAATACGGTTCTCGCCAAGCAAACTGTGGCAGTCAGCAACCGTTCCGATTGCCACCAGATCTAAAAACCATTTTTCAAAACCCTCTGGAATATTTTTTGCCTGTGGCATTTCCATTTTACGAGCCTCGGCAAATAAAGCGCATATTAGTTTAAACGCTACTCCAACTCCGGTAATCTCGCGGTAAGGGTATTTCTCGCCCGGAAGCTTTGGATTTACCAGCGCAAATGCTTCGGGCCGCTCGCCGGTCAATTCATGATGGTCGGTGATTATTAAGTCGATGCCATAATTTCTGCAGTCCGCTGCTTCCTGAATCGAATTGGTGCCGCAATCAGCCGTGATTACAACTTTTACATTCTGTGCTTTTATTTTTAGGAAAGCTTCCGGGTTTAGGCCATATCCCTCTGAAAAACGGTCAGGAATATAAGTTTCCGGACTTGCGCCTAAAAAACGCAGCGCTCTGAACACCACGGCATTGGCAGTAACCGCGTCGGCGTCATAATCGCTATAAATTAATATTTTCTCATGGTTTGCGATTGCTTTGAGAATTCTTTGAACCGCCTTGCCCATTTCCGAAAATAAAAACGGGTCATGGAGATTGGCATAATCCGGATTGAGAAATTCCACCTGATCCCGCGCGCTTTTGATGCCACGATTTTCCAAAAGCTGTTGCACCAAATCTTTTTGGTTTCTAGGTTTTATTTTCCAAAGTTTCTGCATGTTCTTCTTTATTTTTTATCAAAATCATCCTGGCAGAGGGCGGACCGCCATCCGGTGGTTCAAAGCCCGTATCTGTTTCAAACTTTATTTGAGATTGCTGCTCTAATTTTTTCACGAGTTCGTTAAAAACCGGGTCATCTCTAAGCTCCGCCAAAATTGGAAATAAAATTAATTTGCCTCCGGGCTTTAAAACTCTAAGCATCTCTTCAAAAGTATGGCGATATTCGGATTCGTGCTTTGGCAAATAAGCTGGAACAGTTGCCACTGAAACAACAAAATCAAAAGCTCCCTTTTTAAAAGGCAGCTGCTGAGCCAAGGCTGAGACAGTTGATCGAGACTCTTTATCTTCAGGAAAACCGTAAGGAAACTCAAATGATCCGGTATATCCTGGATCTACATTAGAATTCAGAGTAACTAAATTTATCCCAAGTTCTTGAGCTTCTCTTGCAAACATGCCTTTTGGCGCACCGCCGATATCTAAAACACTCGAACCCTGCATCTCACTTAGATCAATACCTAAAGCATACTGATAATACTCGGCATCCAGCTGGTTCGTATGCATTGAATTATGCGAAAATTCCAAGCGTTTTGAGGCATTAAAATTTTCCCGGCTTATGGAATCATGATTAACTCTCATATAAGCATCGTACCAAAAAATCGCAGTTAAGGCGATTTTTTAAAACTAAAATCTAAAATTTTATTAATAACAGTTTGCCGCTGCTGCGGATGTTGCTCAAGCCATAAATAAATATTATGTGGGCAGCCTGATAGGGTTATTATTTCTTTGGGTGAAGCGTTTGGCGAATTATGATCAAGCAATTCAATAACACCCTTCGGAATAACCTGGTCGTCGCTGCCGATAAAAATTAATAACTGGCCATTAAAATTTCTTAGCAGTTCCAAGGTTTCAGAATTTTTCCAGCTGAATGGTTTGCGAATCGCCTGGCTAAAACCGGAGCCAAACGGCAATTCAAAGGCATCGCGGTCATATATCGCCGGGCAAAATAAAATTAAAGACTTCGGTTGAAAATATTGCAGCATGCGCAAGGCAATGTGTCCGCCCATGCTGGCAGCACAGATTTTAAAATTTTCAGAATCAACATGACTTTCAATCATCGCCCTTGCTTCCGCAACCCTTTTTGACAGACTGGAATTTTCAAAATTCCCGGAGCTTTGGCCGCAGCCGCTGAAATGAAAGTTTAAAACTGAAAAACCCTTGCGTTCAAATTCCGCGCTATAAGGGAATTCCAGCAAACCCAGCTTGCCCGCTCCATGAATATAAACCCAATCCGCCTTACTATCAGGCTGAGCCGAATAAAACCGCGCCCTAATCATCTCGCCGGCTATTTGTTGCTCAATTTTTTGAATCATCGGGTGATCAATCTTTACCGTTCTATCTTTTTTTAATTTTTGTGGACTGCCTAATGCCATCATAACAAAATTCAGGCACAAATAAAATGACCTCCTCCCCGGACTCCAGGACTTCGTCCTTCCGCCCGGGGTTTCCTTGGTCGTCATGAGAACCCTAGAACAACTTCGTTGTCTGGGGTTTTTCTTTTCTGCCTTGCCACTCAATGTAT
>Ga0209168_10000336_pt1 | contig 50109 bp, 19 predicted proteins | sample Coa_R1_FD_187156 | JGI IMG/M metagenome (GOLD analysis project Ga0209168, IMG submission 187156) | Surface soil microbial communities from Centralia Pennsylvania, which are recovering from an underground coalmine fire - Coalmine... | ecosystem: Environmental > Terrestrial > Soil > Unclassified ...
CTACCTCCGGCGTCCTCCTCGCCTGCTCCTCAAACAATCCCCACAGACTCTCTCCTCTCCCATACTCCTCTCCATATTCATATCCCGTCGCGTTCCACTGCATCATTCTTTGCCGGTCAAAATTGGTAACTGTTGATACTGAGTTAAGTGGAACGTTTAAGCTGCCTGGAATCTTTTCGAGCAATACGCTCCAGGCAGCAGCCATCTGGTCAAAGAACGTGCTTTCAAAGAGGTCCTCGCGATAGTTCAATCGGAAATGGACACCTTCATCAGCTTCGGATATCTGCATCTGGACATCGAATTCCGTCTTAAAACAACCAGGCACGCGCTGTATCGCTACCCTGACTTGGGGAAGTTCTGCAGACGCATGGGGGATGTTCTGATATATCCATGCGACTTGCGCCAAAAACCGATGATTCCCATGGCTTCGCACAATGTGTTGAAAAGGAATCAAGCGGTGTTCATAGCTTTCAAGAACAGCGCGGTTGACTCGACCGACGTGTGTTGTAAAGTCAAGAGCTCGCGATAAATCGGCACGCACCACAGTATTGTTGCTGAAAAAGCCGATGAGTCCTTCAATGGCCGGGTGCTCTCGTGCCGCGAGCAGCACCGTGACCGCAAATGAATCGCTGCCGGTGAATATATGCAGCAGCACTTCGAATGCTGCCAGAAGCGCGGTTGACAGGGTTGTATTGCTGGACCGCGCAATTTCTCGCCATCGCTGTGCTGTTTCACGGCTGATTGAGATACTGTGTCCGGCGGTGCGGGGAGATGATAATTGAACCGGCTTTGCGGTACTTGGAAACTCTATTTCAGACACGTCCGCGAATCTCCGTACCCAGGAAGATGCTTCCGCCTCTCGAACTTCACCTGAAAGCCGTATCCGCTCCCACGAGGCAAAATCACTATATTGAACTGGAAGTGCCGGAAGCGGTGAAGGTCGCCCATCTACGAAGGCGTGATAGGCTCTCTGAATTTCGCGGACGAATATTCCGATGGACCAGGCATCGCAGGCAATGTGGTGCACTGCGAGGACTAAGACATGTTCTTCCTCAGCAAGCTGCCATAACGAACTCCGGAAGAGAGGTCCGGTTTCCAGACAGAATGGCTGCCGAAATTGTCGTTGTCCCCAACTCTGCCACGCGACTTCACGTCCTTGAACGGGCAGTGCGCGAACATCAATGAATCCCGGTCCTGTTCCCCATGAAGACAGAACGACCTGACAGGGCTCACCATCTTCTATAACAAAAACCGTCCGCAGGGATTCGTGCCGGTTCACAATCTCCGCGAATGCTGCAATCATCTTGCCTGCCTCGAGTGGCCCATGGAAGCTGATCACAAATACTTCGTTGTACTCATATCCTTCCGGGCGCAGCTTATAAGAGAGCCACAGGCGTTCCTGCGCGCCCGAAAGCGGCGCTTTCTGGCGGCCAAGGCGAATCAGACGTGGGCGCTCAAGTTCACCGGCCCTGTCTCCTTGGGCATGAGAATTGCGATTGCCGGTCCGCAGATGATGCAGCTCTGACGCGAGACGAGACGTCTCCAGTTTCGAGAGCGAGGATTTAGAAGTGCTTGGCGCCGGGAGCGAGACAGCTACGGATTGGGGAACGAACGGTTGCCGCAAATAATCCTCGAACTCCTCGATCTTGCGTCCTCCAATATAGGCGGTTGCGGCTGCACGAGAAGCGGTGGCAACACGCTCATAGATCGCTCGGCTTCCCAATATTTCATCCAGTGCCGCGATCCATGGCTTCAGATCCTGGGCTGGAACCTTCGGCACTGGCAATGCACGATCATCAAGAAAGTGCTCGTATTCTTCGATGGGTTGAACATCAATCAGGTATGGCACACCAAGTTTGGCTTCGGTGAGCCCCCCAAGGTTGCTGGCCATCACAGGAATTCCGTGAAGCATGGCCTCTATCACGATTCGTCCCATTGCTTCCTGCCACAGAGAGGGCACAAGTACGATCCGAGACAGGCGCAAAATATCCTGAATGTCATCTGAGGGTTCGAAGATTCGAATATTGGAAAGGCCGGCAAGATCTTCAATATCCCTGCGCGTCGTGCCCCAGGTTGGAACTGCCGCAAATTGTATGCCGGGCAATGCCTTCGCTAACCCGATAAAAACAGGGCTGCCTTTCACCAGACACGGATTCACCATTGTGACGAACCCGATGTCATGCCGTCCGAGATCGGGGAATGGCCCTGGCCCGTAAAGAAGGATCGGAGGCATATCGGCCCGCAGGCCGGCCCAGCGAAGGCAATAGTCTTGAAGATACCGACTCACGACAACAATTCGGACTTGGCGCAGTAGATCTGTGCACGCAGAGCTTTGAACTGCGGCTCCTGGCCCAAATGGCAAAGCCAGCGTCGTATGGGCGAAATAGATCACGCGTGAAGAACAAGCTCTTACCGCAGCTTCAAGCAACGCCTGGCCCGGATCTTCGGAAGATACAATCACCCAATCAGGAGATGTTTCCTTGATCTCTCTTATCAACTCTCTTCGCAGATTGGCCCGATCGGCCACCGCGTGAACTCGCACATTGTTGTAGAGAAAGGTTTCTGAAAATCCGTTTTGCCTTGCATCGATCTCGCGGCGAAAAAGTTCCTGCTCTGACAACTGCTGGGCATCAGCGTTCTCAGCGAGATTTGACGGAGCCACTACAGAGCAGGCATATCCACGGGCAGCGAGTTCTTCTAACAGCAGCCGGTTAGATCTATTTGCTCCACCCAGGCTGGGAAGATAGATTGTGGATTGTGTAAGAAGAATTTTCATTTCGGACCAGTCGCCTTGGCAGGCAATGCGCGCGCCCCTTTCTCTATGAAAGATGGCTCATATTTGAGAGTGTATCTTTGACAATTTCAGGATCGGTATCTTCAATGATCAGAGTCTCAATGTTCTCCGCAATCATGCCAAGAGTCGGCACAGCACCAAAAAACACCGATAACGGCATCGTTACGTGAAAGGTGTCACGAATAGCGGAGAGCAGGCGCATCGCCAGCAGGGAATGGCCGCCCTGATCGAAGAAGTTGTCATTAGTCCGGGGAGAGGGCACACCCAGGATTCTTGACCAGAGGCCCGCTAATTCTTTCTCAATGGGTGTGCTCGGAAGTTGCGACTCATCTTCGGGAGACTCAAAGAAATCCGCCACGGGAAGGGCCTTGCGGTCGACTTTGCCGTTTCGGTTCAAAGGGAGACAATCGAGTTTTACAATCATCGCGGGCACCATCACGCTCGGGAGCCGCTCGGCCATATAGCGTCGTAACTCCAGCGTTACGGTTTCGGCGGGATCGCAAACCACATAAGCGATCAGCCGTGCGCCGATTGTGGAGGTATCCTGGACTACAACAACGCAATCCTTGATACTGGGACATTGCCGCAATGTGGCCTCGATTTCCTCCAGTTCAATCCGAAATCCACGGATTTTGATTTGTGAGTCCATACGCCCGATGAATTCGATTACTCCATCATTCCGATAAGAAGCCAGGTCACCTGTAACGTAGAGCCTTTCTCCTTCTCTGTCGCTGAAAGGATCGGGAATAAATCTCTCGGCAGTAAGTTCCGGAGATCCGACATATCCACGTGCTAATCCAGCCCCCGCAATACAAAGATGCCCGGCAGCCTTGGGTGGACGCAGTTGCAGATATCTATCCACGATATAGATACGCAGATTCTCGATTGCAGTCCCAATCGGTATGTCGCTGAATGTATTTTTGGGGGAGCATTCCCATGCAGTAACGTCAATCGCCGCTTCCGTGGGACCATAAAGGTTATGCAATTCGGCTCCGGAACACGCAAAGAAGTCGTCGTGCAACTGTGTAGATAGCTTCTCCCCGCTGGAGATAACGCGCCGCAGGCACCTGCACCCCGCCAGTGCTCCGGCGTCCAGAAAAGTGCGCAGCATCGCCGGCACAAAATGGACGGTAGATATTTGCTCGTTCACGATGAGATTTGCGAGATAGTCGGGGTCGCGATGACCCTCCGGGCGAGCAACGACTATGCGCGCTCCGCTTATTAAGGGCCAGAAAAACTCCCACACCGATACATCAAAACCAAACGGTGTCTTATGGAGCACAGACTCGGCCGGACCCAGGCCATAACGCTTTTGCATCCAGACCAGGCGGTTGACAATTCCCCGATGCGTGTTCATTGCACCCTTAGGCTGCCCGGTGGAGCCTGAGGTGAAAATCACGTAAGCCGGATTATCGGCATAAACCTTCGTCTCCAGGTTGCTGTCACTTTGGTCTCTGGATTCCTCCACTAGATCTTCAAAATCAAAACTCCTGCACGGAACTCCAACCAGTCGATTCCGGAGACTTTCAGTGCTGATCACCAGTCGTGCATGCGCCTGCGTCACCATATGGCATAAGCGCGCGTTTGGGTAGTCAGGATCGAGCGGCAGATAAGCGCCGCCCGCCTTAAGCACTGCCAGAAGAATCAAAGGCAGCTCTAGTGATCGTTCCATGCAAATCCCGACGATTGCATCCGGTCCTGCTCCATATCGTTTTAGAGATCGTGCAAGACGATTTGCACGGCGATTCAGCTCACCGTAGCTTAAGTGCTGGTCGAGGAAGGACACGGCCGGCAGATCGGGTGCGATGCCAACCTGTTTTTCAATCAGTTCCTGCAGAGTAACAGCAGGCATCGGTTCGGATTCCGGGCTCCATTCGGCAATCCGCCGATTCACTTCTGCTCTGGGCATGAAGTCTATGTTGCAGATCTTTTCTCTGGGATTGGTTGCGACATTTTCGAGCAGACCGATGAACCAGTCGGCTGCGTTCTTGATTGCCTCGGCGAGAAACAGGTCCGAGTTATAAGTAAACATGCCGCAGACCCCAGACGGCCCCGGACCCATCGTCAGTGTGATGTCTGTCTGCGCGCCACGCTGGCTCAATTCCATTGTCTCCAGTTCCAGCGAGCCGAGTGTGATTCGCCCAACGGACAATCCAAGAACAGCCAGAATCGCATCGCCTGTAAGATGTGCTTGTTGCCAAACGAACATCGCTGGGGCCAGTGAATCACGGTCGGAACTGCGAACAGGCCGGAGCATCTCAACTACCAGACTATATGGATATTCTTGATGCTGTGACGCTTCCAGAACTGTTCTTCGAAAAGCACCGAGGAACTTTTCAAAATCGTCATCTTCAGAAAAGGTGGATTTCAACATAACGAGATTGGCAAAATAACCTATGGTGCGCGAAAAGCGGGACTGCTGTCGGCACGCCATCGGGCACCCCATTCTGACTTCCGCCTGATTACTCCACCTGTGCAGGAACAACTGAAACACAGAGGCATAGAGCATGAATGGTGTCACGCCGTAACCGCTGCTTAAGGCATGCAAACGCTGGTCCAGTCCGCGCGGGAGTTGAAAGCTATAAAACCCGGCGGCATAGGTTTGCACCGCGGGACGACGGCGATCTGCAGGTATTTCGAAGGTCGAAATTTCGCCATCAATCCCGGTTAATTGGGTGCGCCAGTAATTTCGTAGCTGCTCGCCTTTTTTGCTCGTCAGCATAGCGGTCTGCGCCTGCAACCATTCATGGTATGGCCGCCCTGGTGGCGGAAGAGTTTTCTCAATTCCTTTGGCGCGGGCGGAGTACAGATCACCTAGTTCGGTAAGCAGCACTTCAACAGACCAGAAGTCGCCGATCAGATGATGGAATACTATCTGTAACACGCAACTCCCATCCGCAAGATCAAACACGTTGACACGAAATAATGGGCCCTGTTCAAGATCAAAAGGACGGTCGGCTTCTGACTGTATTCTGTCTGTAAGCTCCGTGTCGCTGCAGCCGGTTATTGCGATCTCATGAAATGACACAGTGGCTGTGTCGCAGATTCTCTGGCGAGGTTCGCCGTTTTGGAGGTAAAAAGTCGTTCGCAATGCAGCGTGACGATTTATCAAAGTCTGGAAGCACTCGCGCAACAGGGACACGCGCATATTTTGCCCAAGCCGGAACGTGCCGCAGAGATTATAGGCGCTGCTATAAGGAGCGAGCTGGTGCAAGTACCACAATGCGCGCTGGCCGAACGACAACTCGCCCGAAGCGGAAACTGGTGGATCATCTCCGGCAATTACCAAAGGCACAGAGACCGCTTCTGACAACAAGCGCAACAAATCGGAAAGCTTTGTCGTCCCGAGCAATTCCGCCGAAGAAACCGATACTTGCATTTCAGTTTCGAGGATATGACTAAGATCCACTGCGGCCAGCGAATCCAGTCCTAGCTCCGCCAGCAAAACGCCATGTCGAATATTTTGTACTTCGCGACGCAGCACACGCGACAAAGCCTGAAGAAGATATCTCTCAACTAATGCGGAGCGTTGCTGCGAGAGCTCCGTACGCAGACCTGCGCTTGCTCCATGCCTCTTTTCATCTGCAGCTTCATCTTCATCTGCACCGGCAATGGAAGCAGCAACCACAGGAAGAGCGTCCTCGAGAAACGATTGCCGGCAATCATTCCGGCGGATCTTTCCGCTGGTTGTCTTGGGCACGCCACCCGGTTTGACTAATACAATTGCGTGCGCCTGCAAGCCATGGTCCATGGTGACTGCGGCTCGAATGGTTTCGATCAGGGTGTTAGCTCTATTCATCGAATCGCGCTCAACTTCTTGCACCAAGACCAACGCTTCCTCGTCATGAATAGAGACCGTAAAACAAGCGCCGCACCCGCGCCGCAGAGACAGACTGCTTTGCTCCACAGTAAGTTCAATATCCTGCGGGTAATAGTTCCGTCCCCGGATAATAATGAGTTCCTTCAGGCGGCCGGTAACAAACAATATTCCAGTTCGAAGTATTCCCAGATCACCCGTGCGCAACCACTGCCGGTCCTTATCATCCCCAGCGATCGTCGCGCAAAACACCTTGTTGGAAACTTCCGGCTGGTTCCAATAACCTTGGGCCACGCAAGGCCCTGAAATCCATATCTCACCAATAGTCCCTGGCGCGCATCGCGACAGGTTCTCGGGATGAACAATCGCGATCTCCTGCTCTGGAAGAGGTTTTCCGCACCCTACTAAGCGATGGATTGGCCCTGGCTTCTCGTCAATGGATACAGCGTGGCCTTCCCGGACACAATCCGCGGAAAGCTCAGCCATAACCGGCGGCGTTCTGTGAGGACCACCGGAAACCATCAATGTCGCTTCCGCTAAACCATAACAGGGAAAGAACTTCCAGGGCCGGAAACCGTAAGAGGCGAACCGGGCACTGAATCGTTCGAGCGTTCCGTCGCGCACCGGCTCAGCGCCGTTGAATGCAACCTCCCAGGAAGAAAGATCAACGCCTTCCAGTTCGGCGTCTGTCGCCCGCCGCACGCACAGATCGTAAGCAAAGTTGGGAGCACCGCTGGTGTAAGCCCGATAATGAGAAATGGCCCTCAGCCAGCGCATTGGTCGCTGTAAGAAAGCAGCAGGCGGCATCAGAATGGAACGCGCGCCGGTAAACAGCGGTTGCAGCACATTCCCTATTAGACCCATGTCATGATACAGAGGAAGCCAGCCTACAAACGTTGACTCGGAGCTGTGGTTGCATGCAGCTTGAATCGCCCGCTCGTTCGCCAGCAGATTCCCATGGCTCACCATGACACCCCGGGGCACAGTGGTTGATCCTGAAGTGTATTGAAGAAAGGCCAGGGTTTCCGGGCCCAGGGCCGGCCGCACCCAATACGCTGCCGGAGCTGCAACAGAGTTGATCGTCTCCCAGCGTACTTTGGCGATTTCAGAGTCGGCTCCGATGAGTGGCTTCAGTCTCTCCAGTAGTGACGCCGTAGTCAGTCCAATAGCCGGACACGCGTCCTGCAGGACTACGCGGAACCTGGAACCAATATCACGTTGGTGATTGACGCCCGGCGGATAGGTAGGCACCGCCAACGCTCCCGCGTAGATACATCCCATGAAAGCAGCGATGTAATCCAGCCCCGGAGGAAGAACGAGCAAGACCCTGTCTCCAACTGTAGTTGTCTGCTGCAGCCATGCGGCAATCTCACGGGCGCGTGTGTCCAGTTGACCGTAAGACAGACTTCCATCTTCGATTTCGCCATCTTCACAAAAGGTATAAGCCACCCTGGCCGGATCTTCGCATATTCTCTGTTGGAGGACGTCAACCAGTGTGGCTGGATCGTGCTTTTGCCTTGCCATGTTCAGCTCATCACGGAACACCAGAGGTGGAATCGTCTCCGGTGGAAGAATGCGTACTGGCTCTTATGTCAGGCCGGCACGAGGCGGGTTATTTGTTTTGTCAGCGGGAGGTGATGATGAAGTTCGGTTCGAATCGAAAAGATCACCGCTAGCTGCTGGCAGCGTCCGCCATAGACTCGGTCGATTCATCCGGAAGAGGCAGATCTGAAGGAATCGCGAATCCAAGCCTGGTGGTGCAGAATTCGATCCATTCCGGCGTTATAGAATCGAACACGATCTTTTCGTCAACAAACACCCCGGCGGTCACCACGAAGTTCTCGTGGATAAACACGTAAGCTTCCGGCTCATCGTCCACGGCTACAGGCGTTACCTTTTCATTCCACGATGGAAATTCACGCACTCGCTTGATCGAATAAACTTTGGCGTACTGGCTCATTTTGGGCATCTCAGTATCTCCTTATTGATGTTCACTGCTCAGCGTTAATCAATTCAAGGTGTCCATGGCCATCGAGTGTTTTGAGGTCGATCTCCGCCACGCACCGCACCGGTTCATAATCTAAAACGAGCTTGCCTGCGATTTTGATCTTGCCGGTTTTACCCTCGAAATCCCCGGCGCTCAGATCAGACCTTTCCTTGTCCAGGGAGAATCCGAGCTCTGTGCCGCCGCGCGTCTGCGTAAACCGCACGTGCACATAGCCTCTGTCTATCGCTGCCTTAAAGCTTTCCACCGTTTTCTCCGGACGCACGCTTGCCTCAAGCACATGCTCGCCCTGGCTCAGTTTTCTTACAAGGTCATTCATTTTTCTTGGTCTCCTTTTTAGGTGTTTTTAGTGTCTGATGTATCTTTCAGGTGCAACAGCTTTAATCTTATTCACCGGGGTGATAGGCGCGCTCGGTATGCTTTGCAATGTCCTGCTCGGAAAACCAGACGGGCTTGTAGTCTTCTCTGGCGAACAATGCAGTCTGATCGTTATAGTGCGCCGAATGTGGATTCGACGATTCGGAATAAGCCATAATGCTGTATGCGGTGGGAGGATCGGTGAATTCTACGGCCAGAACAAAGCTGTCGCCTCCGCATGCCAGCAGACGCTGGTTTTCCTTGCAGTAAACGATCGTACGAATCAACCCGTTATCACCGCCGATTGGAATATCCAGGTTGCCTCGTTGCAACCGATGAATATTTCCCCAGCTCACTGCCACGGAACCAAATTCTTTTTTCACGGCCGCAGCAGCCTGGCTGAGCGCGGTCAGCGCGCGCTCCCGATTGCCGATACCGGTAGGCGTAGTGATCGGGTGCTCGGGGTCCCACGGCACATGAAAAGTGTTGGAATTCCCGCGTGAGTATTCCTGCCACCAGCGGTTAAATAACACCGCGCCTTTTTCGTTGGCTGATGCGGTGTTGTCCCACGCGGAGAGCAACCTAAGTGCCTCTCCTGCGTCCGCGTCGAGTTCTTTGCCCTTTGCAAGTTCGATCAGATCGGTTTTCAAACGATCTGCCGCCAACATCATTTCGTTGTTCTTGTAGTGTTTGACTTTTTCCAGTGTGAGGTCTTTGTCACCCTCAAGTAACCCCAGGCTGATTTGGCTGCGTGCACCCAGCCCCTCATAGGCCATATACGACGGAAATTTGCTCTTATCGAGCACCTTTTGCAGGTTCGTGTACCAGGGCGGATCATTGCAATTCTGTATGTAGCCGCCGGGAGGGTTCAGCAATTGCGGCAGATCGGAGACTGGGTGAAGAGCGTACCATTCGTTCGCGGAGGTATCTCCCCGCACCGGTTTGGACCAGTCGACGCCCGCAGGCCGTATGGGTATGCGGGCATTGGCGAGGAATAGAACATTACCGTCGCGGTCGGCATATCCAATATTGAACATAGGCAACTGCTGCATATTGAGCACAGCTCTGAATGTAGCGAGATCCTTTGCTTTCGCCATCAGATTGTATTGAGTCAGGAAACCGACAATTTCGATGTTCGCCGATTTGTATGCATAGGCATGCTGACCCTGTATGGACATCACCGGTCCATAGTGCGAACTCAATGCCTTCTCCGTCCGCGTTTCCATTCCTTTTTCCGACTTCACTTCAATCGAAATGGTGCGCGTAGAAAATGGCAGCCGGTGATTATCGTAAAGATAACTTCCAGGATCTGCCGGATCGATGGTCAGCTCGTATACATCATCTGAACGATGCTGATTTATGGTATGAGCCCATCCGAGATATTCGTTAAACCCGATTGTAACCACTGGGAACCCGATCAGTGTTGCGCCGTAAATATCGATCACTCCGGGCACTTGGAGGTGTACCTCATGAAACAACTGTGAACCCTGCCAGCGCAAGTGTGGGTTGGCCAGCAAAATGCCGTGTTTCGAGTGGGAGCGTTCGCGCCCGATCGCCCACATGTTTGACCCTTTTGGTTCGGCCTGCGCTCGCTTCCAGTACCGGAGGTCCAGTGCGAAATCCATAAGCAGTACACTGCGACAATGAGCAAGTACATCGACACCCGAAATGGGCCGCGCCCAGGCAGGTGCCTCTTCAGGATGACGGGAGAGATAGAGATTATAGCCAGCAGCATACGCGTTGAGAATCGACTGCATGAACGGAGGAAGTTCACCGAACCTTGCATGCGCGGTCTCCGGAATGCCGAGCCGATGAATCAGCAGGTCGTCTTCTACGAAAGATGCGCCAAACACCGAAGCCTGCGCGCCTTGGGCCCGCAGAATCAGGCGCGATAAAGCTTCCAGGTGATCTTCGGCTGTGACAAACCCCTGCGCGAATGCTGCAGCCTCCTCCGATTCTGCCACTATGTGAGGAACTCCCGCTGTATCGCGCCGAATCAGCGCGCGACTTGCCAGGCTATCGTCCGTCTGAATTGCAGGAACAGCCAAAATTGCCGATGCAATCAACACTGCTCCGAGTTGATATGTACACCTTAGGCAAGACCGCGGAATGGAATGCACAGTAACCCTCCTCTTGTGGAGTGTGGACGTCGGTGCTTAACGGCTGACAAAGAGCTGAAAAATCAAAACGGTGAGACAGATGAGGTTGAAGAGCCGAGATTAGGCAAAGCTGTCGCTCGGAATCATCATTTAGAAGATGAATAAGTAAACAACGTTCGGTTCACAGCGGGGCTGAAGCAATAAAACAAATGAAATGCATGTCAAGGAAATCTCTGACACTGTGGCGCAATTGTTTTGAAAATGCTTTCACCCTGCCTCGATAGTGCTTCCTTGTTGGTTGATGGTGGTTGGAGTGCCCACGGAACAAAGCCATGTTGTTCGGGACGAATGTAATGTGGCCCCCTAATACTATCGCGGGCTCTTGTGCAAGAAATCGGCGTTCAATTGCGAGTCCAAAATTGAAATATCGGTATTCGGTTCGGCCAGGACCGCTTGCAGGATCATTTGATAATCTGCAAGGAACTGGCGAACTCCGGAAACAGACAGCCGGTCGACAGAGTACAGGCTCTTCAGGCTGATTTCCTCGCCGTCGTCAATCGCCAGTAATTTGAATGCCTCCCATTGCCCTAAACTCGACGCAATGTCGGCAATCTGATCGTCCTGGAGCCTGACTATCAGTCCTGAAGCAAGAGGCAGGTCTGAGGTCGGCTTGGCATGAACCATATCAAATCCTATGGCATCCACAATCGGCTTTACGTCTCTCCGGTCCCGCAGCACCTGCAGGTAGGTTACGAGTGACAGCAAATAAGGCGCTTCCTGGTATGCATCGGTCTCCAATACCATGTCGCGCATCTGATGTACAAATTCAAGTGCGGGAGCTTCGAATTCGATTTTCGATATCAAGAGCTGCGGATTGGAAAACCAGCCAATCACATTCTCCACTTCCGTGCATCTCCGGTTGGAAAAGTAGCCCCACACCGCGATGCGCTTTTTCCGGGTATACAAATGCAACAAGATGTGCAGTACAGACAGGAGCAGCACATATAAGGTAATCTGCCGGGTACTCGCAAATCTCCATGCTGCGTCCCTGAGTTCCGGGGGGAGAATCGCCGTTTCCTGTCGCAGGCCTGAACGCAGACTGGCCTCTGCTCTTTTCGCAAAAGGTAATTCTGCGCTCGATAATGGAGAGAACTCTCTCCATCGCTGTTTCCAGAAAGCAATCGCCTTCATTCCCGGCTCGCTTTGAAGACGCTTTTGCTCCCAATCGGCAAAGTCGAGATACTGTACCGGCAGAAATGGGAGAGGGCGAAGCACTCCTGTCGAAAAATGAACGTAAAAACTCAGCAGTTCATCTTTCATCACCTGGCTCGACCAGCGATCCGATATCAGATGATGCACTACGACTGTGAGCAGATGTTCGTGGCTGGTCCTTCGTATCAGGACAGCACGCATGAGTGGAGGATGTTCAAAGTCGAAACGCTTTTTCATCTCCGTTGCGATGATCGCCAACTCCTCTGTCCTTTTCTCGGCCGCGTCCAGGGTTTCCAGATCTCGCACGGAAAGGCTGAACGTCGCCTCCGGATGCAACTCCTGCCGGAAGAATCGGTTGCCGGAGTCGGCCAACCGGCTTACGACCTCTTTCATATCGGAACACTGCAACGTGGATTCAAAAGCAGCCAGCACTTGCAATGCAACGTCACGGTTAATACCGGCGAAAGAAGTCCTCATGACCTCGTGGCGTCTGATGATTTCCTGGAATGCCCGCTCAAGCGCGGGAACGTCGAGGTCTCCCCGAAGTTCAAGGTTCCACCCTAGGTGAAATCCTGCTGCGGACTCAAATCGTAAGCTCGCCCAGCAATCGTTGAGCAGGTTCGCCTGCTGATTAAATGACACCGGCAGCACTCCGGTGCGGGAAACTCTCTGAATGCGTTTTGTATCGCTTTCCGGTTCTTGCCGTATCAAGGTTGCAAGTTTGCGGGCGTAACTTCGAATCGTGGGGTGCGTAAACAAATCGCGCAGAACCACATCCACGTGAAATATGTCTCGAATACGCGAGGCCACCCTGAGCCCCAGTAATGAATGTCCTCCCAGATCGAAGAAATTTGCATTCATGCCGGGATGAGGTATTCGCAATACATCCATCCATATTTCTGAGAGTGTTTCTTCGATGAGATTGACCGGCAGGGAGCGTTCATCTCCACACCCCTCTTGAAAGTCTTCATTGGGCAATGGCAGTCGTTGCCGGTCGATCTTCCCATTGGGCAGCAAAGGCAACTGATCAACGGGTATAAACACTGAAGGCACCATATAGGTCGGCAGAATTTGCTTCAGTCCTTCGCGCACACCGATGGTCTTCACCTCCTGCCCGGCCACATAGGCAAGCAAACGCGGTTCTCCCCTGTATTCTTGAAGGACTACCACTGAATCTTCCACTCCAGGCAACCGCCTCAATGCAGATTCGATTTCACCCAATTCAATACGATGGCCTCGAATCTTGACCTGCTGGTCTCGCCTGCCGATCAACCGCAGACTGCCGTCAGGAAGATAACAACCAATGTCTCCCGTGCGGTAAAGACGAAGACCGGGCTCTGCAGTGAAGGGGTTCGGCATAAACTTCATTGCTGTAAGATCGACCCGGCCCAGATAGCCCCTCGCCAGCCCTAGGCCGCCAATGTACAACTCACCCGCCACTCCCACGGGAACTGGCTGCATCTGCTCATCCAACACGTAGACCTGTGTGCCTGCAATGGGACGGCCGATCAAAATCGTCTTCGGTTCTTTGTCATGACCGAAATCAAACCAGGTAGCGTCCGCCATAACTTCAGAAGAGCCATAAAGATTCAACAGCAGTGCCCCCGGCATGGACCGTCTGAACATTTCTAAGGTTTCCTCAGGCAACGCTTCTCCACTGCTGATCCATAACTTCAAGTCGGGCAGAAGGACAGCGCCATTCTGGCATGAGCTTAGAATGGCCTTCAACAGTGAGGGCACCAGCACTAAACGAGATACCCGGTGGGATTGCAATGTGGGAATCAATCTCGTCGAATCACTTACGGTCTCGTCAGCAATGATGACCACCGGTACGCCCTGCAGCAAGGGGCTGAAGAGTTCTGCAATCGCGTCCACGAAACTGATCGCAGTCTTCTGGCAGCATACGTCTCCTGCTTCCAGCGGGTAGGTGCTCCATCCCCATTCCAGACGGTTCATCAGCCCTTGATATCGTCCCATAACACCCTTGGGCCTGCCGGTGGAACCGGATGTATAGATGACATAGGCGAGATTGCCGGGATGCATTTTGACCCCGGGATTAAAGTCCTCGGCCGGAATCCATGGCCAATCCTCGTCCAGATTCACCTGTGCTACTTCATGTTCCTTCAGCACAGAACCGGTTTTGCTCCCGGTGATCATGATTTGAACACCGGCGTCGGTCAGCATGTACTTGAGCCGGTCGGCAGGATACTTCGGATCCAGCGGAACATAGGCCCCTCCTGCTTTCAGAATGCCTAGAATCCCCGCTACCATCTCCGCACTGCGCTCCATGCATATCCCTACCAGGCTCTCCTTCCTCACTCCAACTCGCCTTAAATAATGCGCCAGCCGGTTGGCTTTGCGATTCAGTTCTCCATAGCTGAACTGCCGGTTCTCATCCACCACCGCAATTCGCTCCGGAGTCCTCCCCACCTGCTCCTCAAACATCTCCGCAATCGTCTTTTCCTCTCCATCCCGGCTCTGGCTCTGGTTCCACTCACACAGGATCCTCTCCCGCTCCGCCTCCGTCAGCATTCTCAACTCGCTGATCCGCTCCTCCTCCCTCCCTGGTATCTCCTTCAGCAGCTGCTGAAAATGTCTCTCCATCCCCAATATCGTCCTCTCGTCAAACAAATCCGCCGCATACCAGAAGCTTCCCTCCAGCCTTTCCTCCCGTTCCCACATCGTCAACGTCAGATCGAACTTGGTGTTGATCAGTTCTACCTCTTCCCGTTCCAGCTTCAGCCCCGGTAACTCCCACTCCACCCCGGGTACGTTCTGCCAGGCAAACATGATCTGGAACAATGGTGTCCGGCTTACATCCCGATCCGGATGCAACTCCTCCACCAGCTTCTCAAACGGTATTTCTTGATGCTGATACGCTCCCAGCGTTACCTCCCTCACTCGTCTCAACAGTTCCACAAATCCCGCATCCCCAGACACCTCCGTCCTCAACACCAGCGTGTTTACGAAAAATCCGATCAGCCCTTCCAACTCCCTCCGGTTCCGCCCTGCTATCGCCGTTCCCACCGCTACATCCCGCTGACCGCTATACCGGCTCAGCAGTGCCTGGAACACCCCCAGCATCCCCATAAACAGCGTCACTCCTTCCCGCCTGCATATCCCCCTCCACCTCTCCACGCTCTCCTTCGCGATCTCAAACCGATGCTGCGCTCCCCGATGACTCCCTCCCGCTTGCCGCCTCTGCGCCATCGGCAACTCCAGCCGTTCCTCCATCCCTGCCAGTTGTTTCTTCCAGTACTCCAGCCGTCCTTCCAGCGCCTCTCCTTGCAGCCATCCCCTCTGCCATACCGCATAATCTCCATATTGGATCGGCAACTCCTCCAGCCCTGACTTCCGCCCCTCCCGGTACGCTCGGCACAACTCCGCCAACTCCCGCGTCAGGATGCTCAACGACCATCCGTCGCTGGCTATATGCTGCATGGTCAAAAGCAGAACATGCTCCTCTCTCCCCACCTTCACCAGTACACTCCGCAACTGCGGACTCCGCCTCAGATCAAAGGCCCTCCGCCCTTCCTCTTCCACCACTCGCTTCTCTACCCTCCCACGCCACTCCGCCTCTACCTCTTCCACATCAATCAACGGCAGACCCACTTCCTCCGCCTCATGGATCACCTGCTCCGCATTCCCTCCTCTCTCCTCAAATCCCGTTCGCAACACCTCGTGTCGTCTCACGATCTCGCTCAACGCCCACTGCAACTCCTTCCTCTCCACCTCCCCCTTCACCCGTACCGCTACCGGCAGGTTGTACAAACTCTTGTCCTCTTCGAACTGATACAAAAACCACAACCGCTGCTGCGCATAGGAAAGCGGCAGCCTTCTTCCTTGCCTCTCTCCTTTCAGCAACTCCGGAATCCCGGGCCCTTTTTCCTCCTCCCGTCTTCCCTGCTCCACTCGTTTCGCCAACTCCGCCACCGTCGGATCTTCGAACAGCGCTCGCAATGGTATCTCTACCTTCAACACCTCCCGGATCCGCGACATCACTCGCGTCGCCAGCAGCGAGTGCCCTCCCAGTTCGAAGAAATTATCCCCACGACCCACTCCCTTCCTCTCCAGCACTTCCTCCCATATGCTGGCCAGCAGTTCTTCCTCTGGATTCCGCGGCTTCTCATACTCCCCTTCTTTCCCCTCTCGCGCCTGCAGCGGCTTCGGCAATCTCTTCCGATCCACCTTCCCATTCACGCTCAGCGGCAGAGACGCCAGCCTCACCACCACCGCTGGAACCATGTACTCGGGCAGTCTCCTCTTCAGCCCTTCTCTCAACTCTTCCATCTTCACCTGTTCTTCCGCCACCACATACGCCACCAACTTCTTCATCCCTCCACCGTCTTCCCTCGCCACCACCACGCATTGCTTCACCCCTTCGTATTCCCTGAGAGCTGATTCGATCTCTTCAATCTCGATGCGGAACCCACGCATTTTTATCTGCAGATCCAAACGTCCGTGGTAATCCAGGCTTCCGTCGCCGTGCCAGCTTGCTTGATCACCACTGCGATACAATCGTTCACCTTGCTTGACGCCGTAGGGATTTGGCACAAACCGCTCGGCAGTCAAACTCTGCCGGTTCAGGTATCCACGTGCAAGTCCCTGTCCGCCTACGTACAGTTCTCCTTTCACGCCCACTGGCACCAGTTCCATCCACTGGTCCAAGACGTACGTCTTCAGGTCTTCAATTGGCACTCCGATCGGGCTCCGCTCCGGGGTTGCTTCCAGTTCAGCTTTTCCTATCGGCTGATACGTCACATGTACAGTGGTCTCCGTAATCCCATACATGTTGACCAGTTGTGGCCGTTCCGAATGCCGCTTCCACCATCCCTGCAGGCGCTGATACTCCAAAGCCTCTCCTCCGAAGATCACCAACCGCAGAGCCGGCTGTATATAGCTCTTTCTTCCTTCCTCCGCTATGATTAGTTGTTCAAATGCTGAAGGCGTCTGATTCAGCACTGTCACTTCCATTTCCAGCAAAAGCTCCAGGAAATTTTCCGGTACACGGCCAGTCCAATATGGCACAATCACCAACCGCCCTCCATAGTGCAGGGCACTCCATATCTCCCATACCGAAAAATCAAACGCATACGAATGGAACAGAGTTACAATATCCTGTTCATTAAAGTGGAACCATTTGTGCGTTCGCTCCATCAACCGAACGACATTGGCATGCGTCACCACCACTCCTTTGGGACGCCCAGCGGAGCCCGACGTGTAAATTACATAAGCTGCATTCTCCTTCTGAAGCTCCATTTCCGGATTACAGTCACTTTCTAACTCTAGGTAGTCTTGCTTGTGATCTACCTCAAGCAACTGTCCCCCATACCCCGGAAGCCGCTCCTTCACTCCTTCTTCCGCCAGCAAAACCGTTACTCCTGAATCTTCCAGCATGTACTTGAGCCGGTCGGCAGGATACTTCGGATCCAGCGGAACATAGGCCCCTCCTGCTTTCAGAATGCCTAGAATCCCCGCTACCATCTCCGCACTGCGCTCCATGCATATCCCTACCAGGCTCTCCTTCCTCACTCCAACTCGCCTTAAATAATGCGCCAGCCGGTTGGCTTTGCGATTCAGTTCTCCATAGCTGAACTGCCGGTTCTCATCCACCACCGCAATTCGCTCCGGAGTCCTCCCCACCTGCTCCTCAAACATCTCCGCAATCGTCTTTTCCTCTCCATCCCGGCTCTGGCTCTGGTTCCACTCACACAGGATCCTCTCCCGCTCCGCCTCCGTCAGCATTCTCAACTCGCTGATCCGCTCCTCCTCCCTCCCTGGTATCTCCTTCAGCAGCTGCTGAAAATGTCTCTCCATCCCCAATATCGTCCTCTCGTCAAACAAATCCGCCGCATACCAGAAGCTTCCCTCCAGCCTTTCCTCCCGTTCCCACATCGTCAACGTCAGATCGAACTTGGTGTTGATCAGTTCTACCTCTTCCCGTTCCAGCTTCAGCCCCGGTAACTCCCACTCCACCCCGGGTACGTTCTGCCAGGCAAACATGATCTGGAACAATGGTGTCCGGCTTACATCCCGATCCGGATGCAACTCCTCCACCAGCTTCTCAAACGGTATTTCTTGATGCTGATACGCTCCCAGCGTTACCTCCCTCACTCGTCTCAACAGTTCCACAAATCCCGCATCCCCAGACACCTCCGTCCTCAACACCAGCGTGTTTACGAAAAATCCGATCAGCCCTTCCAACTCCCTCCGGTTCCGCCCTGCTATCGCCGTTCCCACCGCTACATCCCGCTGACCGCTATACCGGCTCAGCAGTGCCTGGAACACCCCCAGCATCCCCATAAACAGCGTCACTCCTTCCCGCCTGCATATCCCCCTCCACCTCTCCACGCTCTCCTTCGCGATCTCAAACCGATGCTGCGCTCCCCGATGACTCCCTCCCGCTTGCCGCCTCTGCGCCATCGGCAACTCCAGCCGTTCCTCCATCCCTGCCAGTTGTTTCTTCCAGTACTCCAGCCGTCCTTCCAGCGCCTCTCCTTGCAGCCATCCCCTCTGCCATACCGCATAATCTCCATATTGGATCGGCAACTCCTCCAGCCCTGACTTCCGCCCCTCCCGGTACGCTCGGCACAACTCCGCCAACTCCCGCGTCAGGATGCTCAACGACCATCCGTCGCTGGCTATATGCTGCATGGTCAAAAGCAGAACATGCTCCTCTCTCCCCACCTTCACCAGTACACTCCGCAACTGCGGACTCCGCCTCAGATCAAAGGCCCTCCGCCCTTCCTCTTCCACCACTCGCTTCTCTACCCTCCCACGCCACTCCGCCTCTACCTCTTCCACATCAATCAACGGCAGACCCACTTCCTCCGCCTCATGGATCACCTGCTCCGCATTCCCTCCTCTCTCCTCAAATCCCGTTCGCAACACCTCGTGTCGTCTCACGATCTCGCTCAACGCCCACTGCAACTCCTTCCTCTCCACCTCCCCCTTCACCCGTACCGCTACCGGCAGGTTGTACAAACTCTTGTCCTCTTCGAACTGATACAAAAACCACAACCGCTGCTGCGCATAGGAAAGCGGCAGCCTTCTTCCTTGCCTCTCTCCTTTCAGCAACTCCGGAATCCCGGGCCCTTTTTCCTCCTCCCGTCTTCCCTGCTCCACTCGTTTCGCCAACTCCGCCACCGTCGGATCTTCGAACAGCGCTCGCAATGGTATCTCTACCTTCAACACCTCCCGGATCCGCGACATCACTCGCGTCGCCAGCAGCGAGTGCCCTCCCAGTTCGAAGAAATTATCCCCACGACCCACTCCCTTCCTCTCCAGCACTTCCTCCCATATGCTGGCCAGCAGTTCTTCCTCTGGATTCCGCGGCTTCTCATACTCCCCTTCTTTCCCCTCTCGCGCCTGCAGCGGCTTCGGCAATCTCTTCCGATCCACCTTCCCATTCACGCTCAGCGGCAGAGACGCCAGCCTCACCACCACCGCTGGAACCATGTACTCGGGCAGTCTCCTCTTCAGCCCTTCTCTCAACTCTTCCATCTTCACCTGTTCTTCCGCCACCACATACGCCACCAACTTCTTCATCCCTCCACCGTCTTCCCTCGCCACCACCACGCATTGTTGAACTCCCGCCTGCGCCCCCAGTGCTGCTTCCACCTCTCCCAGTTCAATCCGGTATCCTCTGATCTTTACCTGATGATCCAATCGCCCCAGAAACTCTATGACTCCATCTTCCCCGTTCCTGACCAGGTCCCCGGTTCGATATAAACGCTGCCCCGGCTCCCGGGCGAACTCATCAGGCACAAATTTCTCTGCCGTCAGTTCTGGCCTGCCCCAGTAACACCGTGCGAGCCCCGCACCGCCGATATACAGTTCCCCCGCCACCCCCACCGCTACCGGTTCAAGCGATTCATCCAAAACATAGGTACTGGTGTTTGCTATGGGTCGTCCAATCGGCACGTTAAGAAGCTTTTTTCCCGTGTCTTCAATCGAAAAAGTCACGGCAAAAGTTGTTGACTCGGTAGGACCATATCCGTTCAGCAAATGACTCGGCTTGCCTTGCGCAATGATTCTTTGCACGCACTTTGGGTCGACCGCTTCACCGCCAACCAGCAGGTATCGCAGAGAGGTAAATGCGCCATTCGTTTGCAGCGAAACCTCGCTCGCCAGTGCGGCGGTCATGAACATTGTGGTGAGACTTTCCGCAAGGATCTTTTTCTTCAATTCGCCCGGGGTAACACTGCTTTCTTTATTGACTCCCACCAGACATCCGCCATTCAGCAGAGCTCCCCATACCTCGAAGGTCAGGGCATCAAAGGAGGCATTTGCAACTTGAGCAATGCGGTCTCTGTTGTTTAGCTCCACGTAATTGGTATTCATCACCAGACGGGTGATCGCCTGATGCACCACCGCAGTCCCTTTAGGCATACCGGTGGAACCAGACGTGTACATCACATACGCCAGGTTGGAGCCGCTTGCATACGCCGGGAGATTTGTAGTGTCCTCATTCGCCGGTTCACCGTTGTCTGCATGCGTTTCGATATAAACCAGTAAACCGCCGCTTTCACCAATAGGATTCTGAGGGCCTTTTTGCGCCAGCACGACGTGGATTCCTGCATCCTTCACCATGAAAGTTAGCAATTCGACTGGATAGCTGATGTCCAGGGGAACATAAGCGCCGCCTGCCTTTAAGATTGCCAGCATCCCTATCGCCATCTCCACGCTTCGTTCCATGCAGATCCCCACCAGACTCTCCAGACCCACTCCATGTCGCCGTAAAGAATGCGCCAGCCGGTTGGCGCGCCGGTTAAGTTCTCCGTAACTAAGCTGCCGGTTTTCATACACCACCGCGATTGCCTCCGGCGTTCGTTCTGCCCACTCTTCGAACATCGTGTGAATTGTGGCTTTCGCGGGATATGGACGCTCGGTCTCATTCCATTCCACCAGCATTCTTGAGCGCTCGGCGTTCGTTAACAGTGGTAACTCTCCCAGCCGCCTGTCCGGGTGTGTCACCGCCCCTTCGAGCAATTGCAGCAAATGCCCCTCCATCCGCTGAATCATGGCGGCGGAAAATCGGCCGGTGTTGAATTCGAATGTTCCTGATAGATCTGATTCTGTTTCCTTGAAGAAGAGCGTCAGGTCGAATTTTGCGCTCTTGGTATCTGCTTCTTCCAGGCTTAACTCCAGACCTCCCAACTTCCATTGCTGCTGTGGCAAATGCTGGAATACAAATGCCACCTGAAAAAATGGATTGTGGCGCGCATCGCGGTCCGGCTGGAGTTCTCTGACTAAATGCTCAAATGGCACTTCCTGATGCGCATAGGCCGCCAGCGCCACCTCTCTGACCTGCATGAGGAAATCTCGAAAGTTGAGGCTCCGTCCTACATTGAAACGGAGCACCAGCATGTTAAGGAAAAATCCGATCAGCCCTTCCGTTTCCGCGCGGTTGCGGCCGGAAATTGGAGTCCCGATCACAATGTCATCCTGATGCGTATAGCGGCGCAACAATATATTGAAAGATGCCAGCAGGGCCATGAACAGCGTTACGCTGTTGGAACGGCTCACCTTTCGCAATGACTCCACAACCCCGGATGGGATCACGAAGGAGCGTCGCTCACCGGAATGTTCTTCCGCTTGTCCTGAATCGGTCAGAGGCATCTCTAGCTTGGGGAGATCAGCCAGATTCTCCTTCCAGTAAGCAAGTTGTTTCGTCATCTTCTGGGCGGAAACGTGCTGCCAAATCGCATAATCAGCATATTGAACCGGCAATTCCGGCAAAGGAGACTCTTTGTGTCCGGAGTAGACTTCATAAAGCACTGCCAGTTCGTGCGCAAAGATGCCCATCGACCACGCATCACTAACGATGTGGTGCATGGCCAGGCTCAGAAAATACTCGGCGGATCCTGTTCTGAATAGAACCATGCGCAGCGGTACACCATTCATCAAATTGAAGGCCGTGGTAACCTGTTCATCGATTCGACGACGGACTGCTGCTTCGCGTCCTGCTCTTGGGAAGTTCTCCATGTTTACCACGCACAGAGTGAACGGCGGCACGCCGCCGATCACCTGAACAGGCATTTCATCTTCGATCACAAAAATTGTGCGTAATACTTCCTGGCGTCGGACGATCTCATCCACTGCCCGTTTTAAAGCTCTTGTATCCAGGCGACCTGTAAGCCGCAGTAGAATCCCGATGTTGTAGTGCCGGCTGAGTGGTTCGAGCTGCTGCAGGAAGAACATGCGTTGCTGACCGAATGAGAGCGGCGCATGATTCCGCTGATTTCCTCCTTGAAGGATGGAAACTTCTGATTCAGCGGTCGCCCGGGCTTCAGATTCAATTCTTTCTGCCAAGCCGGCTATATTGGAGTATTCGAATAACAGTCGTGGGGAAGTTCCGGCTTTGAATATCTCCCGGATCCGAGAAGCGACCCGCATTACGCTCAGGGAATTTCCGCCTAACTCGAAGAAATCGTCGTGAATCCCAAAACTCTGAACTCCAAGAACCTCAGACCAGATTCCGAACAGCAACTCCTCTGTTGTGCTGCGCGGGCCGATTGGCGCTTCTCTGCGCTCTGCCTCGAGAAACTCTTCAGGCGCGGGCAGCGCTTGACGATTTACTTTCCCGCTCGACGTCAAAGGCATTTCCCGCATGACTAAAAACTGCGCAGGAATCATGTACTCCGGCAGCTTCTGGCCTGCAAATCTGCGCAACGCGTCCGCTTCTGGGGCCGGGGTCGCAGCACTCAAGATGTAGGCCACGAGCCTGCTGTCGCCGGAGCGGCTTTGGTGCAGGATAACGACAACTTCCGCAACCCCGTCATATTGACGCAATACATTTTCGATCTCGTTCAGTTCTATCCTGTATCCACGCAGTTTTATCTGGCGGTCTGCACGTCCCAGAAATTCGAGGTTGCCATCCCCGCGCCAGCTTGCCTGATCACCGCTCCGATACAGGCGTTCTCCGCCTCTCACACTAAAAGGATCGGGAACGAATCGCTCCGCCGTAAGTTCCGGCCTGTTTAAATAACCCCGGGACACGCCGACGCCGCCGATATATAACTCACCTGGCACTCCCACCGGGACTGGCTGATACCCCGGGCCCAGCACGTAAAAACGTGTATTCCAAATCGGCTTGCCGATCGGGACATTGGGGCAGCAACTCTCAGTCGGGCTCAGCCTGTAAAAAGCACACAGGATCGTGATCTCCGTGGGCCCATAGATATTGTGCAGTTCCGCTCCGCATTGGCCATAAAACCGTCCGGGAAGGTCTGCGGGAAGCACGTCCCCTCCGCAAAACACCTGCTCGAGGCTCCCGGTGTATTCGCGAAAATCTCTCTGCTGCAGAAGGACGCTCAATGCCACCGGCACAAACTGTAGCCGGGTGACGCAAGTGTTCTGAATGGTGCGCAGGATAGCCTCGCTATCCTGCCTGCCACGAGTCAATGCAATACTCTGGGTGCCGGTCATCCAGGGACCGAAAAATTCCCAGAAAGAAGTGTCGAATGATAAAGCTGTTTTATAGAGCAGGCGCTCGTGTTCGGCAAACGGAAACTCGTGTAACATCCAGGCCATGCAATTCATCATGTTCCGGTGTGACACCATCACGCCTTTGGGTCTGCCGGTGGATCCCGACGTAAACATGATGTAGAGCAGGTTCTCGGGAACAACCCGTCGTTCCGGGTTCGTCTCGCTTTCCATCTGGAGGTTTTTCCATTCATCGTCCAGACATACGATTCGTGCGCCGGTTTTCGGTAATTTATTCTGCAGATAGCGCTGGGTGATCACCGCAGCCGGACGCACGTCACCCACAATTGAAGCCAGCCGCGCCTCTGGAAAATATGGATCAAGGACAACGTATGCTCCACCCGCCTTCAGGATTCCCATGAGGCTGATCAACGTCTCCAGGCTACGTTCAAGGCAGAGTCCCACGCATGTCTCCGCGCCAACCCCCATGCTGATCAGGTAATGCGCGACCTGGTTCGCGCGCCGGTTCAGCTCTCCGTAGGAAAGCAGTTGGTCTTCATAGGTCAGCGCCACCTTGTCTGGCGAACGGGTGACATAGTCTTCAAATACCTCGTGCACGCATTGAGTGCTTTCGCAATTCCGCTCAGTTTCATTCCACGTCACCAGAATCTCAGCGCGCTCTGCTTCGGTCAGCATGGGCAGATCGTCAAGACCAGCTTCCGGGTTTCTTGAAAATCGCTCCAGCAGCGTTTCGAGATGCCTGGCCATGCCTTCAGCCAATGAACTCCCGACCGCCGAGCGGTCGTAGGCAAGTTGAAGTTCCAGATCAGGCTTGAGGTATCCAACAACGGTCAGTGCGTAATGCGTAGGAACCGAACGGTAAATCCCGTGCTGCCAGAGAGCACACCCTTCCCGGCGGAGCGCTGCATCCAGCGTATATTCTTCAAACACAACAATCGTTTCGAAGAGAGGTTTCCCGCCTGGAACTGGGCAGCAGGTACGTATCAGGGACAAAGGAGTTTGTTCATGATCGCGCAACTCAATGTGCTGCACCCGAAGGTCTTCCAGCAAGGTCCTGAAGGATTTGCCGGAATCGAACTGAAGTCTGACGGGAACAGTATTCATGAGGACGCCGACTACCAAAGTAGCGTCTTCAAAGGTTGTCCGGCGGCAGCTTCGTGTTTCTCCGAAAACCACATCGCGAGCACCGCCGTATCGGCCCAACAACAGCGCCCATGCAGCTTGTACCACTAGGGCCAGGGTGGTCTTGTTGCGGCGTGCAACAGATCTTAGAAGTTCATTCGTCTCAGGCGACAGATTAACGGTCTGTGTTCTGTATCTTCCATTAAGAGAACTCTCCTGCGCCTCGGGAGCCATGTTCAGGCGCGCGGGAGAAGTAAAAGTCTCTAACGTCTGCCGCCAGTAATGCTCCGCATCCGCCCAATTCTGCCGAAAAAACCAATCAATATAATTCTCAAATGCTGGCGGAGAAGGAAGTTCCAGTTCTTGGCTTTGCCGATATGCGTCGTAGAAATACGCAACTTCCTTCAGGATGATGGCGCGGGAGCGCCCGTCCATTAATGCATGATGATGGGTCCAGACGAATAAATTCTCTCCTGCCTCCAGTTTTATGATCGCCAGCCTCATCAGCGGAGGCACAGCAAGATTGAACGTCTCATTGCGGACCCTAAGCAGGAATTCCGTCAAATCGGATGGCTGGTTTTCGCGGGTAATATCCTTCCAGTCAAGGAGTTCAATTGAAAAAGGGATGCTCTCATGCACCTGCTGGTACATTGCATTCATTTCATGCCGGTGAAAGCTGGTTCTCAGTACCGAGTATCTCTGGATGACCGCTCTCCATGCCCGTTCGAAAGCATTCAGGTCCAATTTGCGTCCGAGCTTGCCGATCACTTGCCCGATATAAACACCGGACTCCGGTGAAGAGATGCTGTGAAACAGCATGCCCTCCTGCATTGGCATGAGTCGATAGAATCGTTCTGACAATCCGGGATGAGTCACATTCGAACTCAATAAATCAGGAAATCTATTTGTACAAGCAGTGATGGCGAAATCATGACGTTCTCCACCTGTGTAGCCGACAGCCTGTAAATCATGGATGGCGATTCAATCACAATCACAAAACTAAGAAAGCTGTTATTGTGCTCGCAAGCCAGGTTGCGATCCATCGCGATTCGCTTCTTCCCCGTCAATTACAGTTTTGCTCTTGCATTTCCTGGCTGCCACGCGCATCCGCTTTTGTTACTCTCCTTTTGACGTGGAGCGGAAGCAATGCATTGACGAAGAGTTCTCCCTGGCTGCTGGTTCTGGCATCACTGAAGGGATCATCGGCTCTCAATTCAAGAAGACGCTTGCTTTTTCCCAGTAATTAGTGGCGACCCAAATCACCGTTTTATGTGTTGACATTGTTGAGGTAAGTGCGCAGAAATATGTGCAGAGCGGAATACAACGCTTGAAAATGAAAACTCCTATTTATCTCGAAAGCAAGGCGGCAAGTTCGCACCGGCGAACCTTGCCTGTAGCTGTTGTAGGGATCCTTTCCACAATGTAGAGTTTCTTAGGGCATTTAAATTCTGCAAGGTGTTGATGACAATATTTCAAAAGCGACAATTCGCTTATGCCAGAGTGATCGTGCAAAACAACTGCCGCGGCAATCTCTTCACCCAGTTTGGGATGCGCATATCCAAATGTGACCGCCTCGACTACGGCTGGATGTTTTAAAAGTAGCTGATCGACCTCTATAGGCGAGATCTTCTCGGCCCCGCGAACGATAATATCCTTCAGCCGTCCTGTCAGGTGCAGATAGCATTCCTTATCGATATATCCCTGGTCGCCGGTGCGAAACCATCCGTTCACAAAAGCTTTCACATTGGCCTCAAGATTATTCTCATATCCGGAAAATACGGTTGGCCCCTGAATGACCACTTCTCCACGCTCCCCTGTCTGTAGGTGATTCCCGTTGCCATCTACAATGCTGATCTCAATGCCGGCAGCCAAACCAACGGAACCGGCTTTTCGTGTGAGCGGTGGCAAAGGATTTGAACTCACCTGGTGTGCGGCTTCCGTCATCCCATAAGCTTCGACGACGGGAACCCCAAGCATTTCCTCCATTGTATGAACACTCTCCACTGAAAATGGCGCGCTGCAGGAGCGAATGAAGCGAAGAGAGCCGGTATCGATTTTTTGTCGCAGGCGCGAAAGTAGCATCTTATGCATCGTAGGTACACCCGAATACCAGGTGATTTGATATCTGTGCAACAAACGCCAGACAGCAAGCGGATTAAACCCTGTAGGAACGACCACAGTTCCACCTGACAAGAACGTCGCGAGCACCGAGGCCACGATACCATGAACATGGAAGAGGGGCATTACACAAAGGGAGACGTCGTTCTCTGAAAGCGAATATGTCTTCACGATATTGGCTGCTGAAATAGTAAGGTTCGAGTGCGGTAGAGGAATAGATTGGGGCTGGCCCGTACTTCCACTGGTATGTAGAAGGAGAGCAATCTTGTCACAAACCGACGGGACCGCCGATGAGACCTCGAACCTGTCTCGCAACCGAACAGTGCCGTCATCGCCTGTTTGTACTGTAAAAACAGGAATCCCGAGATCAGCTGCGGCTTTGCGCGCGAATTCCCATCCTTTCGACAAGGACAACAGCACGCGAGCTTTCACGTGCTTCAGGAGAGACAGGCATTCGTGGTAGGGACATGCCGGATTCAATGGTACTGCAGTACCGGTAATCGATGCTGCAAACAAACTTACAATCGCCGCCAATCCGTTTGGCATTGCCATTGCCACGCGATCTCCAGACCGAATTCCCGCTGAAAATAAATCGTCAGAGATAGACAATATCTGGCGTCTCAGCGAAGCATAAGATAATTTCAATTCTAACTCTGGCAGGATAATTGCCGTATGGTCCCCGGCAGAATGCAACACCTGCAGTAGATTTCCATTCGCTCCACCTGTCGGCATCTCTAACTCTAACTAGCCAAGGGCTTCACCCTTGATATCCCTAACTTAAACGAGTTCCGGGTTTTGGTTTTGAATTTCAATTACCAAATTACCAGGGTCGACAATTCGACACTGTATAGACGGTGCTTAGCACCGGGGTGACCGACACGGCCGGTTTTGGCGTGGCGGGGCGGAGGGCCATCTCTCGGGGCGAAGTCCCAAGCTCTTTGCCGCCGCCCGAAACAATTTTCATGAGCTTGGGCGGGCTTCCGGCCCTAAAGCGACAACTTACTCAATTGCCAAATTCTTGACGACAACATGACTGCTTGCATCACAGCGAAAGCACAATTCTCGTAATCGCTTGCATAACAACCTAGGTTTTCGCGGATTTGCGCCGCGACAAAAGGGCCCCTTCGTTTGGATTATTCACGATTTTCCTTTGCAAAAGAAAAAACAATGCTCTAAAGGGTTGTGAATACTGGGTCTTAGATACCCAGCATTCCTTTAGGAGCATCCATCGCTTGATACACAATGTTGTAACACAGTTGACCTTTTCCTTCTATCTTCATCAACTCATTCAAGCAGATTTCTCGGGCGGTCAGGTGACCACAGACGGAAGTCTGTTGCCGCTCCGCGACTTTGATCAACGCCATCGTCTGACGGCAAGCGTGTGCGACTTGCTCCCCGAAGAACGAGACGGAGGGGGCGGATTCAACACGCCATCCCGGCTTTGCTATCGCAGCGCAGCGTCTCTATGGCATTGTGGCGGGATAACGAAGATGCCCAACGGCTACGCTTAGATCCTGTTTTCCAGATGCTGGCCCACTATCCCCTGCAAGAGCCGCTAGATTTGCAACCTAACTCCATCTGGATCTGCATTACGAATGCGTGCGTCTTGGAATGAAAGGCATTTTTCAGGAGTTAGGATTGGCTGCATGAATATCAACAAAGTTCTTTGCGTGTTTTGCCCTTTAAGGGCCTAAAGGGTCTGGTCCATTTTTCTTCTCAAGCTAAGCGGCCGCATATCAGTCCAAACCTCTTGGATATAGGCCAAACACTCCGCCTTGAGACCGGTTTTACCCACGTGTTTCCAACCCAGCGGAATCTCTTTGTAATCTGGCCATATAGAATATTGCTCCTCGTGATTCATCACCACCTTGTAAATTGTTGCATCTTCCCGGTCAGAGTCATTCCAGCTCATCTGTGTCTCTCCTTGAACACGTTAGAATCAAACAGTTGGCATTCAGGATTTACGGAGGCGATTCTTTAGAAAAGGACATACAAGTCAGGCTTGCGCGCTATCTGTAAGCCGTGAGAGACGATCCCGCGTCCTACAACAAAGAGGCTCAATGTCACCTATTTCTACCTCTACTATCACGCTCTTCATAATTGCCTCCACAGTGATCACCACACGAAAGTTGTTCTTCTTTCGGAGCAACACGCCTTCCATCCCGGCCATCACGCCCGAGTGAATTCGCACTCTTGCTCCTGCTGTAAGATAGGGGTGTGGCTCGATTCTTCTTTGCTGAAGGCCCTGGCGGAGAAAATGAATGTAAGAATCCGGAATCGGAAAAAACTCTCGTCTGCTTCCCACGATGGAGATCACACCAGGCACTTCAAGCACAGATACCCGGCTGCCAAACCCACTTTTCACGAAAATATAGCTGGGGAATAGCGGCAGTTGCAGCGCGCCCTTCGATCCATCTTTCCATTGACGCTGAGTTTGATACAAAGGAAGAAAACTTTCAATTTCACGGACGCGGAAATGCGCCTCAATACGCTTTTCGTGCCGCGGTACTGTAAATACCGCAAGCCAGTTTTTTTGCCCGAAATCACTGGCCTCGACAGCACAACTTTTAGCAGAAGAGCTCATGTGTTCTTTTCACAAGTTGAGAATTGTACAGAGCTTCGCTTTTCTCACTTGGAGGATACTTTTCCATGGGAGATTTACGCCTATATTGTTTCAGTTTACTTAAATGGCTAAAGTCCGATTCATAGCTTATCCATAACGGATTTGCCTGTCACCGATATGGCCTATATGTAATAAATGCTAGCTCATAATTGGGAAGTGGATATAGTTTATACTGTGATAGATGCCAAGCAGTCAAGTTCTATCAGGATTATTTTGGCGATCGTCGCGATCATTTTGAACAATTAGTGAGTTGCATTTCGGCTTAATTTTGCAAGCGGTAAAAAACGTTTCAGTCCGTGACGTTCAATCAGCCGGTAAATAGTCGACCGTGAAACGGTTTTTGCGACCGACAGCTCATATGCTCGTTTGATCTGTTGCACATCTAACATGCCGCCGCGCCTTGCCTGCCGCGCAAACTTTGCCAATATATGCGTCTCGCGTTCCAGGGAAATATTCGCCCTTTTTCGCCCTCCTGTAGGCTTACGCACAAAGCACTCGACACCTTCTTTCGCAAAACGTGCCTGTACTCTCCTGACAGAAGCTGCGGTCCAGCCGATCGCAGTGGCAATTTGCTTGGAATTGAGAGACAAAGCCATTTTCATCCATACACAGAGAATCCGTTCGAATTCTTGTTTACTTTTAGTTTCACGGAGAAGCCGGTGAACCGTTGAGTGGTCGGCCTGAATATTCATGGCCTAATATTTTCCGACCGGTCTCTCGGCCTGTCCGCCTGGTGTATCTTGATGATGGCGACTACACCACCATGTTCTTCCTTTGTCCGGTGAATGAAGGAGCTTTGCCGTCCTAATGCCAGCTCATCCTGCATCGGAAGCCTGATGTAGAGGTAATCATTGCCTCACTGAAACAGCACTTCGAGGCGGTTCGCCGGTACCGAAGTGAAGCGCCAGCGCGGACGCCTCGGCAGGCTGAGTTCCACGTAGGAGAATGGCATCGACGGCCACCTCTGCATTGAAGGCTGCAGACTGCGGCTCGCCGCCAGGTGGGAAGGCCCAATTCTCGAATGACCGCGCAATCACTTTTTTGTTATTGAGTTTGATCACACAATTCCGACGAAGAAACCAGTCGTATGTTTCTCCAAGATGAACACTGATCTCATCCACATCCGCTTGTGTGAACGATTTTCTGAGATGTGATATTTTGATTTGGGTCGTGCGTGGAGAGATGTCGGGAATCTGGTAATAGTTCAACGTCCAGTCAGGCGTTAAGAGCCATTCCTTACCGATGTCAATTTCGAAGCTGCTCTCCTTCTGGTATCGGGTCCGGATTTGTACTTGCTCACCGAGGGCAATTTCGGCCCGCTTGCTGCCTACGCCGAAGATGCCGATCACCTCTGCGGTGGGATCGTTCGCGCTCCCACCGGGCGCAAGTAACATACGGAGTTTATCCTGCCTAACTCCTCCAGCATTGTCGGTCACGGAAATCAGTTGTCGATTTGCGTCAAGTTGGATATCTACCGCCAAGGGCGATTTCTCCTTGCCGATGATCCAGGAATCAAGGATTCCCGTTTTCAAGTCGTAATCACTAATGATGGACCAGAACATCCGTTTGTCCGGTGTTCCGTCGATGGGACCAACCTCGGTCTTCTTGGTAACAGTGGCCATGTTGCTACCGACTTGATTGTGCGCAACTCAAAAAGCTCACGAAGTGCCTATTCGCTTAAGAGTAACCATGATAGCGCTCATCGCATAAAAAGCTACGTAAAGTTGCAGGGTTGAGTGACTCCCATGCGGGGGCGAAAGAAGGCACGGCTGTCGCCGCAATCGAGCGAAGCTGTCATAGAATTTTGGGGTGACGGCCCCGCACTAGGACGGAGTTCGTCACGCGGGGGAGGGGAGCCAAAAATGCGTCATTGACAGCGAGCGGCGGCTACAGTGCCTCCGCTCCGGGTTTCGGGGTCATGCCAAGGGAGGGATTTCCATGAACGAACCCGGCATTCGCCGTGCTGAAAGCATCGATGCTTAGGGGGTTTCGGGTTAGATCAACTTGCGGTAGTCTAAGAGGAACATTCGATCCGCGCACGGTTCAGTCTTGACAAATCGTACCAATATTGATACACTTCGATGAAGACGGCTCTGAAGCGCCTGCCGGCACGGTTCTATCGCCTCGATAGCGGTCGCGAACCCGTGCGGGAATGGCTGAAGGGCCTCGACGCGGCGGATCGCCGGATTATCGGCGAAGATATCAAGGATGTTGAGTTTGCGTGGCCGATCGGCATGCCGCTGGTGCGGTCCCTCGGCAGGGACCTGTGGGAAGTGCGGAGCAGCCTGCCGCATGGGCGCATCGCGCGGGTGATCTTCTGCGTGGAGCCCGACTGCATGGTTCTGCTGCACGGCTTTATGAAGAAAACACAGAAGACGCCAAAACAGGACATCGATCTGGCGCTGAAAAGGAAGAAAGGAGCAGGGACATGAAAAAGAAAAACATCGGCTCGACCTTCGACAGTTGGCTGCACGAGGAAGGCCTCTATGAAGAGGTCAACGCGAACGCCATCAAGCGCGTCGTCGCCCGACAGGTGGCGGACGCCATGAAGGAAAAACACCTCACAAGGACCGAAATGGCCCGGCGCATGCACACGAGCCGCGCCGCCCTCGACCGCCTGCTCGATCCCGGCTACGAAGCCATAACGCTCACGACCCTCCGCAAGGCCGCCGCCGTGGTGGGCCGTGAAATCCGGCTGGAATTGGTTTAGATCAGTTTAGACGGACGCGTATATCGCCGCGCCCGCCGTTCCCTATGCAGTGCATATGTTGAACTGAACATTCTCTGAGATTTCTAAGTCAATTTGAAGTTGCGCCAATGCTGGCGGCATAACAAGGGAGTCGACGGTGTCACTGAATATCTTCTGGGACACTTCAAATATCTGGCTCGTTGGTCGGAAGGTATGCACGACCATTGAACCGGGCAACGAAGACGCATTCAGGGTACATATCCTGAAGCTGTTCGATTTTGTCCGAAGCTCTGTGGCTGCCGCTAAGTCCTTTGTTTTGTGGTGGCCAGGGACTGGAATCGGGCGCGGACACCGGGTTGATAACACGTAGGTCTACAAACGGACAAAAAGGATAAAACGGCCAAAAAGCCGATTCCATTGTACGTTTATTGTACGGTGAAGATTTCAAGAAAACTCAGCGCCTGAGCGGCCGATGAGGCTCGCTTCGCCTCCGGGTCAAGTAGGGAATGTCGAACACATTGAACCCCCCCGCTGTGGCCTGATTCTAACAACTTGGAATGAGTGAAACCGGGGAACACTAAAGAACGACACGGAGTCAGGAATTGTCCGCAGTTTTGCCAACATTCACACCGGTTGAGCCGTCAATTGCGAGAGCCGCTTCCAGGCAATTGACTCTATTGGGCCAGATGTGAACCGACGAAGTGCTTTCCTCCGTACTCAAGTGTTCAGCTTGTGAGTCGAGTTTCTCCGCGTCGATTACCGTCACCTCAACCTAACCTGCTGGCGGGTTTGGCGCACGGTGACTTTGCAGGGCAGGAGAAGGCTGATCTCCGGTTGGACCTGAAGCTCTTGTGGATTGCGCGCGCCTCCACGTCTCTGGGAAAAAAGAGTCCGCCTTTATCCTGGCTCGGAACACAAGGGCCTCTTACTCTGGAATCAACGCCTGCTGCAGACTGTTGAAATACGACACAATGTTTTTTGCGAAGACCAAGTTGATCTCATCGTTCGCGACAAATGGCGCACCGGGATACTGGGCCGTGAGGAATGAGATCAGTGTTTCTGGATCGCCAATTGGGAACGTGTCGAGAAGACTCATGGATTTGTAGACCTGGACATCGGCCAAAGTTTCGGCGTTGGTGTTGAGGTGAGGCCACTGGAGAGTGCCCTGAACAAGGACGTATCCTTTCACCTGTTGCAAAGCGGCACCCTTCTGAGGAGAAGCAACGCTGAATCCCGTGTAGGAACCCGCTCCGGTGGAAGGAACAAATGGAGCAAAGCCGGCGACAGTGGGTTCGGAGGTCATGTTCGCGCTCATTCCAGAAACCAGGTAGTAGCGCCACTCATCACCGGGATGACCGAACAGGTCATAATCCCCAACCAGGTCAAATTTGGTCTGATCATAAGTTGACGGTGGTTGGATGTAGTACATGATTGTCCCGTCAGAACTGGCGACGTAATCAGCCTGAAGCGAATGGTAGGCCTTGCCATCGAAATATTGGATGGGATTCGAGTTCACATCCTGGTAGACAATAATGCCCGATCTGGCAGGGACATTCACGGCAAGGCCGTTGGGATCGGTGTAGATGGTGTATAGCGGCCCGCCGCTGGCAGGATCCAAAACGTCCGTAACCTTGGTTGATCCGGAAAGAACACTCGCGGACATGGGGACGGTGTTGAGCCCCAGAACCGAAGTAATGAGTTGGGTCAACAGGCCGGCGTTGGCACTATCGCCCCAGTTGACGACTGAGGTGACTCCTTTGACCAGGTCAAAGGGGATGACGTTGTTGGGGAGAACGGTAGATCCGACGGCTGCGGCGCTCTTTCCGGAAGCCGTTGGGGCGGCAAGAACCACGTTCGCTTCAATATCGTTGTTCGGATTGAGGGCGGGACGCGGAAGCAGGGAGACATCCTTAAACAGGAAGTCTGACGCCGCGTTCAGGACAGGAACGGCCATGATCGGGGTGATGTTGGGAACCACAATCGCCGCATTTGAAACCGGCGGGAGGAAGCGTTCAGAATAGGTGACGCGGTACAGCAAGCGCCATGGTAGCGAAGCATTCTTATTAGCTTTGCGCAAGGCGTCGGCATCCGTCTCCGAACTGTTCTTCAGCCACACGGGATCGACAACCGTGTTCCAGAAATCGTCGGCGTTCTCCTGCTTCGGCTGGAGGAAGAATGTATAGGTGCGGAAGAGCTTAGTCTTGCCCGGCCGGTCATAGGACTCCAGATTGCCCATTAATCCATCAGCATTCCCTGAGGTATAGGTCGGCTGGGGTTGGGTGTAAGGCTGGCTGTTGTCATTGTTATCGGAGACCGGAATGCCGGCGCCTGAGGAGACAGACGGGACGATCTTGTAAACCAATCCGTCCGACCCAATCACCAGATTCAGACCGCTCTGATTGTTGGGATTGAACATGGAATTGTTGTTCATGACGAAGTGGGCGTCATTGTTGCAGGCGTAGCGCATCTGCGTATCGGTCTCAATGCCATCGAAAGCGGCGGTGACATCAAAGGATGAAGATCCGGTGGTGTCCAAGCTGGCCTTAATGGTGTCCTTGAGCTTGATCCCCGATGCGAATTTGGTGTCAGCCGCGCAAACGGTGGCGGCGATGAGTTTGATATTGAATGAGACTTCCCCGGCGATTGTATGGGCTTTGGATGCCGTGTAAACCTCGTTGTAGGAGGTCGTGTAGCTGTGCTTTACCTCCTGCGTCCCACCCCTGGATGACCACACGTATTCATTGTAGAAATCCAGCCCAGGGGTCAGACGCGAGTCATTGGGCTTGTCTTTCCGGTTAAAGACTGTCTGGTAAAGCGCGATGGCGTTGAATGCCTGCTGGTCAATCTGCCTCTTGAGCCGGTAGGCCTCCACCACACGCATGTAGCTGGCGTCGTGGCCCACCTCGCCCGGCGAGAAGTTTCCGTCATACAGGGCCTGCATCTGGCCGGTAGAAGTGGCGTAGGTCTGGGTTCCGTTGGGTAAGGTGGCCGGGTTGTAGATGTAGCCTACTACGCCGTCTATGCATCCGGGGCGGATGTACTTGCTGCTCATGCGGAAGGAGATGATGTTCAGATCGCGAGGAATCTGGGCGTTGGGGATGCGGACGAACCCAAATACGGTTTTGGTTTGCAGCAGCGTCTGCTGGTATACGTCCAGCGTTTGCGAGGTAACGAAGGCCTGGCCGTACGGTGAGGGAATGTACATGCGTGAGCCAAACTTCTCCTCGGTTGGCGCCTTGGGGAGTGGAGCAGGTGGATTCGAGGTGGTGAAGCCTCCGAGATTAGGGTTGGGAAGAATGGCCGTTTTTGAACTGGATGCGCCGGGGGTGGTGCTTGGGGTGGTGAGAGTGTTCAGGCTGCCCATGAATTGGTCCCCTGTATAGGGCGCCAAGGTACCCTGCATCTTTAGCGTGTACTTCTTGGACTCATCCAGCTTCTCGGTGGCGATTTCCTTCCAACCATTGCCATCCGATTTGGCAGTTGACCCTGAGCCCCCAAACCCCAAATCCAAGGTCAGAACTGAGTCCTTGTCCATGTGCGGCCCGAACCCGATGGGGGCAAGCTCCAATCCAAGACCGACCTTGATGCCACCGCTAATGGCCAAGCTCGATTTGATTTCCGTGGATGTGTCCTCCCCCTGCTGGTATTTCAATGTCATTGAGGTTGGAGTGGTGAAGGTGATGGAAGTCGCGCCAGAGTAAATCGTAGTCGGCTCGAGAAAAGTGGTGGCGGGCTTGTTGGTCATGTTGGCCATGGGGCAGGGTGGCGCGCCTTCGATGTATCCGATGAGCTGAACGTCACCCTGTTCCTGCGATACCCAGGTAAGAACCAGATCGCCAATTTTCTTCCCGGCATACAAGGTGAGGACGCCGTTTGTGATGTAGACGTAAGCTTCATTAATCTCACCAGCGAGCGTGCCAGAAACATCGTTGATGGTGACCGAGTAAGTGGTGAGGTCAGGCGCGGTATCACAAACGGTCAGGGCAACGGCCGGCGGCGTGTACAGGTTCGGCGTTACCAATGGACCGCAAACCGCCACGGCGGGACAGCCTTGCAGATCGAGCGATGCGGCTGAGAACGTCAGCTGCTGCAAGGTGCCGGCATTGCTAACCGGGCGGTTATCGATGTACTGACTCATGGGAAGGTACGGCGGAGGCGGTGGGGTCCCCGGCGGAGTAGGAAGGGGGAAAGATCCGCTCAGGTAGACAGCCAGGAAGGGCTCATTGCTGGGGATGAGCCGCCCAAACATGTCGTCGATGATCTGATACGGCTGGCGGGCCATCTGCCAGATGCTGATCTCCTCAAGCTTGTACACTCCGGCGTTGAACTTGAGCAGTGAGGATCCGATGCTATATGCAGGCATCGACGCCGGAATATCCGTCCCGGTAACGACAGTGAGATTCATTTGGGCCCCGTTGATGAACAGGCTGGAGCCCTCGAATTCCCGGCCAGTGAGTGGTGCGAGATAGGCGAGGCCCGGCCCGGTAGGAATGGCGACCGCTGTCTGGTCAATGGGATTGTTGACCACGCCGTTTGGATCGTATTGGGCGATCCAGAAGCCGACCAGTCCAGCCTTTTTGAGGTCATCGGCGGAGGCGTTTTCTATGCTTACAACTTTGGTGGCTGTCTGGATTCCGATTGGATTAATAGCAGTATTGAAGAGGTGTACGCTGCGGATGGTTCCTGCACTGCCAGGAAAGCTACCCAAAAGCACCTCTTGCCCGTTGGCATCGTAGCCCGAGCCAATGAGCAGATGAGCAGACCCGGTAGAGTTAACGGCGACCGTGGCATCACTGCCCGGGTTCGACTGCATCCCGACCACGGTCCACGGCGTGCCAGGCGAGCCAAAGGTCCCGTCATTATTGACTGTCCGAACCGAGATCACGACGTTGTAGCTTTGCAGGTTGGCCGCGGCCTGGGTCTGGAGCTTGGTTTGGAAAGCCGATAGTTTTCCGGATTGTGGCTGAACGTTGGAGAACTTGATCTGTCCTTTTGCCGAGGGAACACCGTCTGTATCCATAATGGCGCCCTTGGAGTTTGCGTCAGCCATATCCCCAAGATTCAAGGGAGGAGCATACGGATCAGCGGGAGTACTGGAATCAGCAGGCGTTCCGGCCAGCGTGTTAGTGTGCTTCACGATGATGACCTGGAAGTCCTGATTGGCCTGGATCGCCGGCCCCTGGAATACATTGACCCCCAGCGTGCTATCTATGAGGGTAAGGGTCACCATTCCGTTAATCACGGCAACGCTGTATGACATATTGAGCTGGGGCGATGGTGTGGCAGAACCCGTTCCTTTGTAGAGCAGCCCCTGATCCGACGATATGTCTGAGACGTTAAAGGTCATGGCGATGCTAAAGTCGCGGTCAAAGTCATAGTTGGACGCGTCTTTTACTTCAAAAGCACCACCTTGCAACAGCATGTTGTAAGGCTGAGTGTAGGTGAGGGCAAAATGCCGCCAGCCGGAAGAGAAAACGGGAGGCGTGGTGACAGTCTTCAGAACCGTGTTATTGATGCGGACAAAGATGGTCGATTTGTTCTGGAAGTCCACATCTACGTCGTAGACAAGCGGAGCAACGGCGCCACCGGCGACTGTCACGTTGGTGCTGGCGGTGTAGGTGAGAAGGTGGTATTCGTCGGGTATCGTCAGCGGAATTGAGTGCCAGAATTCCAGGCTGAAGTCGCCCTGCGGGCCGATGAGAGAATCAACCTGAGCGTCAGTGGAGGTTACCGGCGCCCTATAGGCTCCGGCAAAACCAGGGATTGGATTGGCCATCTCGGTAGGAAGGGTGAAGGCGTTGTACCCTCCGGTTTCAAAGGTCAGCGGGGCGTAATTTGCGGTGGGGATGAAATTGAACTGCCACGACTGGGTAAAGGTGGGGATCTGGTTGGGAACATCAACCTTCACCATGTTGATGTTGTTGCCGGCAGTCGTGAACAGAATGTCGTAAAGAGTGATATGGCTATTGGCATCAGTCACCTGAAACTGAAATACACCTGCGGGTGATTGAGAGACGCTGATGGGTTGTGGAGTGAACCCGCAGACCAAGCCGAATTGTTGTTCGCCACTCTTGGTGATTCCTGTGGCAGCCCACATGGTGTTTGGATTAATGCCCGCAGGTGGTTTAGTGCCGGCCGTGGTTCCATCGGTGAGCAGATATGTCACGCCGTTGAGATCAAAGACAGCCAGTTGTTGCTGGCCCACCGCCGGCTTGGCCATATAGACGGTGTACGATTTCTGTATCGAGACATAGACACTCCCCGATTTGACCAGTGTGTAGAGGACATTCTTATAGGTGAAGAAGTCGGCTCCTCCGGACTCCGGCGTGCCGGGGTAAAGGTTGAGGGTCACACTGGTTCCAGCTGTGATCGTCCCGATTGGAGCTACGGTTCCCGCGAATCCCCCTCCAGGCGGCGTGGGGTTGATGGTGAAGATGAGGCTGGAGTCCAATTTGAAGGTGAGCGCCGGCTGCGCGATCATGTAACTCTGGGTACCGGTAATCGTCAACAGATTATGCGACACCGGATCCTCGGTGTACTTGTAGATGAGGCCATTCAAGGTGAAAGTGGAGTTGGGAATGGACTGGCCGCTCTCAACTGTGACATCGGTGGCAAGCGGGGAGACGTTGTTGTTGCCAACAATGGCGTGTGGCACGCGATTGGTATCGATAACGTAGTTGAAGCCGTTGATGCTGAACATCATGGGATTTGGCAGCTCGGGGAACGGCCGTTCGTCGTCGTCGGTAACCACCTGGTTTACTGCGTCCAGAGTATAGGTGGCGTTGCCGAGGAAGAAGGTAGGGGCCAAATAGACCCCGAACTGCCCGATCACAGAGGCTGAGTCGTAGATGTTGAGGTCGGCGAAGATAAACTTGGCTTTTGTCGAGTCCAACAGATTAGTCAGAGTGAAACTTGAGTTATTGATGGGAATCAACGGGTTGCCCTGCCCTAACAGGGACCCCGCGCTCACAGTGTTGTAAGTGATGATGTAGACATAGTCATTGATGTTGAGCAGATCGCGGCTGGGTTGCACGGCAAATGCGGCAACGACAGCGGCGGGCAGGTTGGCAGAATCCAGTTGCAGAGTGTAAGTGACCGTTGGATCGTTGAGTTTGAAGGTATTGACATTGCCAGAATAAGTGATAGGTTTCGGTGTTATCCCGTCGCCTACCACCGTACACGGCGAGTAGTCCGCTCCATTGGGCGTTCCTGGAATAGGGCGAATGGTGTACAGGTTGCCGTTGACTTCAAATGAGTTGCGGTTGACAGGTATGGCTCCGCCGCCGGTCGAGTCAACTTCATCAATATTGACGGTGAAGATGTCTGAGCCGACGGTGGCTACGCCGGCATTGACGTTTGCGCCCGAGACCACGGGGAAGACAACACCCACGTTGTTGTAGTGGATCAGATACGTATTGCCATCTGCCGGTGTAAAGGCATACTGCGTGGTTTCAGGAAGGTAGGAAATAGCCTCGACCTTTTTGTCAGTCACGTCAATATAATAGGTGGTGCCGGCAATTGCATCTAAGAAAAACTGGTTGGTATAAACAAATTCCGCGGTTATGGGGTTGTTCCCGCTGCTGTCAAATGTGAATGTCACGCCACTGACCGTGTCTGTGAACGTGATTTGTGATGCCGCAACCGTTGCCGGAAAAGTATTCGCTTTGGGCGGACGGTTATCGGTTACGGTTGACGCGCCGACCGTATAAGTCACAGCGCTCCCGCTATAGGAGACGGTGAACTGTTTGCTTGCCGTATTGTAATTCAGACCGGCAGGCTGAATGCTGGCTACGGAATTTATGGCGTCGAGTTTGTAGGTGTAGGGGCCGGAGGTGAGGGTTTGACCGGCCACATCAAGAGCGGCCTGGTTCGTTGCCCGGGTGACATTTACGGCGTTAACGGTGTAGACGACATTGCCGTCCACCGAGAACTCGTCATCGGCAGAGACCACGTATCCTTTGACGACATTGCCGCCCTTTACCGTATAGGTCACATTGGACAGGGGGGCGGTCCTGGGCACGATGAAGCGGCCATTGGTCATCTGCCAATAAGGTCCGGTGGCCGCATTTGCGGTCTGGTATGCAACCGGCACATTAACGGTGTAGGTGGTCGTACCGACCACGAATTGGCTGTTGTTGCTGGTGAGGGCATATACCGCCGGTGCCGCCTGATTGTCCACAGCCAGGTGAACGCCAGTGACGACAACGACCGCGGTTTTGAAGGTGTAGGTTGGGCCGCTCCCTGACACGGTGTAGACCGCGTTGTTCGAATCAACAAAAGTTATGGAGGCGCCATTGACGACGCACGTATAGGAGATCTTTGTGACCGGGTCTACGAAAAACCCACCGGTCAGCGAGCCTCCTGATCCGGTAAGCGTGGCGATAGCAGTGGCTCCGGCGGTGAAGGTGATGGCGTTTACGGATACGGTGCTACCGGAGATCGTGATGGTGTACAACAACGGAATGATGAACTGGCTTCCGGCGATGGGGAATACGCTAAAGATATCGCCGCTCGCCGTTCCCAGGTCAGCGACATTCACGTTGACGTAATATGTGGGCCCGCCCGGAACTTGGAAGTGCGATCCCTGCCCCAGGTTGCTGAAGATTTCGTAGCTGTTGCCCTCGTTCACGGCAGTATTGCCGCTCAGGGTATAGGTGCGATTGGTGTTAGTGTCCTTGAATTGGCCATTGCTGATGGCGTAGTAATTCGTTCCGTCGAAGGCGGCTGCATCACTGGAACGTCCGAAGAATATGGTTTTGGTGCCGAAGGTGAACTGGTGGGGACTCAGCGGACCGCTGGTATTGACAATGTAAGTCTGGGTCCCCCCCGCGGCAATGGCGATGCCATCCGTCCGAATCGCGTACGTAAGAGCCGGAGTTGTGAACTGTAACGGCGAGCCGGGCGAGCCCGACATCAAATAGTAGTTTTTGACGCCATCAAAAGCGGCGATGTCGTTCACCGTATATGAGACCGCATCGGCAAAAGTGGATTGAAAATAGGGGGCCGAACCGGACAAGGTGAACGGCGGGGGAGTGGACACCGTCCCATCCAGCCCGACAACGAATTTGGCCGCTCCATCGAGAAATGTTCGATACGCCAAGATCGGATAGGTGACGCCATCGCCCACAACCGTGGTGTTGTTGATCAGATAATTGATAGTGCCAATGGTGACGGTAGTGGCGTTGGGTTGTGTGGTGACTGTGAAGCTGCGGTCGGCCGTTGTAATGGTGCAGGTGAAGCCCGAGGTGGTCAGTGGATACGCCGTTCCGTTACCGACGATTCGCCCGTTCAACGTGTCCAGTTGGTACACATAGTTCTCAACCCCCACGACATTGCCCTGGGTAATGTTGAACTGGCCGGAAACCGTGGCTCCGTTCAGTGAGTTCTGCTTGAGCGTGATGGTGTATTGCACTCCATTGAGGATGAACTGGTTATTGTTCGCAGTCATGGCATACACGTTGCCGCCGCCTACTACGGTGTTGGGCTGGACGTTGGTGTTGACGATGTAGACGATTCCATTAATTGAAAACTGATAGGGATTGACAGGATACGTCTGGCCATTGCCGGTGACGCTGAGGTAGTTGCCACTGACGTCCTGATCAAAGACATAAAAGTTTCCGCCAATGGTGAACATCTTTGGCGCTGTCATCAAGCTGTAGGAGGCCGGAGCACCCATGGTAACCGCGGAGTATGGGATCATGGGGCTCCCATTCACCGTGTAACTGCCATTGCTTGTGCCAATCACGTAGCCGTAGTTACTGTTCGAGGTAAAGGTCAGTCCAGTCGCCAAAGGCGCTGTGGCAGTGGTGGCGCCCTGGTATATGGTGACTGTTGCGCCAATGGGATCGTATGTGTACTGGCGGCCAATTACGCCGAGAATCATCTTGGTTAATCCGGCTGGACTGTTGAAGACGTCAATGGTTGCAACGCCACCGCCGGCGGCGATGGAGAAGGGCGTTAACGTAATGGGCGAGGGCACCTGATTCCCAGTGGGGTCATCCTTGGCTGTATAGGTGACAGTGTAGGCGCCTTTTCCTTTATCAAACCCATTAAAGGTGAAGGTAGTTAGATCAACGGTGACGGTTGTGTTGGCGGAATCGAACTGGTAGCTCTTGCCGCCGACAATGAGCGTGTAGCGGGAGACTCCGCCGACGGTAGTGCTGAGGTTTATGGCGTAGGTGTTCCCGTTCAAGGTGAACTTGGGAAGGGTAACGACGGCAAAGATTGGATTGGCTGGATCGGTGGCATCAATAAAGTACTGGCCGCCGCTCACGGTTGCCGGTTTTCCTGTTGGATCCATGACTGTGCTGGTCACGGCGTTGAAGGTGTAAGGCACAATAGGCACACCATCGGCCTTCATGATTGTCCCCGCCGCAGGGATAGGGCTCGACCCCTGGAAAGAACAGCTAAGCGGTGTTGCGATGAGGGCGCCAAGTCCATTCCCGCCAATGCCAGAAAGCTGTTTATCCAAACCGTGCGAAAGGGAGCCATAGAACGGCACAGCCTTGCCGGTCTTGGGGTTGATGGGGAGGATGGTTGTTGGGCCAGCAATGGCATAAGTGAGAGGGCCGGAGTAGATCTGAGAAATCTGGACAGGTTGCCGGTTCGCGGCTGCGACGTTGATGGTATAGCCGTTGAATCCGGGAGGTCCGATGATGGGATCTGCCTCGATGGCGACACCCTTCCCGCCCACGGCTTGGATGGGAATGAATGCGGGAGGCTGTCCTGAAGTTGAAGGCCCGAAAGCCGCGTACACCAGGTTGGAGACCTTATTGATTTGCGCCACCAGATCCTGAGGGTTGACGTTGTTGGGCGTCTCCGGAGTCACCGGGGTAGCGGCAAGGTTGGCTGGAGCGCCAAGCGTGACCTTGAGGATGAAGCTTGCCGACTCGATGACGCCACCGCTGGGAGAGTACAGGACATAGGTATAGAGCTCGTTGTAGTTGCCGTCCGAATCAATGTAGTACTTGGCGACTTTGGTCCCGGTTCCCGAGCCGTCATCCACCAGGCACATGGCGTAGCCCTGGTCGATCAGCTCGAAGCTGGCGCCCTCCAGTGTCGAGTAGTGGTCACGGGAGAAGATGAAAAAGTCGTACTTGGGGGAGAGACCGAAGAGCGCCACGAGGCCAGTGGGTCGAGGGATAGCACCAATGGATGCGACGTCCCGCTCCGCCTTCTTGCTCAAGAAGATTGAGCCGGTGACCCCGTTCGACAGGTGCAGGTTGGCCGAAACTACAGAACTGTATGTATCCATGAGGCCAAGCTGGTCAGGGAATTGTGTATTGGGCTGAACGGGATTCTGAAGGCTCAAAATCAGCGAACGGGTCCGGTTGCTAAAGGTGGGATCAGCCACTGAAGGCGGAACATTGGGGATGTAGTTGGGCAATCCCGCCGCAGTGAAGGTGTCATAGACCAGGCTCCAGTATTGCTGGGGCAGACTGATATCAATATTAAAGACGGACACGTCAAATCCCAAGACGTTGGCGATCTGTTCCAGGACAGGCAGCTGGGACGGAAGAACGTCGTTGACGTCAAAGTGGTCGGGACTGGAGAAGCTGTAGCCTGCGGCGCCAAGATATCCATTGAGGAACACGAGACCCTTGGTTGATCCGGCGACATCGTAAGAGGACAGCGTTCCCCGGTCGTTGTTGTCGTAGTCAAACAGCACACCCACGAGCATGTTGGACACGGAGGAGACCGCCGAGATGAATCCTGAGACCGTCTGATCGTTCGCGAGGGCGGTTGACAAGGCCGATTCTTCGATGTTGTAGACCACCCCGGAGAGGCCTAGAACGCTGTTCACCGACATCCCTCTATAGGCCGAGCTAATCGGCGTTATCACCGGCGTGTTCTGGGATGAGTAGATGATATTGGGGCGATCCATGCCAACACCTGCGGGGAGGATCTTTTGCGCGCAGATGTTCGTGGGCGGCAGGCGTTGTGGCTGGACGTTGGCTGAGCGCCAGCAGATACCTTCCTGAATCTGGCCATTGGTCAAAGCCAATATTTGCTGCTTGGGTTGCAGCGGATACTTGTGAGTAACGTCATTAGGGGTGAATAAGACGGCCAATGGATCATAGACGAAGTGCAGCTTTTGCACGGATAAGATCGGTTTGCTGTCAGCATCAATGTTGAATCCGTTGGCCCGAGTCACACTGTTCACTGTGGCCCCCTTCTGGGCCACGATCTCGGGATAAATCAGGGTCCAGATCTGTTGGCCGAAGAAGTTAGACAGGTTGGCGACGAAGCCCTTGTTGGCATCGATCTCAGCAATGGGGATGAAGATGGTTGGGACGAAGAAGGTGTCGCCGGTGATGCTGGTGAAATCCAGCGTGTCGAGGGTATCTACCATCGTACTGGGCGTATAGGTTGACCCGAAGAATGGGAGGCCACTTCGTTTGTAGCGTGCCCCTTGAGCCAGGGCCAGGTTTCCAGTGGTGGTGGGAGCGTATGTATCAATCAGCAGCCCGGAGACGACATTGAGGCCACCCAATTTACCCAGTGCCGGTACGTTGGCGACAGCACGAATCAGGTAGACCAGATTGTTATACGCAATCAACTGAAACTGCTGGATGGCCGACTTTTCCGCGTCATCCAGGCTCATGAAGTCGCCAGTGTCGGCAAGTGATGAATCGATGCTGCTGACCGTCGTGAGCGTCGTGCTAGCCTGGCCCACAACATAGCACTCAGTGGGGAATTGCAACGGGAGGTTTGGGCCGATCTGGAGGTCGGCCGTTCCCGAGGTCGCGTTGATGGAGAAATTCATGTATCTGGTCACGCTCCCGCCCTGGGGCGTGGTTTGGGTGGCGACGGCCACAACGTATGGCTGGTTGCCGACAGAGATGGTTTGGGCCGAGTCGTATTGTTGATCGGCAAACATGTGGGTGAGCTTGTACATGTGGGCCGGGTGACGTTTGTCCACAATGAACTTGGCATCCAGTCTTAGAGGCACAAGATCTCCAGCGCCGAACGCGAGATAGATTGCCGAGCCAGAGGGACGCGTGGTTTGCATGAGGTGACAATCCGCATTCCAGTTCTTGCGCCGGCATACGAAATACGCTGGTGGAGTGGAGAGTGGGTCGCTGAACGCCCCGATCGAGTATGGGATGTTGGTGAAGGTGTAGGTCTGCGATGGGAACAATTGAACGCTGGGGTCGGGATAGGGACCGAAATTGAGATTATCGAAGATGTTGTCCGCATTGGAAAGGGAGTACATATAGCCGAGTTCCAACTCGTCGGTTTGGCCAAAAAGATTCTGGTATTCAGTCCCCTGACGAGAAAAGTGGCCATACTGATCGTGCACCATGGTGGGCACGATGATGGACATGTTGTAGCAAGTCAGCGTATTCAGAAAGACCACACGAACGTAATATGGGTCATAGTTGGCGTACTTTGTCGGCTGGGGCAACTGATCGGGGATGTGCTGATCGGCGTTCACAAGTTCGATGATGTAGGCCTCGCCCCTCCCGGGGTTATAGACTGAGAAGCCATAGATGCTTTGATATCCAGGGTGGAGAGCAGCGTCTGTTTTCTTTTGTGTAGCGGCAGTGAGGCTCTGCGTTACCGCCATCATGGGAGCGCGACTCTTTGCCACCGCAAGATCGGCCGCAGCCTTTTGGCTCTTTTGCAGTTGAAGGCTCTGTTGCGCCTGAATGCCCTGGACCGAAGTGTTTGCGATGAAACCCGGGCTGAGATTCGTCACCTCCAGACCCGAAAGGGAGAACGCAGCATCCTGCACTGCAAGCGATTCGCTGACTGTGAGACCGGCTCCTGCAGCAGGATCCACGTTGAATGTGTACGGATTGTTCTGTTTAAGGGCATCGGGGATAGTGATCTGCTCGGCATCAACCGACTCTGGCGCATCTAGTTGGCCCACCGGCACCACGATCTGGTAATCCGGATTCACGAGCTGCTGCACTCCACCAACGGATTTATGCGCTTTCTTCGGTTGGGTCTTAGCTGGGAAGTTGGTATTGATGAGGCTTAGGATCGTCTGGGTGATGACCTTGAGCTGGCCTTGATCCACGGCCTGAGTTGGTGTCGCAGAAGGAAAGCCGTAGATTGGCCAAACGGTCATCTGATCGGGATTGGTGTCCAGGAACAACTGCATGGGTTCCTGCACCTGCGCCACTTGAGCGCCGATGCGCGCGGTATCCGCCTGGGCCTGGCCGACTCGATCCTGCTGCGTGCTGCCTGTGTAGCGAACATCAATGTATGGGTTGTGGCGATTCGCAAATTGCCAGTAGCGGATCTGGGGCCAGAAGACAGGTGGGTACGGACGCAGGTTGGGGTTGAAATTGAGCGTGTCCAGATTGATGACGCTCAGCATGTAGCGGGTGTTCCCGATGACTACACTGTCATCTTCCGGCACAAACACATATTTGAGTGTGGTTCCCATCTGGGCCTGCCGGACCAGGCCCAGTAGGACCTTGCAGGGGGCAAAGGCCTTCGAGGTCTGATCATCGGGTGCAGAGTTGATCACCGCGCTGGCGAGAAAAACGTTGGCTGAACTGACTGAGCCAATCAAGCCGGTGTCTACGTTGACATTGGAATATATGAAGAGCGAACTATCAGTAATCTGGAGCTGATACTGCGGGATGCCACTCACCTGAGAGTCCAAGGTCATGGTTCCATTGAAGCCAGCACCGTGCAGTTGTGAGGGCAAAACGGTCAGGAATACAGGTGCAGACCACACCGTCATCTGGCTTGAGCCGCCGATGAAACTGCCAAAGTAGATATCACCCTGCTGCGGATTCGATTTATCAGTCGGCTTGGGATTGGGGACGCTGATATTTGAATCGACCACCGCTTGCGATGAGTCAAGGATGTCGTACTGGCTGCTTGCGTCGCCAAAAGTCAGGCGAACACTATAGTGTTCCCCCTGGAGAACACCGTGAGTGCCGACGGCAGGGGCCGGGAGCGCAAGCTGTAATTTTGGATACAGCCGAACGGATGTTGTGGACGCGGCGTACACCATGGCGCCCACAAAGGTGTGGTTCGGATCGGCAGCTGCTGAGGGAGCCAGCGTCCTGGATGCTGATGATCCATCTGAGCCGCGGACCTGTAGGCTTGCGCCAGTCAGGGAGAGCACATAGTAGATTCCGGCCTTGAATGTGACTCCCGAGTTCGCGGTCGGGAGATCATACGGCGGGAAAGCAGAAACGCTGCCGTGACGATCCATGAGGTTCAGCACTGTGCCCGCAGTTGCCGATTGAACTGTGTTCCCAGATCCCAGCGGTTGTTCTGCGAAAGAGGTCCCGATTTCAATGCTGGTAATGCCAGTCCCGCTTAGGGCCTCCCGCGGAACAGAGGCGTTCAATCCAACCTGAATGGTAACGGGAAGAGGCTGAGGCAGGATGGGGATATTCGCCCCGGAGCCAATGAGTTGCTCTGGGTTGATCTGGCTGACAATGTTGGTTCCAGTGACACTGATTTCCCTCTGGGAAGCAGCAGCGTTCGGTGATGCCGGAACGACCGACGCAGCAAAAGTAGCTTTGCCGGATGCGATAGCGGAGGGAGCAACGGATTTCTGCACCGGGTTGATGACCTGCGCGCTGGATAGCGGCGGCCCGGAAGGCTGCGGGGTGGTGGTCACGGTGGCCAACACCGGCACGGTCAACTCATCGAGGATGGGGCCCAGCGAGGGCGAACTCAGGTTGAAGTCCAACGCGGCGGTCATGACGCTGAGTCCAACACCGAAGCTGGAATTTTCCGCGGCAATGGCCGTATCCAGGATGGAGACAAGACGATCCGCAGGGTAGACATAAGTGGCCTGGAGAAGTTTGCGAATCACGTTCTGGAGCGATCCCCCATTGAGGAACGGATGCGTGGGATCGTAAATAAGAACCGGCGTAACGGGGGCTACGGAGGTAGCGGTAAAGCTGGCGTTTTGCTGCCCAAAGTCGTAGATGGGCACTCCGAGGCAGGTCTTCCAGCTTGCATCGCGATAGAACCCAATGATTCGTTGGTTGGAAAACACGCTCAAAGGAGAAGATGAGCTATAAGTCAACAACATGACACCTGTTTGGACCCTGTCGCCCACCGTTGAAACCGTGGTCACCGTTGCCTTGTCGAAGGTATAGGTTGTGAAGTTGTGGTCCGGAGCAGCGGCTGTAACGCTTGCTTTCAGCACCAGAGCGGCGGCTGCTGCATCGTTGTATCCTGGACCGCCCGCGAAGAGCACGGTTTGGCCGTAGTTGACATTAGCATCCGTCAACGATGTGACTGACCCAAGTTTGTTGACATAATAATTCCCGAGTGACACCTGGTCGCGGGTGTAGTAGACGGGGAGGACGAACGTGGTGGCGCCCAGGGTGTTGTAGTGGATCACATCGTAGACGAGGGCTGTAACCAGGGGCACGATGCTGGGTGTATCATCGTAGATTTGCTCGTTGTGGGTCTTGATGAACTCATCGAGAGGGACCACTTGGGAAACGGCTGATCCAAGAACCAGTGTCCGCAGACCGGTAGCGGGATCATAGCCGGCCTGCAAACCGCTGACTGACGGCTCAAACGTGCCAAAAGCTTGGTTGGGATTGAGATCAGGACCGACTTGACCGGGTATGTAGCAGTATTTAACAACGGAAAAGATTGAACTGTTCGACAGCGCAATGTACATCTGCCTGATGCCATCATCGGTGTTCGGATACCTGGTACCACCCGACTTGGGCGCGATGGAGGTTGCATCTGCCGCCAGAGTCAGCTCAAAGGTGTCGCCGAACTTAAAAATCATGAACAGACGCGTGGATCCAAGGTGTGCATACGGATCAACATCTGACCCCGCCATGTACTGGCTGAAGCTTTGCCGAACGTTGCCGGCGTCATAGTACGTTTTGCCCAACCAGTTGAGTGCGCTATAAAACCATGCCGGCGCCCAACCCTGCACATGAGGAGGCTTCCGGATTGGTCTTGCAACAAATTTAGAGGATGGAGGCTGTACCGCAGGTTTTGGGGCGGGACGGACAATCTGACTGGTGTTCGGGCTTGTTGTCTTTGCCATTTGACTCTCTCCAATGAAGGGATCTAACGTTTCGGGTGCCACACGAACCTGAATGGTATTTCTAATCCCGTCGACAAAACAAGCATCGATACTACCGGGATGAGAGTAGTTGTCCTAACTTACTGCAACACATTGCAGGAGAAAACAACGTTAATAATCTAGGAACGTTTCAAATCGGCATTTCCCTAAAAAGCGAAACTGATCATAACTTCCAGTTGACGCTGGCCGCGGCATTGCCAATCTTCTGGGCTGCCGTGAGAATCTTTGGCATTCCTCTTTCCTCCCCGAGGCCTTACTACGCTGAGTTTCCAGATTCTGTTGTTCCTAGCAGTCTTCTCCAGCATCTCGATTCGAGAGAGGCGATTTTTTCTGACGTCTCGACCCAGCCGGGCATTGACCATAGCACTCTTGGCGGACGGCGCAGTCGGAGTCATTCTTGGACTGAGCGGGTTGCTCAACATGCCCTCACTTTCGCTCTACACCATGGTCTTCAGCATCTCAGTTTGCATGTTCGCCGTTCTTGTCATCAATGAGAGTGCCAAGCTTCTTCTGCTGAAAATGATGAGAGCCTCCTCTTCTTAATCATCTGGCACTGGCATTTTTTGGCATCCGTCCCATAATGCCAAGCGCCCAACGATTGAGACAGTCTCTCCTCCATAAAGCTGCACCCGCAATCACCCTCATCGTTTGGGCGTTGACACGCTTAGGGGATAGGAAGCAACGAGGTATTTGCCTTGGTCGCTGTCGATCGGTTCAAGATCAATGAGTCCCTGGTTCTCCGCTCCAAAAATTCGCGTCCGGAAGTAGTAGGTCTTACCGGCCTCGG
>Ga0209168_10000337_pt1 | contig 49955 bp, 62 predicted proteins | sample Coa_R1_FD_187156 | JGI IMG/M metagenome (GOLD analysis project Ga0209168, IMG submission 187156) | Surface soil microbial communities from Centralia Pennsylvania, which are recovering from an underground coalmine fire - Coalmine... | ecosystem: Environmental > Terrestrial > Soil > Unclassified ...
AAGACCATCCGGCCGTCGGGGCGGCGGAAGACTACGATAGGCTCCAGTTGGACGCGCTGGCGCGTAGTGGCTTCGTGTGGACACCACGGCCAATCGCCAACACACAGACATTTTCCACAGTCAGGACAAGGGTCGTGACGCTTGGCACCGCAGCGTTTGCAGTTGATGACGGGCTTCTCCATTTTACCAAAAACTTTCGTGCAAGCCGCGCCGAAGCCGTCCATTGCGGGACTATTCATCGTCGCCCTCTTCCGGCACATAGATATCCGCGCCGCTGACGTCCTGATTGTCCATCTGCTGGTAGGGAGGCTGGTAGGTCGGGGCGACATGGCTGCGGACGCGCGTGGTCGTCATGGGTTGCATGATGCCACTCGTTTCGAGGATATGCAAGGAGAAGTAGGCGATGCCTGCGGCCATCACGCGGTCGTCGTGGCGTCCGTGGAGGGCGCGGAAGTCCTGGGCGGACTCATCCCCTTCCAATGTGCTGAATTCGTCGATCAGGTATGGACTGGGGACGATGAGGTAGCCCTCGCGGACGGCCTTCAGCAGGTAGTCCATCATCATCGGGCGCGACCAGGCGTTGGTGTACCAGCCGAGGTTGCGCTCCTGCGCCAAGTTGTACTTGACCTTGTGGTAACGAGTCCATTTGTGGAAATTCGGCCAGCCGTGCTTCTGCAACTCAACCTGGACGTTCTCGCCGTTCCAGCGGCACTCGATGACCATGCGGGGGCGCTGGAGGGTCGTCGTCTGGTCTTCGGTGTCGCGGCGGAGGGTTGAATAGAATTGGCCGCCGATGAACGCGAAGGGGAAGAGGTCGAGGGAATTCAGGCGCGGGGACGCGAATTCGGCGACCTGCATGGGAGGCTCGGCCATGCTGACCTTGCGGATGACCTCGATCACGGAGCGGTCCTGGCCGACGCCTTCCGAGGTGTCGATGCCGATGCCGTATTCGGCGTCCTCTTTCGGCAACTCATAGACAAGGAGCTTCGCCATTTCGTTGTAGCCGGAGTAGCCGGGGAACTTGAGGGGGACGAGGTCGCAGCATATTGGGCGGTAGGCGCTGCCGCAGCGGGCGCGGACGGGGATGGCGGGCATGTCGCGGTCGATCTGGGTGGACAGGGGTTGGGCGGAGATGGGGAAGTCGTCGGGGTGACCGCGGAAGCCGAAGACCGCGAGCGGGACGCGGGTGCGGGAGTGCAGCATCTCAATCTCCTGCGGCTCGAACGGGGACGGGTTGGTGTTCTGGAAGGCCTCGATATCGTCGGCCGGGGTTTCCGAGTAGAACTCCGCCAACTGGCGCTTCTTCACGGCGATGTTGCGCTCGACGTCCCACCACCAGAGTTGGCGGCGCGGCATGGTCCAGGCGGGGCCGAGGTGCTTGCGGAGGAGGTCGTCTCGCTGGACGAATTCCTCGCAGCGTTTCGCGTGGGTGATGGCGGCCTCGGATGGTTGCCAGTCGGGAGGGATTGGATGGGCAAGGAGCCAGGTGTCGTCGGGGTAGATGTCGGAGCCGACGAACCAGGGAAGGAAGACAGGGCGGAAGTCGGCGGTGCGCGTCGGCCAGCCCTCCTTCGATATATTCCAGGTGTCGTTCCACCAGTTGCCAATGCCGAGCGCGGTCGACTCCATGATGAAGAAGGTCGACGGGGAGTGGTGGACGGCACGCATCAGGGAGGCGTCGACCAGTTCCTTCGGGTTGACGAACTCGCAGAGCTCCGAAAGGTGTATGACGTTGGGCGTGCGGCCGCGGGCGATGCCGGTCATCTGGGCGCCGTGCTGGATCGAGACGGCGGAGTTGAGGTCGCCGAATTCGATGAGCGCGCCGGCGCGGCTGCTCGTCTCGCGCGGGAGGAGCCACCACGGCTGCTTCTGCCAGCACAGCAGCATCTTGTTCGACATCTCCTCGGATTTCTCGGGGCGGGAGGAGGCGACGACCGCTTCGACGTAGGTGTAGAACTGGACGCGATGGGCGATGCGGAGTTCGGTGTCGGTCGTCGCGCCGAGTTGCCGAGCCTTCAGTTGCTGGATGAAGATGGCGATGCCTTCCTCTTCCATCTCGGCGCAGATGTCGTTCATCATGCGCTGGGCGATGTTGGGCTGGTAGCGAACGGTGCGGCTGTCGGCGTAGTGCTTGATGAAGGCGTAGCGAGTCGACCAGTAGGTGAAGTCGAACTTCGAGACGAGGCGCTCGTTGCGGATGAAGGCGCGCTCCTCGTTCGAGAGCGGGCGCTTCAGCGTGCCGTCCTCCTGCATCAGGGAGTTTAGGTGCGAGACCGAGGAGTCGACGTAGGAGATAGGGTGGCGGCGCAGGCGGATGCCGAGGCGGGATTCGGCCGCGAGGAGGGCTGCGTCGGTTACCTTGGCGGAATACACTCGACGACTCCCATTACCTTCAAATCGTCCGCGTCCTCTGCCGCGACCTTCTCCGCTTCCATCAAAGTGAAGCAGCCCCACGCTATTGCAGCCAGATTGTCGTCGTTGCGGTTACCCTGTTCCAGATAGGTAAACAGGTGCTCAACCAAGTGGTTCTTGCGCTCCTCGATGAATTCCTTGTCGCGCAGGCCACGTTTCCAATTTCCTTCCCCATATCTCTGCACACCGAGACCATAGCGAAGGGCGAGACGCCGAAGACCTTCCTTGGGGACAAGGCGGTACTCCACGTCAATCGTTCGTGTCAGCTTCGGGTCAAGCGCCATCGGACACCTTCATTGGCAACTCGACTTCGACACTCTCGGCCTCGCCGTCGTCGGGTCGCACGGCGACCAGCCGGGGATCGACGCTCGGCTCGATGGACGGGTCGGGGACTTCCGGAGTCGCTTCGAGGATGTCGGCTTCGAACGGGACGAACGCCCCCGATGACTCGTTGTTGGACATGGCGTTGGCGGCGACTTGGTTGATGATGCTGACTTGGGAACCGGCGGGGATGGGGACGAAGCGGGAGTGTTCGAACAGGAACTTGCGGTCGGCTACTCCCTTGCGTTCCTTGGCGAACTTGATGGAGCGTTCGACGACTTCGGGGAGGGCGAGAGCGGCGTTGATGGCGGCGAGGTGCTGGCCGGTCTTCGCGGCAGCCTCGGCGGCGAATCCGACCAGGCGCGTCCAATCCATCTGCAACTCGCGGCAGGTGTCCTCGACGACCTGCCCGACATTGTTGCGCTTGATTTTATCCTTGTGGGAATCCCAGCGGGCGATGAAGGTCGCGGCGTCGAGGTTGGTCTCGGCGGCGACGCGGACGAGGTCGACCAGGGTTGAGACGCCGCCGCGGAGGTTGTTGGCGAAGGACTGGAGGGTGCCGCGGAAGACTTGGCGGCGGTCGGGCTTCGACTTCGAGGCGCGAGTGAGAGGGGCGGGGGTGTCGGACGGAGGTTGGTAGCCTGTGTCGATCGTCGCCGCGATGGTCGGAGCGATGGGGAGGAGGGTGATGGGGTCGATGCGCTGGGAGGAGCGGCGGGCCATCAGGATTCCTCCCCTCGTCCCTGTTCCCGCAGCCGTTCCTCCTCCAACTCAGCTTCGTAGTCGGCGATGGGGTCGTAGCGGATGAGGGCGTCCTCGGTGATGCGCGGAGGCTTGCCCTTGGAGGGAGGAGGGTAGGCGCGTTCGAGGATGTCTGAGGCCCTGTCAATCGACTGGGCGAGCCGATTCATGGATTGCGCCAAGGTTAGGATGGACGGGAGCTTCATTACTTCGCTCCCGTAGCCACATACCGAATATCCCAACCATTATTTCGCGGCGTACATGTGATGCAGTATCGCCGGAAGCGTATGGTCGTTATCTCGCGCTCGTTGCAAGCATCCAACGCCGCAATTATGGCCTTGCGTGCAATCTTCATGGTCGGCCTACCTATTGGTGACATTCTCGTCAATCCGGACATTCCCTTCCCCGCCGGGTTCGGCGCGGGTCGTCAGGTTGATTGACCGGGCGAAATTCGGGGAGGCGCCGGCGCGGTTCTTGGGGACCGAGGATGACGGACCAGCGGCATCACCATCTACTTTGGTCTGTCGAGGGTTGCGCTGGTCGGCGAGGGCCTTCTGCTGGCGCTGGGACGGGGTGGACGACGCGATGACCGCCGGGTCTTCCATCTCGGGCTGCTTCGAGAGGGTGGCGTCGGCGAGGTCGGCGGTGCCGCCGGGGACCTTCGTCGGGGCGGTGACGGGCAGACCGACGCGGACTCGGGCTTCGTCGGGGGCGAGGCCACCTTCAGCGGGCGCGTCGATATTGAGTTCGGCGGCGACCGTCACGATCTCGGGCTTGGCGTCTGCGGCGAGGGCCGAGGCGCTGGCCCGTCGGAATTCCCCTCGGGCCTTCAGGGCGAACTCGCCGGGATCCATCGGGTAGGCCGTGACGACGATGTTCGCGGCGAAGGAGCAGAGGGGATAGGTCAGGTGCTTGCGGAATTGCGGATGGGTCAGGCACTGGCGCTCGATTTCCTTGCCGATGATGTGGGCCAATTCATAGCCGTCGATGGCTTGGAATACGCGGTCTGCTTGGTGGTCGCTCACGATTTATTCTCCTTGTCGATTATCCCAAAAGTTTGATAGTCCGTCGTGTGGAACCTACACCATCCACACGGCGCAACGGACTCTGTCTCCGAATGAGGCCTCATAAGTTCACATGTGTTTCGATGCGCCGCTTCTCCCTTGAAGAAGTGGACGCACGTCCGACAGACCTCCGCATGTTTCGGCTGCGGCGAATACGACACGTCCTCGGGCCGAAACTTCAGGACACGCTGCTCCATCAGCCAATGATAGTCCTCAATCGTCGCGGGACCGTCGAGCTGCACGTAGAACTGGTCGCGGTCTGTCATGTCAGCGGATGCGCCTTCACCTGCGCCTGCGCCAGCACGTAGAGTTCGGCGGCGAGGTTGATCGCGACGTTGAGCTCCGTCGTGGTGACGGTCATCAGCTCGTTGGGCTTGATAAGGGTCGCGGCGAGTAGGGCGATGAACTGGGCCTGTTCCTGTGGGGTCATTTTGCCTCCAATGCCTTCCCGGTCAATCTATCCAGCAACATCCCGCAACGGGAGCACCAGCACGCCAACTCGCGCCGGCCGGTGTCGTGGTTCACCATGTTGCCCTCGGCGGGCTTGTGGGATGGGTAGACGACGTTGTCGACGACGCACTTGCTGGCGCTCACATTACTCCGCGAATCCGTAGATGCACTTCACGTCGATTGAAAGCTGATTCTGCGCCTTGCCGTCTGCATCCACGCTGCTTTGGTGTCCTGACGCGGAAACCTGCACGGCACTCGCCACAGGCTGCGCGTCGAGGACAGCGTAGACGACCGCCAAGGCGGCCTTCCTAACAGTTTCCTCTGGTTCGGCGCACGAATAGTTCGCCTGCTTCTCGATTGCCGCTTTCACCGCTTGGGGCTTGCCGATTCCTGAAACGCTCCAGCTCATCGTTGTATCCTCCTCACAAGAGATATTTGTCCTTCAAGTCCCTCAGCCACCACAGTTGCTTCACACTCGGGCACCAGTCGAAGACCTCCAAGTTGTCGCTGGTGTCCTCGACAAATTTCCGCTCCCGCTCCGACATCCGGTCTGTCGCCGCATCCATGCCCATGTCCATGATGCGCTGGGCTTCCGCGCGCATCTCTATCGGTGTCTGCGTCGTCGATTCGGGCGTGGCGCGGTAGACCATCAGTCCTCCGTCTCCCTCTCCAACTGTTGCAACCTCACGCGGTGTTCCAGCGCCGGGAATGTGTCCCCGCGCTCCCACCGCGAGACAGTCGCCCGGCTGACCTGCAGCCTCTTGGCGAATCCCTCCCGCGTCAACCCCGCCTGCCGCCTGACCTGTGCGACCCACTTGGACATGGCGACGAATGTCTCCCCGTGGTTCGTCCTGCGCCATTCCGCCCGGGCCCGCCGGTAGTCGGTCCGCTCCGCCGCCGAGAGTTCGTCCCAGGGCTTGGGCGGGCGCGGGGGCTCGGCCGGTTGGGCGATGGGCGATGGCGCTGGCGATGCAATGTCAGTCACGTCAGCGCCACTTATACGCCCCCAGCCAACAGACTGTCAAGGAAAACCTTGCGTCCGACGCGACGAAAGTGTAATAACCGCCACAGGGAAAATAAAATGAGGGCGAGACCCAGCTACCGTTGCCACCGCCCACCGCCCCTGCCGGACAATGTTGGGGCGACGGTCAAGGGATGGGTGACGGTCGCGGGAGCGGCGGGACCGGGGACGCCGGCGACCGCGGGACTGTGGCTACTACGGCGGTAGTGGATGGTCGCGGCGGCCGCGTCTGTGACAGTACCAGCGGTACTATGCCTGTCGCCTGTGGCTGACGTTGTATGTTTACAACAGTCCCAGTACCTGTGGTACTCGCGCCTGTGTCGCCGGTCGCTCCACCTATCCCCAGTGGTATCAGTCCAAGTGTCGCGTCGGTCGCGCCCACACCCACCAGCGTAGCCGTGCGGACGCCTGTGCGTCGCACACAATCTGCACAATCTTGCGCATACTGTCTCCTTTTTACAACGCTGACTGTCGGTTGTCGATCTAGTCCGTATCCTTCTACTGGCGATTGCGTCCGGTCGCGCAAGTCCCATGTTTCCGTTAATTATTTTGCGTCGGCATGTCGATTGTGCTTGACACTATCCTACATCTGGTAGTAGGATGGCGAGTATTGGAGGTAACCGCCATGGGTTACAGTTGCACAGTGAACGCTAACAACACTTTGGGAGTTATCGAACACATGTTCGCCACGGATGGCAATCCGAACATCCTTACCATTCGCGGTCGTCAATACTTCTTTGAGCGCGGACGCGAGCAAGAAGACGGCGCGATCACAGGCCAGTTGATGCACATGCTTCCGGGTGATTGCTGCGAGCGCGCCGGGAGTGTGAAGATTGCAGCAGACGGGAGCATCATCCGGTTTCCAGCACTGACAAGCACGGAGAAACGCGAGGCAATGTGCACGGTTGCGGAGATGGGCGCGAGGAATCCGCAACGGTTGCGCGAGTGGGCTACGGGGATCCTATAGTCTCCAGTCTCGGCCGTCTGTCCGTCTGTCAGTCTGAAGGCGACCGGGCGGCCGGGGAAGTAAACTTGCAATCCAAGACGAGGGGGTGCGATATGGCAACGCGAGTCAAGGCAACGCAGACACCGGAGCGGGAGGAAACTTTCCAAGAGACCGCAGACCGCTACGCGCAGAATTCGATTGCGAACATGCGCGACGAATTGGCGGACGAAGGGACACGCGAGCGGATATGCAGCGAAGGCGCGTTGATGGTCGAAGTACGGCCGGATTGGTACGCGCCGGGGACCGCGCAAGAGGAAGAGGACAGGAAACCGGCGGAGTATTCCATCCTGTTAGGGACAGGCGGCCCAGCATCGCGCATCATTGGTAAACTGGACAGATGGTGCCAGCCCGAAACGGCGATATTCGAGTATCAGGATTGGTTCAAACCGTGGACTGCAGCAAGGACCACGGTCGAAGAGGATGCGATATTGCTGGAGTACGCGCGGCAGTTTTACTTTGGCGAATAGTCCCCAGCGTCCAGCCTCTTGCGGGGGGCTGGGCGAAGTGGACTGAGGACTGAGGGGAGGGGTAACATGCACACCGACACCAACAAGGAATGGAATGACTTGGAGCGGGATGACCGGGCCCAGGTTGACTGGCATGACATCCTATGGGCCGCGATCGGTGCGTTCGTCGCGGTATTGGCGGCTTGGGCCATTGTGAGCTGGTAGTAGCGGTGACAGCAAGTGAGGGAAGGGGAAGGGAGGCAGACCGGGACGACCGCCCAGGTCTTCTGCCCCTCGCGCGACGATCCGCAACCTGACGCCAAGGATGGAGAGGCCAAGGGAAGCGATGGCGGAGGGGTGGAGGCTGGGGCGGCAAAACCTAGGACTGCTGGATTGGCTCATATGGGAGGTCGAAAGTGGCGACGATGTCTGAGGAATTGACAACGGTTGCACTCATGCGGTCGTTTATGATTGGCTGGGCCGCCGGCCTGGTCGAATGGCTGGTGCTGGCGTGGTGGATCCTACGATGAGCGGGAGGACTGACAGGCCGATGAGCGAGCAGACTTTGGCGGAGATGGTATTCATATTCGGTCTAGTGGTCGCAATCTGTGACCAAAGGATGAGGCACCCATGAGCCGCAAAGGGAAGGCGAAGCACAAGAGCAAGCCGTGTGCCGGATGGATTTGCCATCGTCGCGCCGTGAAAGGTTCACGCTATTGCGCATTTCACAAGGAGCTTCGCGATTAAGCCGACATTATCGAGCGCCACATGCGGGCATTGCTTGCACACCAGCATCCCGTGGAAGTGAACTACCGCGACGGAACGACGGAGCGCTATCCGGCGCAGCCCGCCACGGATAGCGAGGATGCGCTGCTGGAACTGGCGGCCTACCGTGCAGCGGAGAAAATAGTTGCTTCGATGCACACGAAGGCAGACAGTCAAGTTGAGTACGAAATCGCAGACGCCATTATCGCTTGCAATCGGGAGCGGGCGCGGGGGGAGAGGAAATGACACTAGGAGATGGTAAGGAGCAGTTTTCGATTGCGGTCCGCGTTGACGGCAAGTTGATTAGGGAGCAGGCGCTCCACGACCCATTCATCTTCAATCGAACGGTTGTCGGTATCGGCCGATGGGATTTGTTCAAAGGTCTTTTCCAAAAACAGTTCACTGTGAAAGTCGAAGTGAATGTTAGTGGCTCGCTGGGTGTACAACGCGCAATTATGATGCTTGACCCCGAGGCAATTGAGAAAGAGACGGAGGCGATTCTAGCTGACCGAAAGGATTCGCGCGATAAGTATTCGAGTCCGCAGAATTGCTACGACGTTGAGGAGATGAGGAGCTCACCCCATGACTGACCCGCTGGACTGCAAGCACAATCACCTGACTAGATTGGAAGGCCCGATTCACCCAAGCGGCAAGGATTACGTCTGCGACGAGTGCGGTGAACAATTCAAGGCCGAGAAATTTGTCATCAGCGCAATCTATGGAATGCCGAAAAAGGAGCAGCCATGACCATCGCAGACCCGTCGCGTGACCCGCTGGATAGAAAAGGATTGTCGATTGTGCCTCGCAATGCACGTGCGTTTGTGGCGTGGAGCAAAAGACTTATCAGCTATGCAATGCGCGAAGCCGAGATGGTTCCTGACCTGACAGAAAATTATTGGCGACAATGCTTCGACGATGGCATGACACCAGAACAGGCATTCGCAGAAAGTTTCGTCGAGGAGGATGGGCTATGACGAGCGACAAGAGGCTCGAAGCGCAACAAGCGTGGTATCGGTACACGGACGCGGGCGTTGTTTCGTGTGACGCGAATGCACCGGGGGCTTTTCAGTACAAGGAATCTGAGACGCAGGGGCTCGAAGCGCAAGGGAAGCCGCCCATCGTGGGAGAAGAGGAGTTGGTTCGTGAACTCACGGCAAAATGGTGCAAGGAAAGCCATCCCGACGATATAGCAACCGTGAGCGATGCAATTGAAGCCGAACTGCTGCCCATCATCCGCACCTACCTCGCCGAGCGCGTAGCCCGAGAAGTGTCGGCGGCGATGGAGCAGGTTACTCGCAATGTCGAAGATTTGAGCAAGGACGCATATACGCACGGCGTGTCGTGGGGCGAGTTGAAAACTGCAATAGCGGAACTCTCGCCCCTCCCCTACGCCAAGCTGGTCGCTGAGGCGCGGTTGGACGAGGCGAAGTGGTGGCGACACTTGGTAATCATGGACGACGAATCTTACTTTGCTGTGGAAGGCGACAAGCGCATCGCCGAGTTGCGCACCGCGAAGGGAGACACAGGACAATGAGCGTGGAAATACTAAGAGTGCATGAACATCCAGAAGCAACTGAGCACTATAGGGGCAGTCCACACGAAGGCTGTCAATGCCGAGTCTGCAAGCTGACCGCCGAGCGGGATGCGCTGGTAAGGGCAGCACGAAACTTTGCAGCGAGAGTCGAGGAGCGCAACCCGGAATGGTTCCGCGAGGGAATAGGCTCGACAGATTTCAGTGAAGCCGATCACGCCTTGCGTGTAATTCTCGCCATCTACCCGCAACCCACTTCGCAGGGCGAAGCGACGAAGGGAGGCACAGGACAATGAGCGACGACAGGTTGCAGCGTATTCGCAATGGACTCACGGGATTGGCAGTTCACTGCATTCAAGAGGAAGAAAAGCCGGAGCGGTGGGCCGAGGACATTGGATGGTTGCTGGAACAGGTTCGCGTGTTGACCGCCGAGAGGGACGATCTTCGCCGGCAACTGGAAGATGAAATCACGATCAGCAAAAATTTACGAGACGCGGCACTCAAGCTAGAGGCAGATTGCGATGCGTTGGTGAAGGCGCTGCAAGCTATCATGGGCTATATTGACAACGGAACATTGGTGCGTGACATCAGCAAGGACGGCGACCGAGATTGGGCTGGGCGAATGATGAAGTTCGTGCTGGACTTGCGTGACGCTGCACAGGCCCTCGTCCCCTACATACCCACTCCGCAGGGCGAAGCTCCCAAGGAGCCAACGAAGCCATGAAGCGCAAGCCGAAGCTCAAGGTAGCGTGTCCAAAGTGCGGTAGCCGAGACATTTATACGCGCTATCACGCCGCCCATGAAACTGGATTAGATTGGGAAAATGACGGATGCGGGAAGAAAGGGCGTCAAGGCGCACCGATGAATCGAGAGCACCTATTCCGTCATTGCAGGGATTGTCAATTTGAGTGGCGCGACCCTACCGTTGCTCGCGAGAAAGGTAAGCCACGACCACCGACAAAGCCGATCGCGCCGAAGGAGCCAACAAAATGACCGCGGATGAGATCCGGGCCAAGTTCCAACCGGAAGATGGACCAGGTATAGGCTACAAGCTGCCGCTGCTCCAACTGCATCTGCTGGCAGAGGGAGTTGCCCAGCTCGCCGAGCTGAACGCCCTGCTGCGAACGTGGGATGACGGCACATCGTCCCTAGGCGTGACACGGATGGACTAGGTTATAGTACCCCATACCTAGTCTGTGACCTATTCACAAACAAAGGACTTGCAACTCTAGCAATAATACAAGGTTGTGTACCATGAAAAAAGAATAAGAGACCGACACTGGGGTGTTTGCTACAGTTGCAGGTTATTGAAACAAAGGGGTTAGCAGCGGTAAAGTACGGTACTGGTACTGAATAAATTGCAGTTACGGCGCGTTTTGGCGAATTCCTGTTCCAACTAACAGCTTTTCAAATGATGGAGTTAGTCGGAAACATACCTCGGCGGCGGTGATTTTCTCAATAACACCAAGGTTCATTAGATCGTCCGCAGTCCAACTCATGGAACCTTCAGCCAACCCAGAAACGCGAACCACATCTGCCCACGATTGGTCGGCTCCGATAGGCATCGCTGCAATGAATTTGGATCGGCTGGGACGGATTGAATCGAAGGCGATGCGAACGGCCGGAGCCAAGTCTTCTGCGGTAGGAATGGAACGTCCAAATAGTGCGGCGTGGAAGGCGATCAGGTTGGACATGGTCTTGGCGAGCCGGCTGGAGCCTTCCCACTCGGGGACGTCGATGACGGTGTTCTTGCCTTCGGAGCGATCACGGATGATGTGGGCACGAAGCCAGGCAGTCATCTCGGCGAGGCAGTCTATTCGGAAGGTTAGGTCGTCTGGGGGCATTGCAGGGAGGGTTGTCACGGCGTCTTCGAGGAATTGTTTGATGACGTACTGGCTACCTTCGCGGATCTGTCGCTCTTTGCCGATTTGCATGCGTGCCTTCTGGTTGCGCGCCATGGAGTCGCCGCGGCTCCAACGCACCATCACGAAGCGTTCCCCGAGAGAGGACATGACGAGACGCGCGCGTTCTATTTCCTCGGTTGCCGCAGCCATGATTGTTATCTTCCCTTGCCAGTGAGTTATCTTCTTGCCGCCAACTTCGCGCGTCAACTCGCCGTCGAACACTTCACGCAGGAAACCGAGGACTTCCTTGAGGTCTTGGTCACGCTTGGACATGATTGTCCCGAAGTCCTTGAATAACCAGACGCCTGAGGAGCCGGTGCGGTGCAGAAGAGAACCTGCTTTGCCGCCTGTGCCAGATAGGAATGCCTTGGGAGTGATGTCGGACTGGGGGAAGTAGTTCGGACGGAGGTTGAGGAAGGGGCGGATGCAGATTTCGGTCTTGCCTGTCGAAGGCGGCCCGACGATAACCGGCCAGATGGGCTCGGTCGAGATGGCGTCGTGGGCGGCCGCTGCGCAGAGGAAGACGCGGAGGGCGCCGAGGTCGGGATTGTGGAACCATTGATTGAAGTGGGATTCGACAGCAGACCAGAGAGTCAGGGCAGCTTCTGGGCTGCGGACCTTTGCTGCTGCTGATTCCATCTACGCTCCTTTCCTCGAAAAAGGGGCGAGGGCGGACGTTCGAGGCATCCGCCCCCGCCGGTTGGGGTCCTACATGTCAGGCAATGGCGGATGGTAGCATTGGACTGACGGAACAGTCAACGGAATTCGCTTGCAATCGGCTCCGACGAGGCGTAGGATGCACTCCCCGTTGGTGGGGTGGGTAGCGAGTGGCTGACCAATCCGTTAGGGTTAGTTCAGTCTGGTAGAACACTGGGCTAGAAACCCAGAGGACGTTGGTTCGAATCCAACACCCTGACGGAGCAGCGGACAAGGCTTAGGCCCACCAATGGGGATTGGCAGGGATGGAGGGATGGAGATGGCTGACGCTCAAGATGTAGCAGTAGAACCGCGTATTACGCGCGTGTGGGCGATGCCCCACAAGCAGACCTTCAGGATTCTACCCATCAAGGAACTGCTTTATCGGTACGCTTTGAACGGAAAAGGGTGGGCCGACCCATTTGCAGGAGAGAGTCAGTTTGCTGAGTTTCGCAACGATTTGAACCCTGCGCTTGGACAACCAAGCCACATGGAAGCTGGCGAGTTCCTTGCTACCCTTTGGCAAGGGTTGAAAGGGGTGATATTCGACCCCCCTTACAGCTTGACTCAAGTAAGCCGCAGCTATCAGGAGATAGGACTAGCCTTCAAGGGGAAGGAAAATCCTACTGGTGGTTTTCCTCGAGTCCGTGATGAGATAGCTAGACTGGTCATGCCAGGTGGCCATGTCATCTCCTTCGGTTGGAACACCGTTGGTATGGGAATTGGACGTGGATTCGTCCTCGAGGAAATCTTGATTGTGTGCCACGGCGGGAACCACAACGACACGCTCTGCACCGTGGAAAGGCAGGAACTTCAATGAGCACGCGACGCACGTTCGTAGACCGCAGCCGGACGATTACCTACCAACTTTGCCCGCGGAAACGCTACTTGGAATATCACGCTGCCGGAGGCGTCGGCATCGTCAGGTCTAGGACGGCAATCCCGCTCGCCACGGGGTCGTACACCCACGCAGGGCTGAAATTGATGCTGGAAGGCCATCCCGTGGAGGAGTGCGTCCAGGCGGCGCTGGAGGGCTACGACGAGGCCATCAGGGGCCGAGGGCTGGAGATTGAACCCGGGATGGATGCGTTTCAGGTCGCCGAGGAACAGAAGGCACTGGTCGCCGGGCTCCTGCGGGTCTACTACGTTCACCCACGGGGGTATCCGGACCTGGTCGCCAACTACGACATTCTGGAGGTCGAGCGGGAGGACCTTGTTAGGGATTTCGCCCAGGGGATTGACTTCGGCGCGAGAGCGGATGGGCTGCTGCGGGAGAAGGCTACCGGGGACTTATACGTCCTCAGCTTCAAGACCGCAGCGAGGTGGGATAGCCGGGTCGACAGGCAGAACCAGCATGACGTGCAGGGATTGAGCGAGGTGATGGCGATCGAGAGACGGTTGGGCGAGAAGCTGCAGGGAGTCAAGATGGTCTACCTAATCAAGGGTGACCGTCGGGAATACCCAGAGGACTCTGGGTTCTACGCGCAGGACAGTCATCTGGTCCGAGGGTGGCGAAGGGAAGGGATCACGGGCCCGGAGTATGCGTGGAGATACAAGTGGGCCGGGCCTGATGTGTGGCAGGACTCAGGGAAGCTCCGGGGACATACCTTGGGCAAGGGCTGGGAGAGGTTCAATGTCTGGGAGACCGAGGGTGGAGTGAAGGCATGGATTGACCTGCTGGCATCGGGGATGGTGCATCCGGACGCCGGGGATCCGTTCGAAAACGTCATTGTGACGCCGCTGCCGTACTTCCGTCAGCAGCAGGACATGGAGTCGTGGGAGATTCAGACGCGTGCGCAGGAGGTTAAGGTCGCCAAGGATGTTGCAGAGATCAATGAACTTGTAGGTGACCATCAGCGAGTAGCACTCGACGTTTGCTTCCCTCAGTACAAACGTTCCTGCGACTGGCCTTCGAAGTGTGACTATCAGGAAATTTGCTACGGGGACGATTCGGCCCTGACCAATCCAATCGGGACGGGACTCTACCAGTTGCGGACGGTCAACCATCCAACCGAGCAGGATTACCTTGACGGGGTGGGAAAGTCGCCGTCAGTCCCAAATTGTCCTTGACACCGTCCTACGACTGGTGGTAGGATTCCTACATGACAGCATCGTCACACACGCACACGCAGTCACGCAAGCGCAAGCAAGGCGGCCTCGTCACCAGCGAGCACCGCCCATTCGTCGTCCGCTACGTCCGCGTCCCGGTCGTGCGCTGCCGGCTGTGCAACCACGAGTGGCCTATCAAGGTCGACACGCAGGGGAAGGCCAACTGGCCGGTTAAGTGCGCGTCGTGCGGGAGTCCGCTGTGGGATAGGGTAAGGAACGGGGAGGAGGACTAGGATGGCCGACATCATCTGCTGTTATGGAAGTTCCGGAGCGGGAAAGACCAGCCAACTCCTGTTCCTCGCGCGTTACGCCTACAAGAAGTGGAGGAAGACCAGCCGACTGGCGTCGTGCGACGGCGGCGGATGGAAACCTCTCGACCCGGCGGTCGAAGCCAAGCTCATCGAGCCGTGGAACGTCAGCGCCCTGGAGAATCCACGCTCCGTCCTCCGCAAGCTATCGCAGGGCTACTGGCCCAAGATAGCGATGACAGGCGGGAAGGCCCACCTAGTCCTGGTCGAGGACACTGCAGCGTTGCGCGACCATATCGGCGTGATGGCCTTCGAAGGCCTGACCTCGGTTGCCAACATCATCATGCGTGACGCCCTGAATAAGCAGATGGTCGTCGCAGGAGACCAGGCAGGGTCGAAGGGAGCCATCCAGTTCGACGAAAGCGTCACACTGGCAGCGCTCGGCGGTGCAGAGACAGTCACCAAGGAGAAATACTCCTTCGCCACTCCCGGCAACTACAACGACGCCCAACGCGCCGTGTTCGACTTCTGCAACAACTCCCGGTCGCTCCCCTGTCCATTGGTCTACTGGACGGCCCTTGAGAGCCGGGGCGAGGAGGAGGACACCAAGCGCAGCATCATCGGTCCTGCGGTAATCGGGAAAGCGATGACCGCACAGGTTGGAGCTTGGGTGGGGGATTTGCTTCGAGCTGACGATTTCTACGTCAACGTCCCTGACCCTACCCACAAACTGACCGATGACGAGAAGAAGGCCGGGGTGAAGCAGCGCCAGATGCAGATCACCAAGGTCAGGATATGGTTCATCAGGCATCCGGACCCGGTGACCGGGATGTTGTTCCCGGCGAAGCCAAGGGTTGCACCTAATGTCATTCCAAAACTTCTGGAGGTCTACCCCGGCGGCTACTTCGAACCGACGACCGAGGCGGGGATTGACGCCTACTTGGAGGTCGTCGACAGGTTGCAGGCGGCGGCTGGAGGGAACTTGCGGGATTGGATGAAATCCATCGACGACGCGCGGGAGGTTGGGCAGAAGGTCGGAGGGACTGACGCGCCGAAGGCCGATGCTGGTCTGGTCGCGGCGACCACGGGAGGGAAGCCATGAAAGCAACCGTGATGGGACTGCAGTCCGGAAAGGGCTGGTCCGACGAGCAGCGCCGCGTCATCCTGAAGTTCGAGACGGGTGCGTCGGGGATGTCGCAGACCGCGACATTCCTTGAGTCGGAGTTGCCCGGCGGACTGTCGATCGACGATGTCATAGAGGTAAAATTCACGCGGGATGGAGGGAAGTGATGGCGAGGCGAGGGAAGGCTGAGATCGTGTTGGAATACTTCAAGCAGGCGGACCCGGCGGAAGCGGCGCTGGTCATCCGGCTAGCGAAAGCAGAGTTGAAAGGACGTGGACGTTCGGTCGCCGACGTGATGCACCCCGAACGACCCCGACGCACGAGGCGGCCGAAGTCTGCGGCTACCGCAGCAGCACGCAGCGGTGGAGCGCAGGCGGTTGACAGTATTGGACAGTAGCGATTCCCGAAAGCGGGTGGAGTGAACAATCTGAACAGTCCCCAACCGGGACAAGGAGATGTGCGAAATGGCTGACGCGGAAGAGAAACAGAAGCAGGCGTTGGTTAGTGTCGACTTGAATGACCTGACGCTCTCGAACGACGAGCAGGACATCAACTCGGAGGCGGATGCGTTCGCAGGTCCCCCGCCGCCGCCCGACGGCGACCACCTCGCCAAATTGCTGCTTGGCCGGGACAAGGTCCAGTTGGGCAAGGCCAAGGACGGCAATCCCTACTACATGGTCCACATCGAGGCCCGACTCATCGACCCGACCGGGACGCTGGACAACCGGGTGGTGTTCGACCGGGCCTCAACGATGGTCATGCGGAACTCAGGGACCTGCCGCATCGCAGGAATTGAAAGGGCATTGGGGAACACCGTCCCGGGCCGCATCGGCGCCAAGGACCTGGCGAAGCAATTTGTCGACCACCTTGCCGGCGAACCCCAGGTCACGATCACGACCCAATGGGAAGCCTACTGCAGCGATTGTCAGAAGGTGCAGGCCCGGTCGGAGAAGCGATTCCCGTCGGACGGTGCCGGCAACCATCGCTCCAATCTGGAATGCCCGAAGTGTGGCAGCCTCCTGACGGCGCAGGCGAAGGTCGTCGGATACAAACCAGTCGCGGGGTGACAGCGATGAAGCGGAAACGGACGGCGACGATGGCAAGAGTGCGGAAGAGTCGTCGCCGTAAGTCTCCCAAGCCCGAGTCGCTGGAGTCCAACGCGGCGTTTGTCCCCAACTATCTGCTGACGCCCTATGGATCCATAACGTCGCCGTCTCAGTCTCCTCAGTCTCCTCAGTCTGCCCAGAATGCCCTGTCCCTCCTTGCATCCATCGTCCGGTCGATTGCCAACCGACAACCTGCGCCAGCAACTGAGCGCGACCAGTGGATTGAGGCGGTCAGACAGTTGCAGGCGTGGCGTGCGAGGACCGATAGAAGCATGGAAAGACTGTGGAAGCGTCAATGGGAACTCGCTGTTAGCGTCCGACGGTTGGAAAGTCCCCGAGGGTTCTGGATGACCATCCTCGACGACCTCAACAACATCTGGCGGTGGGTGTGGTGGCCGCAATGAACACCCACTGGTGCGCCGACTGCAACCATCCAGTCTCGCTCGACACCCACGGCCGCTGCAGCGATTGCCAGTCGGACGCCGTCGATTCCATGGAGCGCCCGAACCGCGCCCACGGCGGCCCGGCCCCGGATGAAATCCGCCGCAGGCAATGGTTCGCCGAGCTCGAACGCGACCTCGCTGAGTTGGTGAAGGTGCGAAGGTGAAGCGCCGGGGACGTTGGAAGAACAAGCCACACGTTCACAAGTTCAAGCAGGTTGGTGCGTTCCTGCGTATATTCTCCATGTCACGGAAGCAGAACGGCGTGTTCGTGAAGTTGGAATGTGCCTGTGGGAAAACGATGGAGAAGAAGGCGCGGCTATGAACTGCCCCAAGCACCCAACAGTCAAGATGCAACGGTCGTTTCGTGACTACCACTTCTGCGGCCATCCCGCCTGTGGCTGGTGGCGCAAGCGCAGGTTCCCGTTCGGAGGATTGAAGCGGGAACGGTATGGGCCGGAGCTGCTGCCAGCGACAGACTTCTGGATGTAAAATGGGAGCGTAATGAGCCAGGACTCCATCATCCCCGACGGGCCGGACATCGAACTTGAACTTGCGCCGACGAAGGAAAACGTCGCGCCCGCATGCCAATTCATAACTGGCATCGCCGGCAGTGGAAAGTCCTTCTACGTCCGCTCCCTTGCTGAAGCCGATCCCAAGTGGGGATTGCTTTGCGCTACAACAGGAATCGCCGCTGTCAACATGGGAACGATTACCCTGAATTCCGCTCTTGGGTTCTTCGACACGTCGAGTTTGGAGGACCTGTATGCTTGTGGACGGTTGCAGATGAAACTGGCGCAAGTTGCTCGCGTCTACCGTCACCTCGCCATCGACGAAGTATCCATGATGGACGGGCGGCAGCTCGATATCCTATATCGCGCCGTGACCGAAGCCAATGGACGTTCGGATGTCAGCGAACCACTTGGGATAGTCCTAACCGGCGACATGATGCAACTCCCTCCGATTAAAGCCCAGTGGGTATTCGAAGCTGAATCATGGCCGGAGTTTGACCGCAACACTCTTCGCCTGACCACCAACTATCGCCAAGGGGACGGAGAATTCTTGGATGCCCTCAATCACCTGCGGTCGGGCAACGGTCCTGCTGCCGTAGACATCCTGCGCCGTATCTGCACATTCACGACTAGGACGGAGGCCAACTTTGACGGGACGGTCATCGTCGGGAAGAATGTTGATGTCGACAGGTATAATTGGATTCGCTACTCAAAGGTCCCCGGTGTCGAGCGAACCTACCCATCGACGCGCTGGGGCCGAGAGTCGGGAGGTTGGCGATTGATTCCCGACGAACTGAAGTTGAAGGTCGGCTCCTACGTGATGATCTTGGCTAACGACACTTCCCGTGATCTATCCGGTAATCCACGGTTCTCTTGGGTAAATGGCGATTGTGGGGAAATCGTAGACCTTGGACCATTTTCCGTCGTCGTCAAACTCCGACGCACGGGGGAGGAAGTAGACATCTGTCGCATCGAGCGCCGCACTGAGCAGAAACATTCGCCGGATGAGTTCTCGGACACCGAGTTGGAAGACGCGAAGGAGTATGGGTCGAAGCTCTCCGATGGCACCTTCTGGGACACCAAGAAATCGAGGTGGGTGCGGGGCAGCATCACCTACCTGCCATTGCGACTTGCATGGGCAACGACCGTGCATAAAAGCCAGGGAGTGACTCTTGACCGAGTGTTGGTGGATTTGCGCAATGCATTTCTTGGCGAGCCGTCAATGGTCTATGTTGCAACGAGCCGTTGTCGAACCGCTGCGGGACTTCACTTGATTGGCACTCCCGACATGTTGGTTCGCCGGACGAAGACAGACCCGAAGGTCGCACGATGGTTGTAAAATTGAAAGGAGACAGACGATGACTCGATTCAACCGTACACCAACGATCCTACCCTTGATGGCGTTCATGATGGTTCTGATAGTCGCGCTGGTCGCCATAGCCCAGCAGCCCCCGGCCCTCCCAGTCGACGCCGAGAACCACCTCCTGCGCATCCAGCTCAAGTACCAGCAGACGCAGGCCGAGATCCAAGCGATGCAGCAACGCTTCCTGGCCGACCAGTCGACGCTGCAACAGTTGCAGGTCGAGGAGTCGAAGACCGTCCATGACGCATTGGTCGTGGCGAAGGTCGACCCCGAGAAGTTCGAGATTTCCTACAATCAGGCCGACCAGACCTTCAAGATTGTGCTGAAGGCTGCGCCGAAGGCGACGAAGACCAAGGGGAAGTAATGCCGCGGCTCGCCAAACCGGAGGGTTGCCGCGGCTGCGTCCTCTACGGCACCGGACAGGGGTTCAGCGCCGACGACGGCCACGGTCTCAACGGGGTGCTGGTCGTCGCCGAGGCCCTCGGTGCCAATGAAGAGGCCGACGGCCTTCCGCTGCGTCCCTACGCGCAGAGCGGCAGCCTGTTCGAGAAAGCCCTCCGCATCTGTGGCTACACCCGCGAGCAGTTCCGCATCACGAACACCATCCGCTGCCGCCCTCCGCGTGACTACCTCGTCAACGCGCCCTATGAATTCGAAGCCCTGCAGCATTGCCGTCCCTACCTCGACAAATCCATCGCCGACGCCCGCCCCAAGGCCATCCTCGCGCTCGGCGGGATCGCGTTGCGTGAACTGACCGGGATGGCTGGGTATAAGCAGGGAGTGAGCTACCTGAGAGGGTATGTCCTAAGCACACCACTGGACGACAACGCTCCCGTTGGGCTGGACAACATTCCAGTCGTCGCAACCTTCCACCCATCCTACATCCGCCAGGGGAAGCCGCAGGTCTTCAGCGTCCTCGTCCACGACCTGCAACAGGCAGTGTTGATAGCGCGTAGTGGAAGACCGTCGGCACTACCAACCCGGCACATTCCGCAGCCGACCGAGAGCGGCCGCCGCGACTTCCTCACACGATTGCGCGACAGCCCGCTACTTCCATGGCTGACCTACGACATCGAGACTCCCAACTCCGCCGACCTCGACGAGGACGAGCGCGACGACGACACCTCCTACGTCATCGAGCAGATTCAGTTCTCGCTCGCCCCCGGCGAAGGCATCGTCCTGTCAGGGTCGCGGGAAGACCTCGACTTCGCTCGGCTGGTCGTCAAGACCGCGCGAGACCGCAACGTCAAAATGGCTGGACACTACGTCCACCTGTTCGACGACCCGCGCCTGCGCGCAAATGGATTCGGCCTCCCGGCCGAGACTTGGGACATCTACGAAATGTGGCATCACTTGCAGCCTGACCTAGCCGCCGGGCTCCAGTCGGTCGGCTCATTCTACGGCGCACCTGTCCCGTGGAAGCACCTCGCGCAGACCGACCGCGGCGTCTACGGCTGCTGGGACGTCGATATCCCGCAGCGCATCCTCGCCAAGTTGCCCGACGACCTGAAGCGCCGCAATCTCTGGGACAGCTACCTGCGCCGCGTCCACGGCCTGCGCCCCATCCTGACACTGATGTCCAGCCGCGGCATCCCCATCAACGACGCTCGACGGGTTGCGTTCGGCGCGGAACTGGAAGCGGCGATGAAGGTCGAGTGGGACTCGATGCAGCAGTGCGTCCCGGAGGAATGCCGGAATGTCCATCCGAAGCATGGTTATCTGCGGACTCCGAAGGACACGACGGGGATGGTACAGCGTCTATTTAAGGCAGACCCAATGGGCGTTGATGGAGTCCTGCGTTGGTGCCGCATCGAGCCCTTCACTCCCTCCCCGAAGCAGCTCATCGCCCACATGAAGTGGAAGGGCCACCCGGTCCCGAAGGACTTCAAGAAGCAGACCGACACGACCGCCGCGAAGGAATTGGAGCGCCTGTCACGCAAGACCGACGACTCTCTATACCGCCGCGTCATCGCCTACCGCGAGTTGCAGAAGATGAAAGGGACCTACGTCGACGGCTGGAAGCCCTCGGTCGACGGCCGCGTCCACACCACCTTCACCTTCGCGCCGGCGACCGCCCAACTGTCGTCGCGGGGACCGAACGTCCAGAACGGGCCTGTCCATGAACACGAAGGCAGGGAGACCGGCCTGGCCGACAAGTTCGCCCGTTGCCAGGAAGCGCCCTCGGGCTACCATTTCGTCTCGTTCGACCACAAATCCTTCCACGCCCTGACCCTCGCCTACCTAGCCGACGACCCGGTCTACGAGCGCATCGTCCGCGCCGACGTCCACTCTTTCCTCGCGTCGCAGTTCCTGAAGCTGACGCCTGCCGAGAAGGTCCTCGACCTTCCCGACGACGAACTCCTCGTCTACCTGAGCTGGGTCAAGAAGACCCACCGCCAGGTCCGCGACGGCAAGGCCAAACGAACCATCCTCAAGTGGGGATTCGGCGGCCGCTACAAGTCAACCTACCAGATGTACCGCGAGTCGTTCACCTCCGAGACCGAGGCCAAGCGGATGGAGGAGACCTTGGAATCGCTGTTCCCGAAGACCGTCCAGTGGAGGCTGGCGATCCGCCACGAGGCTGACCGCCGCCACTTCCTCCTCAGCCCGTTCGGATTCCTGCGCTGGTTCTGGGAGGTCATCGACTGGCGCCCGCCCAAGTCAGGCAGCCGCGCCCGCTGCACCTTCTGCGGCCAGCACCACGGCTGGGGCGAACAGAGTGAGCAAGCCATCGCCTACCTCCCCGCCAATCTGGCGTTCGGGATGATGCGCGAGGAGATGCTGCACTTCCATGAGACAGGGATGGACGAACGCTACGGTTACGTGAACACCGTCCATGACTCCCACGTATTCCTCTGCCCCGACGCATTGGTCGATGAGTGCGCCGCAACGGTCAAGGAAGTGATGGAGCAGCCGTCGCCCTACCTTGTGAACACGGCGCATCCCGGTGGGTTGTGGTGCGCGACCAGTGTCAGTGTCGGGAGGAATATGGCGGCGCGGTCGGAAGGTAATCCGGATGGGAAGGATGACTATAAATTGGAGGTGACACATGCCTGAACTACTCGCGGTAGACATGCAGGACATCGAGAATGCCCTGATGCGCTTAATCCCAAAGTGTGTGGACGACATGGTAGACCCGGAAGGGCACGTGGTCGGGTACGACATATTCGAGCCTGACCGTTTCCACCTCGACAAGTTCGTCGCGGAAGTCATCCGCGTGGTGGACGCTCGGCGGGCGAATGTTGTCGTCCGATGCAACAACGCCATTGACAACCGCCCCCGACCTGGCGTATAAGTCGGAGCGACTACTGGGAGGATATGATGGACAACCTTTCGCGCAGGGACTTTGGCAAGCTGGTTGGCACGACCACCCTAGCACTATCAATCGGCGGCTCAACCCTTTTCGTCGAGGGTTGCAGTGTCATGTCGTCCATTGAGGACTGGGTCCCAGTCGGCATCAGCGCCGTCAAGTCCATAGAGACCATCCTCGGAGCCAATGGCTTCCCTCTTGGTGCCGCAGCGCAAGCACTCCTGGACGCCGTCCTCGGCGGCCTCGCCCAGCTCCTCGCCGACGTCAAAATCTACCAGGCCATCACTCCTCCTCCGGTCGGTGCCCTCGCCAAGGTTCAAGCCGCCTTCGGCGTCATCACCCAGAACTTCCAAGCCTTCCTGTCCTCGGTCAATATCGGCAACTCTCCCTTGCTGCAGACCATCGTCGCCATCGCCCAAGTCGTCCTGTCCACCATCGCGGGCTTCGTCGGCAAGCTCCCTGTGACCCCGGCGACAAGGATGCAACTGTCGCACATGACCATCACCATGAGCGGCGGGACGTACCCGGTCAATCCGGTCGTCCGCACCCGTGGCAACTTCAAGCGCAATTTCAACAGTGACCTTGACGAGGGCCGGAAGAATGGCCTGACGATCCCGCCCGAGGCCTACATGAAGCTGACCGTGGCAGAGCACTTGCACTTCCCGAACGCCTAGGAGAGTAGATGCCGCTCTGTCTTGGTAAACTTGCGCCGAAGCACAACGCGAAGACTCTCCTGTTCTCGAAATATCTAGTTGACGCGCCGCCCGAGAAAGTCTACTGGGAGTACAAAGTCCCCGACGACGCTTGGCAGATGTTCGGCAATGACTCGATCGGCGACTGCACCTGCGCCGCAATCGCGCACATGTTGATGCTGATGACGGCGCACACCGGGCCCATCGTCATTCCAACTATCACCGACGTCATATCAGCCTACTCAGCGGTCTCAGGCTACAACCCATCGACAGGCGAGAATGACAACGGCGCGGCCATCACCGACGTCCTGAACTATTGGAAGACCGTCGGCATCGCGGGCCGCAAGATTGATGGCTGGGCGCAGCTTAACCAGGCTAACCTGCAGCATGTTGAGCAGGGAGTTTACCTGTTCAGCGCCATCGACATCGGCGTCAACTTCCCGAACAGCGCCATGCAGCAATTCAACGCTGGACAGCCATTTGAGGTATTGGCAGACGACGGCGGAATCGACGGTGGACACTCCGTCCCGAACTTCGGCTACGGTTCCGAGGGACAGACCTGCGTCACTTGGGCCAAGCGGCAACAGATGTCGGCCCAATGGTTCCAGAAGTATTGCGATGAAGCCTATGTCGTCCTGACCAAGGATTGGATCGACGCAGCACGCGACATCGCGCCGAACAATCTCGACTATGCTGCGCTTGTGGCAGACCTTGCAGCCATCGCGGAATGACCGTCGCCCGCCAACTCCACGAACTCCGCCGCGAGATGCACCGCGGATTCTGTGCCGTTCTGGACGCCATTCGCGGGCAGACTCATGTACCATCCGGAGTAACCATCTTGCAACTCAACTCTCAAGGAGAACCATCCATGTCGATTACAGGAACCAACGCAGGCGGCCAATCAACATTCGAAGCAGACGCAATCCTGGCAGGAGTCGCAGACCCGGCGGGCTTCCCCGCAGGCTCGGTCGATACCTGGACCTCCGACGACCCTCTGGCGTCCATCGCAGCCGACTCCGGCCCGAATGGAAACCAGGTCGTCGTCAGCATCCCGGCGACCGACACCAAGACGAGCTACAACCTGACCGTGTCGGTGCAGATGCCGACCCCGGCAGGCGGGACCGCGCCGGCGCCACTGACCGCGACCGTCGCCGTGCCGATTATCCAAGCGCCACCGCCGGTTCCAACCGGCGTCGTGATTACCCAGGTGGCGTAGGACCGATATTCCAAGGGGCAGGGCGAGACGAACGTCAGGGCTCACAGCAAGACATGTGGGGAAACCTCCTAAGAATCTCGTTCGCAGCCGCCGACGCCCGTAGGCGGCACCCATAGCCCCTTGGAGTCATTCCATGTGGACATTCAACATCTCGGCAGGTCAACTGTTGCAGGACGGAGAGTTCGTCGGCGACGCCTACGCTGGCGCGCCCGGCTACACCGACGACCCCGCAGCCGAAGACCTAGTCAACAAGGGGCCGTTGCCTGAGGGCTGGTACACGATGCTCCCGCCAGTCGACAAGCCTTATAGCGTCGGCGCGTATGCCATCGAACTGGTGCCGGACGCGACGAATGACATGCATGGCCGGTCGGGATTCTTCTGCCACGGCGACAACCCTCAAGGGAATCACTCAGCGTCGGACGGGTGCATTGTGGCGTTGCGCGTGATACGAGAACGGATGTGGGACTCGGGTGACCATCGGCTGCAGGTCGTCAGTGGATTGATGGTAACCGACACGGAGATTGGTTAGCCATGTTCCTTGAGATCGTGCTCGGCGTCATCGTCGCCCATGTCCTAATCCGATTCGTAGAATACGTGTGGACTACGGTGGGCGAGCACCACGTCGAGCCTTACGACTTCCACTAGGGATGTGGTGCGTTGCGAACCAGATTGTAGATTTCGTAAGCGCCGCCTAGGCCAGCAGCTCCAGCAGCAGCCTTCTTGACGTACTTCCCAACCCGCCTTGCCTGCGACACCCTCCGATATTCCCGCATGGCGTTCTGATAGCGTTCGGCCTCGCCTGCCTGCTTCGCCGTCTGTGTAATTGTCTCGTTCAATGCCACGCGCAGTCCGCCAAGCAACCTGTGCATGTTCGGATTCAGCCGCCCTGTCTCGTTCGCTGATAGGTTGCTGATATTCGAGTAGAACCTCCGTGCCTCGTCGTAGGTCAATGGTCCCTTTTCCTGGTCTGCCAGCCTCCGAATCATCTTGCGGACAGCCATTGGCATCGACGACCCAGCGTCCACGGCTTGCTGGATTCCAACGAGACTGTCGCTCAGTCCCTTGGTGACTTGGACAGGATGGTCACCAGCAACCGCACTGACGGCTTCGAATGCTTTCGCAGCACGCTTGGCGCTTGGAATCAGGCGACCAATGCCCTCTGCCAACGGCCCGAACGTCTCGGCAGGAGCAACTGCTCCCGCGACCTGTGGAATCATTCTCCCTGCTTGGTCTACCGCAGCCATCGACCCACCATCTTTCATTCTCGCGGCGGCGCTTCCGGGCCGAATCGAAGGTCCGGTGCCCTGTAGCCCACTTTGCAATGTAGCCATCGAATTAGGCTCAAGCGGTGCTACCTTCTTCATCGGAATCCCGGTTACCTGCTTCTTGGCCTGTGCCTGTGTGGCTGCCTGCAACTGTTCTTGCAACTGTTGCGGAGACGCACCCGTGGCAACTGTCGCAGCGGGTGAAGTTGGCGTCGGGGTCGTCAGTCCTGCATCTGGGTCAGTGCTCAGATACTTCCTATTCCCTGTCCCCGTCGAAGCCAATCCTGCGTTCGGGTCAGTGCTCAGATATTTGGACTGTGGCATCTACTTGGCTCCTGCCAGCCATCCGTGCCCATCCCAGTGGGCCAGTTGCCCATTAATCCTGCGGACTTCCCCAACCCTTGGTGCCTTGTTGCCACCTCCACCATTACCACCCGCCGCTTTCGTCTTCACATCCTTGGTCGCTGTCGCTGCTGCAACACTCTTGGGCTTCTGTCCCGCCATCTTCGAATACGTCGTCAGCCAGTCATCGGCGCTTGCGATCCTCGCCTTCAAGTCCTCCGGCGACTGCGCCAACCGGAAGTATTTCTCCATCGCGGCGATATATTCCTGCCCGCCTCTCGCCCCGAAGTGCGTCCTTGTGACCGCCGACGCCAATAGTGTCAGGTCCATCTGCAGCTTGGCGACCGCAGGCTTGTCTACGCCAACCTTCCCGACCATGACTTCGTTCCAACGACCAGCTAGCGGGCCCAGTTCCTTCGACACGGAGTCAATCTCACTGGTAACCCTCTGCGCTTCTGGTAGCACCGTCGTCGCCATCTGTTGCATCGTCAACGTGGTCGCGGTCGGCTTCGGTGGGATTGCTCCCGCAGGCGACGGTACATATCGCGCACTGATTGCCCCACCTGGCATCCCCTGAAAGTAGTTATACCCAGTGACATTCCCCTGCGCGTCATTGACAGGCATGATGCGCGGGAACGCCGCCTTCTGCATCTCAGCCTCAATCTTCTCAGGCGACCAATCCGGGTGTTCCTTGTGGAGTTCGTCGGCGGTGCGGTAGGGCTTGGCCTTGGTGTAGGAGTCCGCCATGGCCTTCAAGTCCGGCGGGAGATTCGGGTCGTCAATCGCCCACGACTTCCCATTCTCATCCGTCAGCACGCCGTTGCGGATGGTGACGGACTTGGCCTTCGGCGGGGCGCTCGGCACGTACTGAACATTCCCTTGCTCATCGTGCATCTCAGCCCACCACGTCCCCGTCGGCTTCCCGATGGCAGCACCGGAAATCGGCTCGGTCTTCACCTGTGTCCACTTCGGCGCTGGCTGCGTCTTCAACCCGTAAGCGGATTGAACCATCTGCTGATACTCGGCAGGGTTGCGCTTCCAGTAACCTGGGTCAGTGTCGGTGACCATCTTGATGATGGACTGCGCCTTCGCCTGCGTCATTGCAGCGTCGGCCTTCCCCTTCTCCTCAGCCATCTGCTGCGATGAGCTAAATGACTGCTGGTTGACCGCCAACGGTTGCTGCAATCCTTGTTGCTGCGGCACCTTCCCCTTCAGCTTGTCGAAGATGGAGCGGATGTGGTCGATCCCAGTCTGTTTCCCTCCCGCTCCGCCCTTCCCGCCCTTCCCCTTCCCTCCGGTCAACTCCCCCAGTTGTCCGAGGACAGCGTCGACATTCTTGGGATCGTTCCAGTTGAAATTCGGGGAGGCGAGCGCCGCGCTGAGGACGTTGACGCGGGCCTTGCGGTCGGCGTCCTGCTGGTCGCGCTGCAACTTTTCACGCGCCAGCGTACTATCCGCGTAGCTGCTTACCAGCGCACTGAAGAAATTGCCCACAGTCGCTCCTCCGTTATGCCGTCGCCAGCAACGATACCAAACTCCCGATCGCGCTGCCGACACCTGTCTGCAACTGCTGCTGCTGCTGCGTCTTCAATTCCTGCGCCGATAGCAGATTCGACGACGCTCCGAGGGCTATGTTTCCGGCCGTCCCCATCTCTCCCAGTCCCAAGTCCGCCAGCAGGGAGCCAATCTGGGTCACGCCTGCCGCGCCCGCTTGCTGACCTTGGAAGACCAGCGACGAGATGTCCCCGGCCTCCTTGTAGGGTGCCTCGGCGTTGGCCGCCGTCGCCCCGCCGCCCCTCGGCGCGAACTCATTGTTGGTGCGCTTGGCCGTCTCGTACTGGCTGGTCAGACTGCTGACCGCCGGCTGGATGGCCGACATGATGTCCTGACGGTTGCCACTCAGCAGCGATTGGAAGAATTGCAGCGGTTGTTGCAGGATTGACGTAGCCTGCGGCAATGTCGACTCAGCCTGATTCAGCCCGAACGTCGCCGCATTGGTCTCGGCGGTGGTCAGCGCCTTCTGCTGGCTAGTTGGGCCGGGAGGACTCGCGAACAATCCGGGCATGGTCAACCTCCTTGGCGTTCGGCGGCGCCAGTTGCTTCCTCCACACCTCACCTTCGATGTGGTCGAACCCTGCGTGCTTCACCAGTCCTCGCTGCCTGTCGTCGGTCACCGTCGTCACATACCCCGGGAATATCCCCCGGCCCTCAATCAGCGCCTGCAGCAACTCATGCAGCCGCAGGAAATTGACTTGCGCCTCGAAGCCCTCGGTCACAAACCCAGGCTCGGCATGGAGGACGACCTGCATCACCAGTCCCCCGGCCAACTGTCCATCCTCGGTCTCCGCGATAACACACTCGGCCAGCTCCTTATAGGGTAGATACCACCCGCGCCGCTGAAACTCCGGCTCCAGCCTCTGCCACTCATCGGCCTGCAGCACCCGATACCTCAGCGTCCGGTGCCCATTCCCGTTCTCGTTCTCCGCCATCATGTCCTCCTACCTGCTCCCACCTGCACACTCTATCACAGCCGCACCAGAGGGTGGGTCAGTTCCCGTCCCGCCATCTCCGGCGCGTCCACCGTCAACGCTCTCCGCCCCAATCTCTGTTGCAGGTTATGGTGCATCCCCGGATGGCCCGTCATCGTCACAACGATGACGTTCTCGCCCAAGTCCGGCGCATCCTGCCAGTGTGTCTCGACGAATGACGAGTAGACCTCTGCCCATTCCTGCTTGGTCATTTGGTAGGTTGAATTCATAAGTATGTAGGAGTGCGTCCACCTCCGCCGCTTCCGCCGCCAGACCCTCCACCGCCTCCACTTGCTGTTGTTGCAGCACTCATTGCGCCGACAGTCATGGGCACAAGCCCGTCTCCATAGGCTTGCTGCGCCGCTGCTGGATTCGCCGCCGTGTACGCCGCCGCAGGAGTTCCCACGGAACTTGTGAGGCCAATGACGAAGTTGATTGTATTCGTCTGCGGATTTGCGAATGGATAGAATAGATAGGTCGTGTAGAGCGTGAGACCAGAGATAGCCAGACTACCTGGGATAATCGGCGTCTTGCTTCCATCCGGCCACAACAGCGTCAGCAACGTCGACCCATTCGTCCCGTCCCAATACCATGTGATGGTGGTCGTCGTCGACACGTAGGAGAACGCTCCGGAGAAGACCGGGAGGGCGCTTCCCTGATTCTTCAGCAACGTCGATTGCCCCGCAGCAATCGTCCCGACCGCAGCGACCTGCGCCAGTTGGCTCTGGGCGCTTGCAACCGACGTCGCAACCTCCGCAACTCTCCCTTGCGTCGCCATCTGCGCCGTCGCCATCGCCTTCAGCGTCGCGTCCTGTTGCGCCAACCGATAGAACGCCTGAGTGATAGCGTCGACTACCGCCGGGTCGACCTTCCCGTCGAGTGCCGACGGCTGCCAGCGGAAGGCCACGTTGGGAGGTATCGTCATGGGAGGATCTCCGGCAGCCTATCCAGCAACTCGCAGCACGAACCCCCCGTAAGCGTCACGCCGGGGGTGAGGACGTGATAGCCAACGGGGTCGTTAGCGTAAACGCTCGCGTTGAACGTCCGCACGTTAGGCCACGTCATCGTTCCGCCAGAAGAAAATGAGCCGGGATTGGATGTCACTGCGTACTTCACAGTCGTAGAAGTTGACGCCGTGATTTGGTAGGTTCCGTTATATCCAGAGGGCGTCATGCCCGTGACACGTATCTCGCCTTCCACGCAGGTGCCGTTGTTCGCGTTGGTGCATCCAGCAGGCAGAGAACTGACCGTAAGGGTTGCTGTTCCGGTAGACCACGTTGCGTTCGTGATGGTATATCCAGTGCCGTAGCTCGCATCGACCGGCAGGTTCGCGTAGGCTATCTCTGCTGGAATGTTGTTTGCGAATCCGCCGACATTCGGAACGTTTCCGCCGCTTATATCCGGGCCAGCCAGCGGCAACCCCGAGCACACCGTTGTCGTGTCGGTAGGGTAATTCGTGAATACTTTTCCAAATGGCAGGCCGGTTCCGCAACCGGTAGAGGCGGTGACCCCGGACAAGAAGAAAGAGTTGGGAAGTGTATGACTTGACGGAACAGAGTTTGCGAATCCGTCCGATAGTCCCGTTGGGACTTCCGCGTTGACGAAGCGCGCCGCAGCATTCACAACATCGTAATTCCCCCAGCGCATAATGGACGTAAGAGTGTAAAGATCGTTTCCGTTCGTACATACGCTTTGATTCACGCCATCTTGTCCACACCATCCGGGTTCGTAAATTGCCAGCGATCCCTGTGTCCCGGCCTGCCCGGTGGATGTCGGATTGGTGATGTAGACGTTGTGAACTCCAGATGTTCCCAGCACGTTGCCAATGTAATTGAAGTATCTACCGATAAGCTGATTCTGTGTTGCCGTGACTTCAAGAGTGCAGCTCTGGCCGTCACAGGATGGCTGCCAGCCAGAATAATCGTTGCGAAACAAGGTCGTCAGGTTATGCGTGCCGTGAATCACGTCGGAGAGAAATCCGCTGCCTTGATTGCCCTCGTACAGGTCCATGCCTGTTCCAGCAGCGTGTTGCTGCGCTCCGGCCATCATCCAGCCGACCGCCCCTATGTAATAATTATCGGTATCGAAGTTGTATGCCCAGACATCTCCAGCATCAGACCCGTTGGCAAGCAGTGGAGTCGTGACGTGCTGCCCTATGTTGTTCTCAATCAGATTGTCCGAGCCGATGAAGTGCTCAATCCCGTAGCTTTCAGAAACGGCATTCTGTGTTCCGTACATATAGTTGTTCGCAATGGTGCAGTGAGCCGCCTGGTAAAGCCATACACCGTTTCGCACCGTGGATACAAAGCGAACTCCTGTCACCCAAGACCCGTAAGCACCGAATAGCAATACCCCAGCAGATTGTGACTGCCCACTTTCACCGAGCATATCAATGGAAAGATTCTCTACGCCATTACCTTTCGCCGGTGTTCCCGTGCTGGGCCACAATGCCATCGGGGATTGCCCCGTTCTCCAATTGGGCATATACAAACCTGGAGAGATGGTCACAACGGAGCCGACTATGTTTGTAACCAGAACCATTTGCTGCTGAGAGCGATTAGTTCTACCTCCGCCGCTCGCGGGGCTGACGGAACAAACATTCTGCACCGTGCAGGTCCAGACGTTTCCCGTGTCGGTCGCACTCCCCGTGCCGCACGTTGAGTTACCGCTTCCTCCTCCGCTGAATCCATCGTCACATTGGTCCAAAATGATGGTGTCGCCGATGGCAAGCCCGGATGTGGTGCTCAATGTAATTGAGCTAGTGCCGACAGAATACCCAGCCGTCCAATTGGCATAGGTGGTGTGAAAAGTGTCGCCGGGGTAAGAGGCCACGCCATTGCCCATGTCAAACGCCGCGCCAAGTCCCTCCGTGCAGGTGTCGTTTCCTACGATGTAAACGAAAGTCTGATCGGCCCCCGCTCCTCGCACTGTAACGTTCGATGCGCCGTTCCAAGTCACGCACGCGCTGAAATAAAAATTCCCTGCACTTAACTTCACAACTTCCCCGCTTGGGCAAGCGGCGATGGCGCTATTTACGTCAGTCGGAGCGACGGGCGAGCCGCTGGTTCCTTCCGGGCTAATCGTGGAGCAAATGACCGTCCGTGTTGGAATCCCTCCGGGAACGCCAGCACTAGACCAGTCTATCGCCCTCGATGAGGCGACGATTCCAGACCACGCTTGACCATGAGCCGCGCAAGGGAGTAGAAGAATTGCGATGGCTAGAAAGACTCGCCTCATTGTGGTATCGGAAAAATCGGCGCTCCCTGATACGCCAGCACATATCCGTCCGTGCAAGTGAAATTTCCTGCCGTCGTGCCGGAGTCCCCGCCGCGCCCGATAGTGAATGCTGTCGGGCCGCCAGTCGCGCTTGGGTCGGATACCTTCTGTTGCGTCGAAAGAAGCGTTCCCGTGGCGCTGTAAATCTTGAGAGTGTGCGCCGACCCGCTCAGATTCCAAGTTGCTATCGTTCCGCTTCCGTTTGTGTTCACGACGTTCACGACAAGAGATGTCCCTGAGTAGGATGTGACGCTGCCGCTCATCCAATTCGTCAAACCTGCGCTATCGGCTATCGAGATGGCCTGACCTGCAACGTATCCGAGGCCACTTTGAGTCGTAATAGTCTGCGTTCCCGTTCCAATCGTCAGCGAAGTCGTGGATGTGCCATTTACCACATATCCAACAAATTGCTGGTCGATGCCATACCATGTATCTGTCGCGTAACTGTACGCGCTTCCCGCATCTGGAGCGCAGTTCGGGCAAAGCGCCGACTCCAGATACATGCTCCCGCTGTGAATCATCAACGAGATAAAATCTCCGGCGACGTTTTTAAGAAGATTGTGCGAGTAGTACCCGGCATCCGATGTTCCAATGTTCGCGTAATAGCGGAAGCTGCTGGAGACCGTATCTGGCAACGTCCCCTGAGGAACGGGCAATAGAAATTGCCAACTGAACGCCGTTGAAGCGGCGTCGTTGAATTCTATTCCCAGTGTTCCGGCAGAATCCGTGTAAGTGTTGCCCGCGATATTTTTGCCTGTTACTTGCGCGTCTTGGCACGCCGTAGCCGCAAATTCCGCCGATGCGGGGCTTCCTGAAGAAGTCCAGTTCCCGGACACAGGATAGAGCGGATCGCCAGCGGTCATGCCTCCCGCTAGGATGGCCGCTGTCAGTGTCGTGTTATTCGACGAGTTCTCAACGTCCACTGACAACGTGTAGGCATTCCCCACCGATGATGGCATGAAGCTCGCCATGAGTGTCGCGGCGGCCCTCGCTGTCGTCCATGACCATGATGGATTTTCTGCCGCAGCCGTTCCTTGAACGTAGTATCCCATTCCACCGCCCGTGTTGCTGTCGGTGGCTGCACCAGCAAAGGCATCCGTCAGCGAGAAGGTTCCTCCGATGCTCGGGGTTCCCGATGCCGACGTAGAACCTTCCGCCAGAGATGTCACGAACAGCGAATTGCTTGTGAGTGGAGTTAGAGACCCGTTTGCCAGCGTAGTCACGGTTGACGATGAGTTCGCCGTGCTCTTTTGTCCGAAGGGAGAAGAGGTGTTTACGTTCGAGAATCCAGCCGACGCGCAACCCGGATACTCCCCTGAAGTGTTGCAGGTGAAAGTCTGCGAAGCACTGACAATGGCATTGGGGGCGAAGTAGAACGCGACGTTATTGTTTCCGCTTCCGCAGGCTCCGTTGTCGCACCACCGGAACGGCCCGAACCATGTATTGCTTGACGAATCTGAAACGGTCGGTGCACTGCCCGACCCGCCGAACGTATTGAAGGAAACTTCCATGACCAGGAAATTAGCGCCCGTCATGCTCACCGCAGCCGTCGTGCAGCCGTTGTTGTTCGCAGTCGTGCAGGATTTGTGATTGATAAGAGCAATAAGAGCAACGCTCTGCGCTCGCCGTCTGGCCGTAACAACTTCAGACTGCGCGAAGGCGCAGGAGCACAGCGAAAGAATTGCCAAAAAGACTAGGAATGCTCGTCTCATTAGAACGTGTACTCCACAATCATCACGATGTGTGTGCCTGTCAGTGTCCCAGCCATCGCTGGGTCAATGCCGCTTCCGGTCGTCCAGCTTGCGTTTGATACGGTTCCCGTCGCGCTCATAGCGTTGCTGTTCCCGCAAGTCAGAGCGCCGGAGAGAATGGTCGTGCCCGTCCCCGCCGAGCCGAAAGTGGGATTAACGGTCGTCGTGTTGCTGGCGTTGTCGCTCGCGCATTTGACTGCCGTGATGGTCCGCGTCACGCCTGAGTCGTTGTAGCAGGCGTTGTCCGCAATGGCGTCGTCGCCGGAAGTGAGCGCGAAGGATGTGCCCGATCCGCCCCAGACTTCCGTGCAAGAGCCTTTGGAGTACTGAGCGGCGAGTTGCGTGGCCGTGACCGTGTTGTTCGTCATGTCCGCGCCGACGATTGCGCTGATGGTAAGCGCAGACCAATGCGACGACGCTGCACCAACGTGCAAAATTCCCGCGCTCGCGTTCTCAGCGGTAGGCGGATTCCATCCAAAGGAAGTGAACGAAGCCGATAGCGGGCCGCCCCACGCGAACGAATTGCTGCCTAGAGTTGGCTCGGTTGTGTTGCCTGTGATTTGTGCCGATCCTGCGTGCGTGCCATCACCCGGAACCGATACCTTCACAAACGACGCCCCTGCTGTATCGGTGCAGGTCAGCACGTTCGCGGTCGTGATGCCTTCGTCGCAGAGGGAATTTACGATGGCGTTCGCGCCACTGGCTTTCGGGAAATACCCAGTGGTCAGCGAGGTGGATGTGGTGTTGCCCTTAGCGTTAAGCTGCGTCTGGATGCTGGAAGTCGGGTCCACGTATCCGAAGACCGTAGGAGTAACGCCATCGACGGTTTTATTCGTCAGCGTCTGCGTGTCAGTCGTGCCGACGATAGTGCCGGATGGAGCCGTCAGCGATGTACCCCATGCGCTGCCTGTAGACACCGCAATCCCCGCGCCGGGGTAGATCATGCTGCCTGCACCCGTAACAGCCACCCAGCTCCCCGCAGGACAGTCATACAATGCACCGTTGGCCGCGTCGATTCCAACCATCACGTAGGCGCAACTGCCCGACGGGACGCCGGGGAAGAGAATGGCGACCGTGTTGCCGCCCTGCGCCCATGACCGTGGAGCACCGAACGCCAGCAGGAACAGGAGTGTGACGACGGTAAGAAGGAGACGTCTTCGGATAGTCATCATTGCACCAATACCTTCACGTTGACGCGGACACCGGAAGTGTCCGACCACAGGTAGATTTGATAGAGGTTGAGGAGGTTCTGTGGCGCGGTGTCGAACGCGAGGGCTTGGCTCGCCACGAGATTGACGCCCATGTTCGTCGCACTCAAGTCTTCGTTGCCGATGAACAGATGGGCTGCGCCGGCGCCGGTGTCGAGCTGGATTTGCAGGGAGCAGGCGCGCGCCGGAGCGCCGTTGTCGATGGCCTGCATCAGGGTCAGCAGGGAATACTTCGTCCCGGAAGTGGTCAATGTCAGGCTCTTCAGCCACGGATTTGATGGCATCGTATGTCTCCTTTTCCTACTGCGCCTTCCCTGTCATCGCCCGCGTCAGCGCCGCGAACGGATTGACGGGACTGTATGGCCCTGTCGCTCCCCATGGCTTCATCTCGAACACCGTGTCGCGCTGGAACAGGCTGAATCCTTGTGTTGACGTGAGCGACCACGCGAACAGCCGCCCCTTCAATGGCGGCAGCACCGTGTAGATGCGCGCGTAGGCCGAGGTTGGCGTCTCCCCCAATATAACAGCGGTGTCAACGCCGTCAACGTTTACCGTCAGGGTGACTTGCGCGGGGGCGTTCAGCCCGATCCACCCGTCGCGGATATGCTGGAACGCTCCCTGCAACTCCGACATCTGCGGGCAGAAGACGCCGCAGGGGATTGCCACGCCGTTGTCCTGCGTCCCGCTCGCCTGATAGACGAAGCCGTCGTTGCCGCCTGAGAGCAGGGAGTTGACGCTCTGGCCTTCCTCGCCATAGTGAACCAGTTGCGGGACGCCGTAGGTGTCCTGCCCCCATTCCTGACTGACGAGGTTGTAGACCAGGGTGACGGGATTGCCGAGGGTGTCCTGATAGTCGAAGTAGAGGAACGAGGCGGCGTAGGACAGGCGCAGCTTCGACGTCTGCGTGAAGTCGGGAGGGTTGATGGTCTTCGACCCGAAGGTGATGGCCTGCCCCGGCTGCTCCTCGTGCGGGAATAGCATCCCCCAGGGACCGTCGGTGATGGACGTTGGTGCGCCGCCGGTGGTCTCGTAGATGCCGTCCCGCGCGACGAACCATATCTTAGGCCCGACGCAGAATGCCCATCGGCTGAATAATCCCTTCCCGTTGGGGATTTCCAAAGGGACGAAGAGGTTTGTGCCCTCTGCCGGTAGCAGCGTCCCAGCTTGGACGACGATGCCCGAACCGAAGGACGGGTAGAGTGAGAACATCCTCTCACTCGACCACAGGTAGGACAACCCATTGAACATGCAGCCATTCATCAGGGGCTCGGATGGGTCGGTCGTCTCAATTTGGAGGATGTCGGACGCCGCGTCGAAATTGTTCCCGTTCGTCAGGAAGAGGACGCCGGGCTGGAAAGTGTCCCCGCAGGCGAATCCGTAGAGCGCGGTGCCTTGAGAGTAGGGTCCCCAGAATGCAGGCAACGGTTGAGCGAGGATGGTCGCCTCGGTTATCTGGAACGGGACAGCCGTCTGCGTCCCGGCGTTCTCGAATAGCTGGACATGGGTCGTGTCGGACGGTTGCTGGTAGAACGTGTAGACGATGCCATTGATGGTTATCTGCGTCCCCTGCACCCATTGCGTGTTGAAGTGGTCGCCCGAGGCCCAAGTGACGAGCGTCCCGACGACGTTGCAGGTTCCAGACTTGGGAACGTCGACAGTCGGGAAGGGCTGGAAGGCGTCGGTCGCCAGTTGTGGCGCGTTGGCGATGGTCAGGTCGTCGTAGACGTCGAGGAAGGATGGCGTAGCGGAATTCGGAGTCGAGCCGACGTAGGTCCAGTTGGTCAGCGTCCCGCCGATGCGGTAGACGTCGAGGGTGTCGACCTGCGAGTCAGGGTGCTGCGTCATCGTCACCGATATGGATTGATTGTAGGGGCTGATGCCGTTCCGTGTCGCGGGACTGCGATTCCCCGCAGGGATACCGTAGGCGGCGCCGCGCCCAGTGTAGCAATACTGGTAGGGCTGGCCTGCCTGCCCGATGTTCGGCCCGTAGCCGCCGCCAATCCACAATGAACTGAGGAGACAGACGGCGGATGCCACCACTTGGATCTGCGCACGGATGCCCTGGACGTTCGCAAGCGTCGCGTTCTTGTCCGCGCCGACCAGGACGAGGTCGCTGACGGGGAAGGACAATTCCGACCAGACTGCCGTTCCGGCTTGAATCTTCTGCGGGGACTGCACCCGGACGGGTGGTGTCGGCGCGGGCGGGACGGGGAGTGGCGGCGTCGACATCAGCAACATGGGTTCGTCGAGCAGCGACGACAGGAATTCCTTCGCGGCGAAGGAGGCCAATCTCCGAGGGCCTCCCCGGCCGCCATCTGTCCCTCCACCACCGCCGCCTCCGATATTGTTCACCGCCTGGTTGGCGACCGCCGTGTCATACGCCTGCTGAAACGACACATCCCCGGCGATGGCTTGCTGGATGTCGGCCTGCGTGAAGGTCTTCAGGTAATAGGTGTGGGCGAAGTCGTTCACCGAGGAATCGACGTCGAACAGAAGTTGCAGGCCGATGAGGTTCGCTGGGTTGTCGATCGAGAACGACAGGTGGATGGTGTCGGTTGAGAGGATGGGGAGGGCTTGGGCGGCAAGTAGCGACAGGTTGTAGGGAGTGACGTTCGAAATCGTCCCTGTTCCCGCCGCAACGGTGCTTTGCAGCGCGGTCGAGGTCAGGGCCGTCCCGCTGACGGCGTAGTTGTTGGTGAGGTAGACGCGGAAGGAGACGACGGCCGCGACGGTCTCCCCATTCGTATGCGTCCCTGTGGTTGAGACGGTTATTGAGGCTTGGCCGTTCGGCCCGATGGCGATGGACTGCACGACGACATACTCCGACCCGCCGAGGAGAAGAACGTCGTAGGGCTGTACGCCGACACGGGATGCCTGCGGGGCGCTCACGCCGCGGCCATCCAACCCTCCGACACTTCCTGCCGCGGCGGATGCGTGCGTCGGTGGAGGGTTGAGCAGGATGGTGCATAGCCCGGTGGAGCCGGCGTTGTAGGAGATGGCGCCGATGTGGACCGATGATCCGGGCTGGATGATGCTCGGAAGGACTTGGCTGACTTCGACCGTCTCGTTCGTGCCGCCGTTGGCAATCTTGATGAGCATCCCCGGCTGCAACCCGTTCGTCACCGATGTCGGGACTACCGACGCCCATCCGGTTGTCCCTACGTCGTAGAGGATGGCGAGGATGGTCGTCGAGGCGTAGCGGCTGACCGAGGAGAGTGTTCCGGCGGTTCCCGCCTTGGCCCATGTGCCGACAGCCGTCCACGCCTCCAACTGTTCGATGGCAGGAGGGCCGAAGGTGACGCCGGGAGGGTTCAGGGGCGGGGCGATGCCGACGCCGAAGTTGACGCCGTCCGAGCGAATCTTCCGCATCCGGTTGGCGTCCGCCACGTACATCCATGACCGTGGGGATTGCGCGGGGCGGAAGGGGACCATCGACAATGGGTTGCCGCTGTATCCGGTGTCCTCGGCGGTGAAGGCGGTCGTCCCGCTATAGAGTTTCGTCCCGGCACCGACGATGCGGGCGTAGGAACTGACGGTAGGATCGTTCAGGCGGCGGATGGAATGGACTGAGGTCTGGTCGAGCACCGAGGAGTTGACGCGGACGATTCCCGGACGCGCGTCGAAACGCTCCGGGGTGTAGCGCCGGAGGTTGGACAGCAACGTATAGGCCGAGACTGCGGACGGGGCGACCATTTACCTTCGGCTGCCTCCCCGGCGTCCCTTACCAAACTTCTTGGCCTGCCGCTTCGTCAGCACCCTCTCTCCCTTGTGGACCTTGGCAATCCCGGTCTTCCTGACCTTCCCGCCACGCTTATATGACCCGGCCCATCCCGGCTGGTCGGGGCTGGGACCGTAGTCAGATGGCCCTTTCGTCCCGCTGCCGCCGCCGAACGTCTTCTTGAAACCGCTCCCGATGCGCTTCAGATTCGGGATGACGTTCTTGACCGACGCGGGTTTGTCGCTGCCGCTGCTACTGTCGTCCTTCTTCTTCGACAGTCCCTTGGTCGCCCCGCTGATTACGTTCGATAGGAATGTTCCCATTCTACCCTCCCTGTCCAGTTGAGTCTGTGCCAATCCCCATGGGCAACTCCCCGTCCACCCTCACCCTCTGCTTCTCCTCGCGCGACGACCGGTCGTAGAGAGGCTGCTTCGACGGGACGGCGGCTGCCAGCCGCTGATTCCGCAGCAACGCAAGCCGCATGAAGGTCTGGTGCAGGGGCATCGACGCGAGGAATTCGTCCCCACCCTGCTTCCACGCCGCCAGGTGTTGCGCCTCGCCCAAGACCGCGTCCAGCTCCTCCCGCCCCAGTTGCACCTTGTCGCCGGAGTTGACAGGGACGGGCGCGTTCTGCGCGACATCCAGCATGATTGAGTATCCACTGACGTTCGTTATTCCGGTGTAGGAGCCGGCGCGGAAGCTCGCAATCTGGCAGGAGGCTTCGGGTGCGCCAATAGATTCCATGTCGAGTCCGGGCTTCCCGGCAGCGATGGTCGAATCATTGACTTGGATGACGGTGACGCCATTGACCTGCACGAATATCGAGGTGCCGATTGCGCCGAGACGGATTGGGACGCCTGTGGCAGCAGCCCCGGTGTAGATCGTGCCAAGCGGGATATCGTTGCCGCCGCTCGACAGGAGCAGCTCCACCTCAACCTGCCCGAACGCTGGCACGGTGATGTAGGCGAAGTAGGCGTCGGCGTTCAGTGTGCTCCCGCGGATGAAGATGATGTCGGGAGCCTGCCCCGCCGCGATAACAGGCATCGGAATCTCGGCCCACTGGTCGGGCGGGAACGCAACGCCGATGTAGACCTCGATGCATTCTCCGGAAGGAAGCGCGGGGCAACAGGCGTTGCCGATTATCTGCAGGGCACCTGAAGGAGGATTCGTTGAGATTGGAGACCAGTTCGCGGAGTTGAGCGGATCCTCGTTCGGGCGGGTGAAGTCGTCGAAGGCCAGTTGGACGGCGCCGAATGGATTGTCGGGGATGGGCGCGGTTGCCAGCATGTTGTAGCCAGCGAGGCCGAGGAAGGTTGGGGCATCGACGGTGTTCTGCCAGTTCGCCATCATTGTATCGACGTCCGAGACCGACCCGACGAAGACTTGGGAGCCGTTGATGTAGCCAGTCTCGACCGAGCTGAACAGTTTCGCGGCGACGACTCCTTCCTGATAGCGTTGCTCGCAGTAGGTGGAGCGTTGCGGGTCGGCGGACTCCCCCGCCATCGCCAATAGGTCGGCGAGCGCGCCGAACATGACCACCCAGACGAAGTTGTCGGGGACGCCCATCAGGACGCCAGTGACGGGATTGAGGGCGGGGCCGGACGGGACCGACAGGAGTTCAATCTGCCCGGAGTTCTTGGCGGGCGGGATGAGTTGGAGGATTAGCGGGCCGAGGGTCGCCATTGAGTAACCGGAAGGCGGGTCGGCGGGGGCAACCGCCCAGTTCGGGTCGAACGACTGCGCATTCCACTCGTCGGTCTTCCACAGGGTCGTGCGGACGCCCTGCGCGTCGATCCATGCCGCGCGCCTGACATCCATGATGGTGTCGGGGAGGGATTGGACACCGCTGGTTGACGGCGTCCAGTTCTGCGTCGTCACGTTGAGCAGCATCCCGGTCTCGACGAGGAATTGGTCGCGGCGGCGCTGCAGAGCCTGCGTGATGTCGTCCAAGGTGAACATGTCGGTGCCGGAGTAGGCCAAGGGGCTGCCCGACAACTGGGGTTCGAGAAGGTGGTAGAGCATCTCGGCGACGGTCTCGGTGTCGGTGACGTTGTAGGAGAGCAGGAGCTGGGATTGCTGCGTCAGGTCATACCATTCCGTGTTGCGGGCCTGGTTCTGTTCGAGGTTGAAGGTCATCCGCGCGCGCCAGTAGCGGGTTAGGGACTGCCACTCGCGCATGGCAGTCTGGAGGTAGGATGTCAGCTCGGCTTGTGACCAGAAAATGTTCCCGGAGTCGTCAAGTCTCTCGGAAAGCTGCGTGAGGGCCTGCGTCAATGTCAGGTAGGCATAACCCACCCCGATGGATGGAGAGGGCGGGACTGGAGGCGCGACGGGCATGTCAGCGTCGTAGCACTCCCAGTAGGTAGAGGATGAGCAGGATTACCAAGATGGTGCCGACGACTCCCAAGCCTCCGCCCGCGCCCCAGCGTCCGTAGCTCCAGTAGCCGCCTCCGAACATCAGGATGAGCAGGATGATGACGATGATGAGTAGCATGAGTTCCTCCCTCTTCTCACCTGTCTTCCGGCACTTCCCTTCCAGGTTCCAACACGACAATATCCATCACCTTCAGCATCAGCTCGGCCTTCGTGCGCTGCGAGTCGGTGATGTCCGCGTGCATGTCGACGGAGCGTTCCTGCAGGAGAACCTTCAGCCGCGCGCGCTCCTGCGGAGTGATTGTCAACGCTTCCAGTTTCTCCAGCAGCTTGTCCATCTCGAAGTAACGCGGATGCGGGTGATGCAGATCGCGCGCGATCTGCGTCTGCACGTTCGCCCAGAGAGGGCTGACCTGCGTTTCCAGCCTGATGATGGACTTCTCCATCATAGCCATCTTCGTTCCAAGCCGCACCACGAAGGCCAGCACGGCGGTCAGAAGGATGGAGAACGCAGCGACAATCAGTGATGAGACGGTGGGATTCATACGTTTGGTTTCACTACCCCCACAACCGTCACCGCACCAGGCTCCGCCGCATCATCCAGCATCTTGACGGTGGCGGCGTTCTGCGTGTTGACCCTGTGAATCTCGGCGGCAGGCAGGAAATTCGGCGAGTTCTCGACGCTATTGCTCATTACACGCTTGAGCGCGCCTGCCAGAATCGTCGTGAAGCCGAAGAACCATTGGTAGAACGGCGATGAATCCTTCCCCGGTGACGGCAGCGACGTTACCGCTGCCGTGAACACCCACATCATCACGATGAGCGCGTAAGGATGCGCGTGAAAGGCATCGTTCACGCCGTTCAGGAACGTAAGCATCTTCGGCCTCCCCTTTAGGTCTAGTGCAGCCCGTGAACGCTCCCCAGCACAACGCTCCACAGGTAGAGCGCCATGCCCAGCCATCCGAGATGCGGACGGATGGGACTCTGCGCGCCCGGATACCAGAACGCAGCGATGGTGCAACAGATGGCCCCGGCAATCAACAGGATTATGGACAACATGGTGGTTCCTCCTTTTAAGGAATCTCTGAGTTGTGATATGCGGCGCGCGCATGGCCCACTGTTGCAAAGGCCATGACCGCAACCGTTGCTGGCTTCTCCATCCAGACCAATCGGTAGAGCGTCGGGTGCGCTTCCCTCTCGGCTGGCGTGAAGTCCTTTGTGCCCGTCAGGCCTGTGTCCTTCGTGCCGAACCACGTGAACCAGATGTAGCCCGCGTCAAGCGCCGCGGACTCGCCCCAGAGCCGCGCCGGTGACGGGTGTGGGCCGTAGAGGTCGCTCGTCTCGACACAGGCAGGGCAACGGCGCTGCGCCTGAATTGTCTCCTTGGTGTCGGCGATGTCGGCAGCCAAGAATGCCGCGCTTGTGATGATAAGCAGCTTGTGGTGCTTGACGAACTGGATTGGGTGCGGGCGGGCCTGCGCCGCAACCGGGGCCAGCGTCAGCAGCAAGACTGCAAGGATAGTCTTCACTTGTGGCCTCCCGTGGTGGCGGCTGGGATATATCGGCCACGTAGCATGTCGCTGAACATCCCCTTCGCCGGAGCGATGACCGGGACAGCCGGGGAGCCGGTGAGCAGGAGGTTCTCCTGGTTGACGATGTCGATGCGGACGGGGTCAATCAGGTCGCCATAGTTGTGCAGCTCCGGCGTCGGAGCGAAGGCGTTGTTCCCGATATACTCGGGAGTGGTCCCGGTCGTGTCGTGAACGCCGTCGTAGGGATTGTCCTCGGCCGACACCATGCCCCAGTTACCGCCGTCGTAGGGATCGCCGCACTCCGAATAGTTGTCGGAAAATTGCCAAGTGTTGATGCCCGTGAAGGTGTTCGTCCCTGTGTAGGTGCCCTTCACGCCAAGCTGCGTAATCCACGAGCCATATCCTGCCGCGCGGAGAGCCTGCGTGTTGGCCGAGAATAGACCGCTGGACGCGACCGTCGTGTTGCAGCCCTTGATGTTCATTACCGAATCGGCAACGGCGGGGAGGCCGGCCCATGTAAGCTCCGGTTTATCTCCCGCATAATCGTTAACATATTGGTAAGGGCCAATTCCCTGCGGGCCAACGCCGCCGGAGTTCGTGCTTGCCGGGTCGAATCCGCCTGAAGCAATGGCGTCCACGTTTGGAGCGTAGTTCTGGTAGACAACAGGGTCGGAGGGAACGCCGTGTCCACCGAGAGCGTAATCACTGACAATCGGCGTGTGCGGCATCAGCGCACGGTACTGCGTCTTCTCATTCGAGGAAAAGTTACTGACAAGGTTCCCAAGCAGAGTCGCCATGTCCGCTTGGAACGCGGCGTTGCCATCCGCCTGAAGATTAGTTGCGCTTGTGCCCCAGACGGTCGCGCAGGAAGCCGAGAACGCTGGGCAGGTGCCGTCTTCGTCGGCGAGGCCGTGGCCCACGCCAGAGCCGCCCCACCAATAGGCAGTCGTCAGCGCCGCTCCAGTTGCTGGAGCAGAACAAAACGTGGCGCTCAATGCTCCCGTGGAGTAATTGACGCTGCTTGAGCAAATCAGCGCCGAGCCTTGGAAGGTTCCTGCGCTGTAGCCGCTGCTCTTCCCGCCGCCCGGAAGGTCGCCCGCAAGAGTCGCTCCGGTGGAGGAGAACAACTGGATGCTCTCCGGGTCAGGTGGATGAGCAAGCGTGACAGTGAAGGTCGTCGCGGTGCCGTTGGGCGTTGGCGATAACGCAATGCCTGTAACCTGCCTCCCGTCCGTCCCGAAATTGTCGTAGGTTGAACCCCACGCCGAATTCAGCGCCGCGATGGTTCCGTACTCGGCCTGGAGCGCCGCAATCATCGCCGCTTTCGTGTTGTTCAGGTTGTTCGCAAACGCTACATAGCTGCCGTTTCCCGCCGAACTGACCGAGATGTGGTACGGCATGAACATATCCTTGCGCGAGCCGAAGTCCTCATAGGTGCCGTCGAACGCGGTAAAACCCGTGCGCTTGCTGTTCGTGAACGAATTGATGCGGTCGCCCTCGTCCTCCTGCAAGCCCATCAGCCACGGACTCTCATGGTTATTCGCAAGCCCTTGAAAGCCGCCACCGAATCCCGCCTTTATCCACCCGCAGAGATAAGCGTAGAGGTTGGTGTCGTAGAGGTCGGCGAATCCAGCGCCGCCGTAGAAACCGCCGGGATTCGCTCCTGTGCTCACGCCGTTCCACGTCGTCCAGATGTTTTTGTTGGCGTAGTCGATGCCGCCATTCGCGCCCGTGACGCCGGGAGTTATCCCGCCTCCGCAGCCAGTCAGTCCTGAGTTGTTATAGTTGCCGCTATTCCATGATCCGTAGTAGGTCACGTCGTTCGTAATCATGTACGGCATCTTGGCGATGTTGGAGTGGTCGGCTGTCGGCCACGGCACTGTCCCGCCGCCGTTCACTGTGCCGAGCGGAATTGTCCGGCTGTCATTGAACGCCTGCACGACGTTATAGCCCCACCCGCGCGCGCGCACGATTTGCATCGGCCCCCAGAAGGCGACATTGCCGTAATACTTACCGCTGCTTGTGCCAGCGAGGCCGCCAGGACAGTAGGAGCCAGTCGTGGAGCAGATGCCGAACGCCACGGCGTTGTAGTAGTAACCCTTGATGGTGAAGTTCGGGCCGTGGGCCTTCTGGAAGGTCACCGAGAAGTTCTGGGCCACGCCGTTTATATTCGTAACCTGCGCCGTTTCCTCAGACGCGGTTCCCTGGTCGAAGGTCAGCCAGCAATTCAGGCAGATTCCCGCCAATCCAGCTTGGGGTATGACCGTCACCGACCCTGGAGATATCGTCTGCGTGGAGGTCGTGTTCACCGTCAGGGAGATATGGCTTGTCGTCCCGTCCTGCCCTATCGCGTAGAGCGCGAACTGGTCGTTGCCGAAGCCGAGCGGGTCGCACTGCACCCACGTCGGAGTCGTGCCTACCGTCACCTTCGCAAAGTACCATGTCCCTTGCGTGACCGCGGCGCTGGAACCGTGGTTGTTCATTATGACGCCTGTGACGTTCGAGCCCGACACGCCCTGGACGACGAACATCTCCGCCGGGGAATACTTGTAGTCGGCGGTGATGGCCTGGCCGATGTGGGCGGCAACGAACGTGGGGGTGAAGACGATGTTGGCGAATTCCTGAACGGCGGTGTGGTCGCTTCCAGGCGTCGGGTCGGCATATTGGACGGACAGGAAGTTCTCGTAGGGAGTCGCGTCGGTAGATGCACCGGTTGAGATTGCCATCGCGCCGCTCGACGTTCCAGTGGTGACGAGGCCCGCGTCGGTCAGGATCCCGGTCTGCAACTGGCCTGCGAGTGGCGGGCTGGTCAATGCACCTTGGTCGTAGGCGACGGCGACGCCGTTGACACGGATGACGATCGTGCCCGGGAGGACATTCCCGTGGACGAACGTCACAGGATACTGCACCACTCCGGTTGTGATGGTTGTGCCGCCGCTGACCGGGATGGGAGTCTCGCCTGTGACCGTCACGGGAGCTGCGCCAGCGTCGACCGTCAGCCAGTTGCCAGGGACGACTCCGGTTGCGCTCGCAAGAGAGATGGTCTGTGGCGACAAGCTGCCAGTGATGGGGCCACTGGTAACCGTCGTGTTGATCCAGGAGGCGGACGCCGGGCAGGTGAGGGCCGTCATGTTCCCGAACATGTCGAGTTGCGGAGGGGTCTGGGCGAAGGTATAGCCAGCGGTGAGGAACAATAGCGCAAAGGCCGCCAGTCGTCTCATCATTGGCAACTCATGCTCGCTGACAATCCGCCGGCCGTGGAACCGGTTTGCGACACCAGTTGTAGGTAGATTTCATCCCCCGCGACATAGGTGAAGCTGTGCGTGGTGTCGGATATAACGCTCGTGGAGGTGCCGAGTGTCACCGTGAGGGTCTGGGCCGAGCCGTTTTTGTAGGCGGTGATGACGGCGTCTGAGGCGTTCACGCCCGCATTCTGGCTGAATGCGTACAGGTTCTTGCACGTCCCGGAAGCGGCCATGACGGTGGCTAGGATAGCGGACGTGGAGCTGCAAACTCCGCTCGCGGGATTGCCTCCCCAGCCAATGAGTGGAGTGTTGGTCAACGCCGACCCTAACACTCCGCCGCAGGCGCTGCGTAAAGTCGAAGTGCCGCCGCTCGACCCCGCCTGCACGCCGAGTTGCCATGCGTCGTAGCAGCCGTTCGTCGCGCATCCTGTGCTGGCCGCGTCGGAGTAGACGAGGTAGGACTGGCCTGGCGTGATGACAAGAGTCGCGGCGGGAGTGCCGCCGTTGGCTGCGATGGTCGAGGTCGTCGGAGTGAGGACGATGTTCGCCGTCGAGGTCGCGTCGTCTGAAATCTTGAAGGTGAAACTCGCGTTCGCCGGAGTGCAGAGCGTCCCGGCCTTGCCGATGTTGACGGTCGTCAGCGAGGTGACGTTGTAGGCGTTCTCGGCGACGCTGGCGGTTGCGCCGCTGGTCGGGCAGGTGATGTCGAACGCGCCCGTGTGCTTGTTCTCAACGACGCCCGGGAGCGCGTTGACGAGCTTCGGAGTCGAGTCGGAGACGAGGGTTTCGCCGTAGCTGAGGGAGGCGATTGTGGACGCGGTGACGTCGGCACCGCCGCCTGCCAGCGGCATCGAGGAGGTGACGGTCGTGGAGGTTGCGGCGACTGGGATTTGGCCGGCGGTCATGCCGGAGAGGCCGCCGCCGCTTGAGCTGCAGGGACTGGCGACTGTCGTTAGAATCCCGCCCGTTCCCGCTTGCACGCAGTTTCCGGAGGTGAGCGCGGCGTCTGTCAGGTTCGGGACGGATACTGTGGCCGCGCCGCTTGAGCCGGAGTGGCCGAGGGTGAGGGTTGAGGTTGGGTTGGAGCCGCTCCCCAAAACAGCCTGCACCTGCCATTGGTCGGCGGCGCTGGCCGTCCCTGTCCAGTAGTTCCCGTCGAAGTTGATGAGCGGGGATGCGAAGTTGGCTCCGCTTGTCGCGGGATTGTTCCATGAGAGCGTCAGGTTGCCGGAGGAACTCCATGCCCATTTGGCTGCGGTTGCGCCCCACGTCCATGTCGTGCCGAATCCGGTCATCGTCAGCGCCTGATTGGCACCGGGGCTGGGAATAGTGTCCCACGAGAGGATGCACGGGACGGCCACCGTTCCCAACAGACCGCCGGTTCCGGCTTGGACGCAATCACCAGAGGTGAGGGCACTGTCGATTACGTTCGTGGCCGAGAGACCGACGGAGAATGAGTTCGTCCCCGTCCAAATGTTGTTCAAGGGCAGGAGGTTCGTGCCGCCGCCACCACCTCCCGTGTTCAGCGTGATGTCGAAGTAGGTGAAGGTCGAGAATCCCGGGCCGCTGATCTGCACGTCGTATTCGCCCGAGGCCGCGTAGAACGACCAGAAGGCAAGGGAGGTTGCGGTGAAGGGATTCGATAGGGGAGTGGGCGGGGATTGGTTGTCGGAGAAGATGGCCGCCAAGGTCAGGGTGCCCGTGTGGTAGACGGTCACGGTGCAGCTTGGGTAGGCTGCGAGAACCTGCGGGGAGATGGTTAGGCCGGAGACCGAGAGGGTCGTCGCGCCTGGCGTGCAGAAGCCCATAGCGTGCTGGTTCTGCGCCGAAGCCCGAGGACTGAGAGCGGCGGCGAGGCAGACGAGGAGTGTGGTTGCGAGAATCCGCCAGCGATTCGACATTTGCTGCCTCCCGTGACTAGCGCGCGCCGGACTTGCCGCCCAATTTGGGCGTGGTCGGACTGTTGATTACGCTCGCGCCGGACTTCCCGCCGAGCGACAACTTCTCCTGCTCCGCGTTGAGGTCGCCACCCTTGCGGGGAACGGCCGGGACACGGACATCGGGCTTCTGCGGACTGTCTATCATGTTAGCCTCCTTGCCAATTTGACGCCGACTGTGCTGATAACAACGTGGAAACTTGGATGTCCTCGTTAACGAAGAGGTCGTCGGCCCACTGCGACGGGAGGAACGAGTCGAGGAAGATTTCGTCGTCCTGACGCTGCGCCTCCGGAAGCAACTTGTTATTGTAATTCGCGTTCGCCTCGGCTGCCGTGAAGCGCCAGTCGACACCTTTCAACTGGGGGAACCGTCCGACGTTCTGCGCGGCCCAGAGCGCGGCGTAGTAGCGGGAGCGTTCGGTCAGGAGGGCTGGGTTGAGGCTGCCGGGGACGTCGTCGGCCGGCTTGGCGAGGTCGACGCCACGGCGCCGCATCAGGTAGACGTAGCCGGAGGCGTAAGTCGGGTGCGGCCAGAGCTCGTAGAGCGGGACGTTGTTGGTCTGGTCGAACTTGTATGTGGCGACGTAGCGGGCGAGGCCTTGGTTGGCGCGGAGCGGGTCCATCCCGTCGATTTCAACCTTCTGGTAGCGCAGGTGGCGGCGGCTGATGCGGTAACCGAGGTCTGGGTTAATCATCGAGACGAAGGTCAGGAAGTCGGTGATGAGGTTGCCGTTCATGTCGGCGGGCTGGTAGTAGCAACGGTAGATTTGGTAGGGGGCGTTTGCGACCGACGGTTCCTGGTAGATGCGGTCGAGGGTGATGGTCGAGGCGGTTGGGTTCAGGGCGGTGATGTTGTAGACGCCGCCGTTCGATGGGCCGCAGCGGAACTGGCGCTGGGTCAGGAGAGGGTTGGAGAGGCCGGATAGGGCGGTGAGGGCGGCCGCGCTCAGGGTGATGACCGGAGAGTATTGGGTGGCCGTAACCGTGCCCGAGGAGATGATGGGCGGGGCGACGAATACGCCCTCGGAGAGGAGCCATGACCAGAGGCGGCTGTCGCGGATGTCGCGCCACGCGCGGTTGACGAGCTTCACCGCGAGGAGATAGTCGATCTCCGCGATCCAGCCCTTTAGTTCGGACGCAATGTCAACCAACGCCACTGGCGTTACCTTGTCTTCCTGAGCGCGCCAGCCCCAACCCCGACAGGTGAATGTGCAATGATGTCGGCGCCCATCTTAGCAGCAAAGTCGTGGAACAGGGTACCTAAATATGGATGGGCGGGATGGGTGAGGTCGTCCATCACGAGGATACCGTCGGGACGTAGCAGCCTCCAAGCGTTGTCGAGGTCGATGGATGCGCCTTCAAGGGAGTGGTCGCCGTCGACTAAGACGAGGTCGAAGGTCGCAGCGAGATGGGGAAGCAACTGTTGCGAGTAGCCGTTGAGGAAGAGGACGTGGCCCAAGTAGTCGCACATGGAGAGCAAGGGAGGGATGTGGAGGTGGGAGCCGCGGGCCGACCCGCCGTAGTTTCCTCCCCAGATGTCGCAGATGACGATGAGGGACAGGGACGGCGCGGCACGGAGGACGTGGAGGAGGGAGTCGCCTTCGCGGCAACCGATTTCTAGGTAGGACTTGGGCTGGATGGAGTGGGCGCAGTCGGTCAGGATAGAGTAGAGGGCGATGTTGGATGAGGCTGACTCCGTCATGGTGGACTGGTGGTATTCGGGCGTGGTGTCGGGCGTTGGGACGTAGGACATGACGTCAGCGCAACTCCTTGGCGACCTGCTCGGGGAGGGTGAGGAAGTCGTCGGGAGCGTCGGAGCGGAAGAGTCTGACGGAGGACCACCACACGGAATCCGTCCGGTTGCGCAGCCATTTCCAGTCGGCGCCAGCGTGCAGCAGCAGCCATGTCGGCTTCCCCATCATCGCCGAGAGGTGCGCGACGGCGGTGTCGACCGAGATGACGAGGTCGAGGGAGGAGATGACCGAGGCGGTCCCGAGCCAGTCCTTCGCTTCGAGCGAGGAGGCCCAGTCGAGAGGGACTTTCGGGACAAGGGATTGCCATTCGGCGTTGCCGACATCGCGCAGGGCGTCGAGTTGCGCGGGGATGTAGGAGCGGAACTTGCGCGAGTGGACAGGCTCGCCGGCCTTCCAGCAGATGCCGATGCGGCGTTGGCCGACCGTGTGGCTGATGGGGAAGTCGCGCAGGAGATGGGCGTCGGGGTAGGGGACGGTCGATGGCAGGGAGTCGAACGCGGCGGGGAGGGACATCCCCGGGATGAAATAGTCGAAGTCGGCCTGCGAGATG
>Ga0209168_10000339_pt1 | contig 49931 bp, 41 predicted proteins | sample Coa_R1_FD_187156 | JGI IMG/M metagenome (GOLD analysis project Ga0209168, IMG submission 187156) | Surface soil microbial communities from Centralia Pennsylvania, which are recovering from an underground coalmine fire - Coalmine... | ecosystem: Environmental > Terrestrial > Soil > Unclassified ...
CGCTTCCGGTGTCCCACTTCACTGCAATGGAATGTGATCCATTCGATCAAAACGATGAATTGGACAACATGTACGTCCTCCCCTAATCTGAAAAGCGAGCAGATAGCACTTCCTGACCACCCCGGGGCCGAGTGAACACCCACATTCGGCCCTCCTCCCTCCCAAGTTGGAAGTCCGGATCTTTTCAAGTCTCTCCTCTTTTCAGTTTTCGCCGCACAGCGACTCCTCGCTGCGCGGGTTTGTATGCTCCTGCGGAGTATACTCCCGCTGCGCCGATCCCGCGCCCCGGACGCCTTTCTGTCTTAATCACTACTGTCATCAATTTTTCATCCAAAGGCGGTCGCCGAACTGCGATAATTGAGGTGCGGTCTTCCGCTCATTGGCTTCGGTAGGGCAGGTCTCGTCCTGTCAGTTTTTGCGCTTCGCTCGCCTGGATCGGCAGACAGGCTGAAGCCTGTCCTACAAATTTGTTGGCAAATACGTTGGATACCAGGAAGAGGGAATCATGTTGAGAGGTAAGGTCTCCGTCCCCGCGACGGTGAAGTGTCCGGGTTGTGGCACATCTCATCCGCGGGCCACGCTGGAAGCGAATCTATATATCTGTCCGGGATGCAATCATTATCTATCCATGCCGTCGCGCGCGCGCATTGCCTTGCTTGCCGATGAGGGCACGTTTCGTGAACTGGATCGCGAACTTGTTTCCGTCGATCCCCTCGGATTTGCAGATCACAAAAGCTACCGCGTCCGCCTGGAAGACGCTCGCCGCGAGACGGGAGTACGCGAGGCGGTCACTGCGGGTTTTTGCCGCATTGGAGGCCACCAGGCGGTTCTGGTGGTTTTCGATTTCTCTTTCCTCGGTGGAACCATGGGTTCCGTGGTGGGCGAAAAAATCGCTCATGCCTTCGAGGAAGCGACGCAACGCCGCATTCCCCTCGTCAGCGTAGCCGCCAGCGGCGGCGCGCGCGTGCAGGAAGGGATGTTTTCCCTGATGCAGATGGCCAAGGTGGCGGCCGCCGCTTCGGTTCACGATCGCCAGGAACTCGCTTTCATCTCCATTTTGACCGACCCAACCTTCGGCGGCGTCACCGCCAGTTTTGCGTCGCTCGGCGACATCTTGATCGCCGAACCGGGCGCCCAGATTGGATTCGTCGGCCCACGTGTAATCGAGCAAACCACCGGCATCGCGCCGCCAAAAGATTCCCATACCGCCAACACATTGCTCCAGGCGGGACTCATCGATTTGGTGATTGGCCGCCGCGATTTGACCAGCATCACCGCGTATCTCATCGGCCACTTGAAGCGCAACAAGGCCATGGAGCCCGGCGCCCGGGATTTGCCTCCGGCGGTGAAATCGAAACATATGAGCGCGTGGCAGAAAGTCAGCCTCGCGCGGCACACCGGCCGCCCCACCGCGAAGTATTACATCGCGCAGATGACGTCGCGCTTTCTGGAATTGCACGGCGACCGCTGGAGCGGCGACGACCCAGCAATCATCGGCGGCATCGCCGAGTTAAACGGCGACACCCTGATCATGATCGGCCAGGAACGCGGCGGCACGCCCGAAGAAAAACTGGCATCGCACGACGGCAAGGCGTATTCCGAAGGCTACCGGAAATCGCTGCGCCTGATGCGGCTGGCGTCCAAGTTCAAGATCCCGGTAATTACTCTGGTAGATTGCCCGAATGCCCAGGCGAACTATGATGCCGAGCATCGCGGCATCGCCTTTGCCCTGGCGCGCAATCTGGCCACCATGGCCAATCTGCCCACGCCCATCGTTTCGGCGATTATCGGCGAGGGCGGCAGCGGCGGCGCGCTGGCCCTCGGCGTGGCGGACTGCGTTCTGATGCTGGAGAACGCGATTTACTCCGTGATTTCTCCCGAGGGAGCGGCGGCGATTCTGTATCGCGACGCCGGAAAAGCGGAAGCCGTTTCTGACGTGTTGAAACTGACCGCGCAGGACCTGCACGCGCTCGGAATCATCGACACAGTGGTGCCGGAACCCGACGGTGGCGCCCATACCGATCCCAAGGCCGCCGCGGAAACGCTGAAGAGCCATTTGCTGGCGGCGCTTCGCCCGCTCACCGAAGTCCCGGTGCGCCAGCTCCTGGCGAATCGCTACAAAAAATATCGCCACATTGGCCAGGAAGGGACCTACTGGCGCGAACGCGTTCGCAGCGGCCTTAGCGACGTGTTTGGTTTGCTGGCTTACGCGGTATCCAAAATGGAAAAATCCAACCGCAAACCGAAGTCGGGAGAGGGCGCAACGCGGCATCGCGAGAAGATCAGGCCGGCGGTCTCTTCGGGCCCGAAGCGGGCGGAGCGGGAATAAGGCGGCGAGAAGGCTGCCAAGAACTCAACGCTCTGTCATTCTGAGCGAAGCGAAGAATCTCTCTCCTGCTTGAATCGAAGAGAGATTCTTCGCTTCGCTCAGAATGACAAAACAAAATAGTTTTGCGCAGTCTGGGAAGCCGCGACTGATCCGCAAATACGATACGAGAATTTTCGAGGTGCGCTGCGAATGAAAGCGCTGGTGAAGAGCCGCGATGCCCAGGGCCTTTGGCTCGAAGATGTCCCCGAGCCGGAGCCCGGCATCAATGATGTAAAGATTCGCGTCCTGGCGACAGGAATTTGCGGCACCGATCTGCATATCTACGATTGGAACGAGTGGGCGCGCTCCACGATTCACGTGCCGCTGGTCATCGGCCATGAATTTTGCGGAGAAATCGTGGAAGTCGGTTCCAACGTCGCCGATCTTCATCCCGGCGATCTGGTCAGCGGAGAGGGCCACGTGGTGTGTGGGCGCTGCCGTAACTGCCTGGCCGGGCGGCGGCACTTGTGTGCGTTTACGCAGGGCGTCGGTGTAAATCGAGCCGGCGCGTTCGCCGAGTACGTGGTCCTGCCCATGATGAACGTCTGGAAGCATACCCGCCCGATCCCGCGCGAAATTGCGGCGATTTTCGATCCCTTCGGAAACGCTGTTCACACGGCGCTCTCGTTTCCTGTGCTGGGAGAGGATGTTCTGGTCACCGGAGCCGGCCCGATCGGGATCATGGCAGCGGTAGTGGCGCGATTCGCCGGCGCGCGGCACGTGGTGATCACCGATGTAAATCCAAAACGGCTGAAGCTTGCCGAGAAGGCCGGAATCCCGATCACCGTCGATTCGCGGACCACGCGCCTTGCGGAAGTCCAGGAGCGCCTGGAGATGCGCGAAGGCTTCGACGTGGGCCTGGAGATGTCCGGCTCGCCCGAAGCGTTCCGCGAAATGCTGGACAACATGTGCCACGGCGGCAAGATCGCCATGCTGGGCATCCCGTCCACCGAAGTGGCCATCGACTGGAGCCGGGTCATTTTCAATATGCTCACGATTAAGGGCATCTACGGGCGCGAGATGTACGAAACCTGGTACAAGATGACCGTGATGATTGAGTCGGGCCTGGACATTTCTCCGGTGATCACTCATCGGTTTAACTGGCGTGACTATGAAAAAGGCTTCGACGCCATGCGCACCGGGGAGGCCGGCAAGGTCATCCTCGATTGGTCAGACGTCTAAGTGGCACAGACTTCAGTCTGTGGGGTTTGGTCCTTGCTTGAACTAAACCCCACAGTCTGAAGTCTGTGCCACTAGGGCCAGTCCGTCCGTTTCTTTCAATTCTCCTGTATAATATTCGGCTATACTGTTGCGGGCGGTCTGCGGTCGGGGTTTGCCCATGCAATCTTTGAATTTCTGTGGATAACTTTATGATTAAAACAGGCGCGCAAATTCTGTGGGAATGTCTGGAGCAGCAAGGAGTTACGACGGTATTCGGCTATCCCGGCGGAGCCATTCTGCCCGCTTATGACGCGCTGAAGTTCAGCAACATCCACCACGTACTGGTCCGCCACGAGCAGGGCGCCACGCACATGGCTGACGGCTACGCGCGCGCCTCGGGGCGCGTCGGTGTGGCCATTGCCACTTCCGGACCGGGAGCTACCAATATGGTGACCGGCATGGCCACCGCGATGCTCGATTCCTCTCCCATGGTGTGCATTACCGGGCAGGTGGGCAGCAAACTGATCGGCTCTGACGCTTTCCAGGAGACAGACATCACCGGCGTCACTTTACCTGTGACCAAGCACAATTATCTGGTGACCCACGCCAGCGAAGTGGCCCAGACCATCAGCGAAGCGTTCTACGTCGCGCGATCAGGGCGCCCGGGTCCGGTGCTGGTGGACATTACCAAGGATGCCCAGCAGTCTTCCTGCGAATTTGACGGCAAGCCCATCGAGCCGCAGTTGCCGGGGTATCGCCCCGATCTTTCGCCGACTTCGGCGGAGTACAAGAAGGCTCTGGATCTGATTCATAGCGCCAAGCGGCCCATGATTCTGGCAGGGCACGGCATCATTCTGTCCGGAGCGATGGACGAAGTGCGCGCCTTCGCCGAAAAGGCCAATATTCCGGTGGGTCTCACACTGCTGGGACTTGGCGGCTTTCCGGCTTCCCATCCGCTGAGCCTTGGAATGATGGGCATGCACGGCGAAGCCTGGCTGAACACCACCATTCAGGAAGCCGACTTGCTGATCGCGCTGGGCATGCGTTTTGACGATCGCGTTACCGGAAATCTGAAGACCTACGCGCCGAATGCCAAAAAGATTCACGTCGAAATCGATCGCGCCGAAGTGAACAAGAACGTGAAGGTGGACGTGGCGCTGGTCGGCGATTTGAAAGGCGTGCTGCGCGAACTGCTTCCCAATCTGAAGTCGCAGGAGCGCCCGGAGTGGCTCGGGTACATTGACCGGCTGAAGGGCGATTCCGCGGTCCGCGACATTCAGAACCTGCCGGACAACGGTCATCTATATGCCGCGCACGTGATCAACGATTTGTGGCGCGAAACGCGCGACAGCGACACGGTGATCGTCACCGACGTGGGTCAGCACCAGATGTGGGAGGCCCAGTATTACAAGCATGAAAAGCCGCGCTCGCTGATCACTTCGGGCGGCCTCGGCACCATGGGCTTCGCGCTGCCCGCGGCGATCGGCGTGAAGGCCGCGCGGCCCGAAGCTGATGTCTGGGTGGTGGTAGGCGACGGCGGATTCCAGATGACCATGTGCGAACTGGCCACCATGGTGCAGGAAAAACTGAAAGTGAATATCGCCATCATCAACAACGGCTACCTCGGCATGATTCGCCAGTGGCAGGAATTTTTTTACGAGCGCAACTACGAAGCTTCGCCCATCCTCAGCCCTAACTTCGTGAAGCTGGCAGATGCGTTTGGCATTCGCTCTGTCGCCGTAACGCAGCGCTCCCAGGTGGTGCCCACGGTGGAAATGGCGCACCAGCACAAAGGGCCGGTGCTGATTGATTTCCAAGTGGAGCAGGAAGATTCGGTGTACCCGATGGTCGCGGCGGGCGCTTCGCTGCACGAGATGATTCGCCGCCCCAATCCGATCGTTGAGACGGCCGCGGACGCGTGAGAAAACCGATGCTAAATACATTTGTGGTGCACGTCGAAAACAAGCCTGGAGTGCTGACACGGGTGGCGTCCCTCTTCCGCCGCCGCGCATTCAACATCGATTCGCTCACCGTGGGCCGCACGGAGAAGCCGGAAGTTTCGCGCATGACCATTGTGGTGGATGCCGACCGCGACCAGGCGCTGCGCGTCGAGGCCAACCTCTACAAGCTGGTAAACGTGTTGCTGGTGGAAAACATCACCGGGAAGCCTTCGATCTGCCGGGACCTGGCGATCATCAAAATTTCCGCGTCCAACGTGGAGCGCTCGCAGATTCTGGAAGTGGTCAACGTATTTCGCGCCCGCGTCGTGGATTTCGATACCGATTCGCTGACCGTCGAGATGACCGGCAGCGAGGAAAAAATCGACCGCCTGCTCAAAGTGCTGCGTCCGTACGGCATTCTGGAGATGGTGCGCACGGGCGTAGTGGCCATGCGCCGGGGCACAAAACTGCAGCAGCAGGAAGCGGCTGCCAGTGCCGCCGCGGCGGCGGGCAACGGGACCGCAACCATCGTTGCCGACGACAGCGTTTCCTACTCCGTTTAGATTAGATTCGCGGAAGAAAACCCGCACCCTGGAAGTTCACCAGGGTGCGGCACCCGCCTTCCATGTAGCGCCCGCCTGAAGGCGGGCATCTGCGTGACGCCAAAAGTGCCCGCCTGAAGGCGGGCGCTACCAAAAAGCGCAGTTCCCGCTTTCTCGCCGGCTATGCGATCTCCTGAATCGTTTCCACGTGAATGGTATTGCTCGCCACATCCACCGTGCCGGTCACCTTCACTTTCTTTCCTTCGTAATGGCTGGCCTTTTCCGTATCGTCCAGCGTGAAGGAGAGTTTATTGGCGGCATCGCTCAAGACGTAGCCGTCGCCATTCTTGATGATGGTCCCGGAAAATATTTTCATTTTCTGCGGGGCGGGCTGTTGCTGCGCCGAAGTCGGAGTCGAGGCGGCGAACGCGATTTTGGGAGCTGCGCTGAATATGAGAAGCGACCCGGCCACAGTAAGCACAAACTTTTTCATAGGGCACCTCGAAGTTCGTTTCGAAGTTCGTTGTGGCTGGATAAGGTGAGAAGTGCAAGGGGCATGCCAGAACCGGCACTTCTATAAGTGCCTTGTACAAAATGAGTTGGAAGGTGGTGGGCTGTGCCAGCGGGTAGATTTTCCCTCTAGCTGGAAGATATCACCACAGGTGGTAGTACCCGTCGCGCCGCGTGATATCGACCGGAATGCCGAACACGCGTGTGAGTTCCTGCGGATTGAGCAAATCCGTTTTCCGGCCGTCGGCCTGAATTTTACCGCTGCGCATCAGCACCACGCGATCGATTTCCGGAATCACGTCGGAGAGGTGATGGGTCACCAGGACGATTCCGATGCCGGATTGCGCGAGTTCCCGCATGGTTTCACGCAACCCGTGCTGCGCGAAAACGTCCAGGCTGTTGCTCGGCTCGTCAAAGAGCAACGTCTGCGGATCATGGACCAGCGCTCGCGCCACCAGAATTCGCTTGGCTTCTCCTGAGGACATTTCGGCCACCGGACGATCGGCAAGGTGCGGAATGCCGAGGCGCGCCAGAACCGCGTCGGCGCGGTCGCGCTGCCCGGACTCGACGGTTTGATGGTCAAAGATGCGCGTGCTGCTGAAGAAGCCGGAGAGCACCACTTCGCGGCCGCTGGTCTCACCGGTCACGTCCTGCATCAAGTCATTAGAGACGATGCCCAGAACCGAGCGCAGCTCGAAAATGTTCCAGCGGGACTGTCCCAGGATGGTAACCGACGAGCCGTCGCGGATCACCGGATAACATTCGCGGGTGATCGTTTTGATCAGCGTGGACTTTCCGCAGCCGTTGGGACCCAGAATCGCTACGTGTTCGCCGGCATTGATCCGCAGGCTGAAGTCGTCCAGCGCCACGTTGTCGCCGCGAATCACGCGAATGTTTTTCAAATCTACCAGAGCAGGTTCCATGGGTTCTCCAAAGCTCTCCATCATATCGAAAACGCCGCGATCCCACACGCGCGATCGTGCGGGTGCGGCGTCTGATAAATCGCCACCATCGCACTTCAGGCGCTGAAGCGCTTCCTTTCTGTGGCTCGCAATGTCGCGGCTGAAGCCGCGACCCACAAAGACTATTTGTGAGATGACTGAATGAGTTGTGAGTTTTAACTGCCGGATTGCGGACAAAGTTGCCGATCAAATAGAATTGCGATTCATAGAATTTCTATCGAGCTGAGCAGCGGGGCAAAACAACCGAATGGATCTGTATACGAAACTTGCGCGAATAGTGTCCGGCGTGGGAATGGCGATCCTCTTCTGTGGATCGATTTTTGTTCCACTGGCGGTGAGCGCGCAGGCGAACGATCCTGCTCAGGTCCTCTTTGCATCCGCGAATCATGAACACGCGGCACGCGGCCTCGCACCCTTGAAATGGAGCGCCACTCTGGCCGAAGCGGCCCGCCAGCACGCGCGGCGCATGGCTGCGCAGAATACACTTTCGCACCAGCTTCCAGGCGAGCCGGACATGGCCGCGCGAGCCACCGGCGCCGGCGCTCGCTTCCATGCGCTCGCTGAAAATGTGGCCGAAGGCCCTGGTGCGGAAAATATCCACCAGCAATGGATGAAATCTCCGCCGCATCGCGCCAACCTGCTTGACCCGCAACTCGATTCCGTGGGAATCGCCGTCGCCAATCGTGGCGCGGTGCTTTTCGCGGTAGAGGATTTTTCGTTCGAGGCGGGGAAGCTATCGATTGCGGAGCAAGAGGGAATTGTCGGCGCGAAACTGCAATCGCGAGGGCTGCAACTCTTGAACGATACGACGGATGCGCGGCGCTCCTGCGTTCTGGACAACGGCTATGCGGGAAATCACGTGCCGTCGTTCGTGCTGCACTACGCGACTCCCGATTTGCCGACGCTTCCGGACTTGCTGGAACATAGAATCCTAACCGACAAGTACCATTCCGCGGTCGTAGGGGCGTGCGCCAGCGACGCCAAGACGGGTCTGTCAAATTATCGCATCGCAGTTTTGTTGTTTGAAAAGTAAGCCTGCCTGTGGCGCATGCTTTAGCTTGCGGAGGGTCGTTGGAGGCCGTTGGGGATTGGCGAAGAAAAATCGTTGGATCAACCGAAACACCGCAAGCTAAAGCGTGCGCCACAGGCAGCGCTCGCGGTCGGATGCAACCGGCCCCAGGAGTGAGGGAAGTCCGGGCCGCTCACTTTTCGTCGTGATCGTGCTTCTCGTCCGAATCTTCCACCGTACCCACTTTCTGCGACCACGCGCACACCCTCTCAATTTCGGCGGGCGAAAGGTCTGTGCCTTTGTGCATGAAGCGGTAGTCGGCGGGCGGCATGGTTCCGTTTTTTACCAGCTTGCAGATCAGGCCCAGATGTTCCTTGCCTTCCTGCTCGTTCACCTGAGCTTCCCAATTCTGAAGATTGACGTGGCCCCGGCCGGTGTTGACATCATGAATCACGTACCAGGACACCGGCGCAACGTGGCTGTACCAGGGCCACACAGTGGCATTGGAATGGCAGTCGTAACATGACCGTTTCAGAACCGCCTGCACATCGGGCGGCACTTCCACATGGGCCTCGAGGCTGCGCGAAGGCGTTACCGGCGGGTTGGTACGCGCCGGCTGAACGACCTGGATGACGATCAAAAACGCAACGACGCCCACGACGATCCATTTCACCGGAACCCGTTTCATGGAATCGCTCCCCCCAAGTATTCAACACGCAAGGTATTCGAGAGATGATCTCGGCAAATTCTACTCTATCGCCGGACTCAGCCTCCAGCGATTCCTCACGGCGCACTCTGGTGGTGAGTTGCTGTACCACTTTTGCAACAAGACTTCCAAAACCTTCTGAATTCTGTACGTTCGATCAATGGGAATCGCGCCAGCCCTACCCGTAAAGCTGCTCACATCTCCTAACTGAGCCCGGCAGTGCCGAGTTTTCCTGCCGCCCCTTCCGATCCGCAGGCCGTCATTCTTCGCTGCTGTGGCCTCGAATCCACATTTCTGCATTTTCCGACGTGCCGGAATTCCTGAAAAGCCGTATTTGTTTTCCAAATCGGGATCATTAGCGATGTCCACCACACAATCCTGATTGCTAAGAGAAAAAGTATGAATTGGACGCTCAGGTTAACAAAACCTAAAGTACGACAGCCGGTCGGGGTCTGTATTTCACGGATCTACCGGCGGAAAAGGAGTTGTCTATTCCATGATAAAGACTTACGGGGTGCGTGTTGCTTTGTTGGCTTTCGGCTTGGTCGGACTTGGGGTGCCCGCCAGCCATGCGAAGGGTCTTCCGGCGGCGGGTGAACCGGAGACGAATGCGGTAAGCACGACTAGCACCAGCACGGCTGCCGCGGCACCGACCCCGGCAGACTTACAGCAGCGCATCGATGCACTCAAGGCTGAACTAGCCGACCTGAATTCGCAATTGGCTGCCTCCAAGGACGAAGGGACAGCCTCCGCGCCGGATGCCGCGACCCAGGACCAAGGCGCTCCCGCCCCCGCGGCCGCGCCGGCTGCGGCTCCCGCTGGCCCGATGCCTCTGCCGACTCCCTCCATGTCCGGCCCTCTGGCGACTGGGATCCCCCACGAACTTCCTGCCGGCCCGTTCGGCAAGGTGGAAATTACCGGCACGCTGAGCGGCCTCGGCATGTTCGAGGACACGCCAGTTTTCCACGGCGATGAGGGGCACGTGGACGTCAGCAACGCCCAGGTTTTCATTCAAAAGACTTCCGGCGTCGTGCAATTCTACCTGCAAGGCGGCGCCTACAACCTGCCAGTGGTCGGCGTGCCGTTCCTGAAGACCAGCGACACCACCAGGTTGACCTACGGTCCTTTCCCGGTCGGGTACCTGAAACTGGTGAAGGGCAATTTCAACATTGAGGTCGGTGCGCTGCCTACGCTGATCGGAGATGAGTACACTTTCACCTTCCAGAACATGAACATCGAGCGCGGACTCCTGTGGAATCAGGAACCAGCCATCAGCCGCGGCATTCAGCTCAATGACACCTGGAAGAAGCTCACCTTGTCTTTCAGCTGGAACGATGGCTTTTACTCGGACCGCTACACCTCGCTGACCGGACTGCTGACTTACGCCGTCAACAGCGCCAACAGCGTAACCTTCGCCGCGGGCGGCAATGCCGGAAACACCTACGTTCGGACCGGCCCTGCTTCCTTCCCGACGCCTACATATCAGAACAATGAACAAATCTATAACTTAATTTATACGTACACGAAGGGGAGTCTGACCATCAGCCCGTACTATCAGTATACGGTTGTGAAATCCAACGACCTGGTCTACTCCACGCCCGGAGCGCACACCAATGGCGGCGCCATTCTGGCCAACTACAACTTCAAACACGGAGTCTCGTTCTCGGTCCGGCCGGAATACATCAAGTCCAGCGGCACCATCGCCACCGGAGAAGCTAACCTGCTCGGCTACGGGTCGGGAAGCGGCGCGTTCTCGTTTACCGCCACTCCGACGTTCGTGAAGGATGCGTTCTTCCTTCGCGGCGACTTCTCCATCGTTCACCTCAACAGCGCGACGCCCGGCCTCGGTTTCGGCATCGGTGGAAACAGCACCAGCCAGGCGCGTGCAGTGATCGAAACAGGGTTCCTGTTCTAAGTGTCTGCTGTATCGGAATGAGATGGGGCTCTGCAGAACCATTCCGGGGATGAGCCCGGCGCGTTGAGAGGCGCCCGGCTCAGACCGGAGATGGTTCTTCAGAGAAGGCCGCGCGGCGCGGCGTGCTCTCGGCGCTCTGCCGCGCGGCAATTTTGTTGCGGTCCATTGACGAAGCCATTGAAGAATTTGTTCGCGTGAACGATTTTCCCCTGGAGAAAGGAAGTTCCCGATCCGATGGCGTGATCCTTACGGGCACGGGCGGTGAGGCGTGTTTTCTTGAGCCTGCGCCCCGTTCAGACAAGTGGAATTAGCGGGTACAATGGCCCTATAGTGTAGGGCGCTGCCACGACGCAGCAAGGTATCGAATCTGCGATTCAGTCTGAGGACACGAACATGATGACGAAGCTCGAAGCGATCGTTCAGCCGTCCAGGTTTGAAGCGGTCAAGGAAGTTCTGACGGAACTGGGAATCGGAGGCATGACCATCTCCGACGTTCGCGGGCATGGCCGGCAGAAGGGGCACACTGAAGTCTACCGGGGACGCGAGTACACGGTGGACCTGCTCCCCAAAATCAAAATTGAGATCGTCATCCCGGACAATCTGGTGGATGCAGCGATCGACGCCATTCTGCAAAGCGCTTCGACTGGAAAGATCGGCGACGGCAAGATTTTTGTGTCCAAAGTGGATCAAGCAATCCGTATACGTAATCAGGAGCGCGGGGTGTCCGCCCTGTAATTCTCCCGGGCTGCGAAGCCGCCGCTCAGCCGACGAATCGGAAAGGCGATTGCCAGTCCGGCATATTTTGGTTTATTAGGAAGTTCACCGCATCGTGGGGCTCCGCCGGTCAGCCGGAAGGTTCGAAAGGGAGACCATCGGAACGAAAAAGGTTTGGGGGCCTCGTCCGCCGGATATGAAGCTTGACAGCCGCACTTCCAGTTTGCAGGAACTATACGCGGAGGAGTCCGCGAGGATTCAGAAGCGCTTTGAAGAATTGGGCGACGGCAAGGCGGACATCCGCGACCGCACCGCGCTGATTGATTCGGTCGTCACCGAGTTGTGGAATGAAGTGACGTCGGCCAGCGGCCCCATCGACGGGTTTTGCATCGCCGCCATGGGCGGGTACGGCCGGCGCGGGCTCTTTCCGTATTCGGACATCGATCTTCTCTTCCTCTACGCGCGCGACGGCAACGAGGAATTTCTCAGCAAGAAAGCCATTGCTCCCTTAAGCCAGGCCCTCTGGGACCTCCATCTTCGAGTGAGTCCCACGACGCGGACCATCGCGGAGTGCGGCAAACTCTACCGCAACAACATCGAATTCAACATTTCGCTGCTGGATTGCCGCTACATCTGCGGCGACGAAAAACTCTACGAACGCCTGCGCACGCGCGTGCTGCCCGGAATGGTGATTCGCGAGTCCGAAACCTTGATGCAGGAGCTCACCGGACTGGCTCGCACCCGCCATCAGAAATACGGCGAGACGATTTTTCATCTGGAGCCCAACATCAAGGACGGCCCGGGCGGATTGCGCGATTATCAAGTGGCCTGCTGGCTCTCGCAAATCGCAGAGATGAAGCGAACGCGCGAATGGAGAGATCCGGCGCCGCTCTTGCCGGCCGCGCTGCGGGTGGATGCCGTCAATGCCATCGACTTTCTCGACGCCGTTCGCTGCTATCTGCATTACCGCCAGGGGCGCGACTTGAACGTCCTGACCTACGAGTTGCAGTCCGAAGCGGCGGCCAAGGGCATCGGCCTTCACGGAAAGCAGGCGGCGTCGCCCAACGATTGGATGCGCTTTTATTTTCGCCGGGCGCGGGCCATTGACCGGCTGACCGTGCTGTTTGACGAAGTCCCGCGCGCCAAGTCGGTTTGGCGGCGCCTGATCGGAGCGCGGCTTTCCCCGCTGTCCAGCGCGGACTTCAGCGTGCTGGACGGACGAATTTCCCTGCGGCACGCGGAATCGATCGGCGACCCGAGGGTGATGTTCCGCCTGTTCGAGCAGGTCGCGCAGCACGATGTGAAACTCACGGCCGAGACGGAAAACGCGGTCGAGGCCGCGTTGCCGCGAATTCAGAAGTGGAACTCGACGGGGCCCGATCTTTGGGAGTACTTCCGCAAAATTCTGGTATTGCCGTACGCGGCGGCGGCGCTTCGCGCCATGCACCGCCTGGGCTTTCTCGATTTGCTGTTCAAGGAATTTCAGGCCATCGACTCCCTGGTGATTCGCGACTACTACCACCGCTACACCGTCGACGAGCATTCCTTCGTCACCATTGAAAATCTGCATCGCCTCTCCTCCAGAAAAGGCGATCTGGATCGCCGCTTCCGCGACATTCTCGCGTCGCTGGATCACGCGGAGCTGCTGTACCTCTCACTGCTGTTTCACGACGTCGGCAAGGGCATGCCTAACGAGAGCCACGTCGACGGCAGCCTGGAAGCGATCGCCGGAGTCTTCGAGCGGCTGCACATCGATAACTTTGGCCGCGAGACGGTGACGTTTCTCATCGCCAACCACCTGCGCATGTCCGCCACGTTGCTGCGTCGCGACATTTTCGACCCGGAAGCGGTTCATGATTTCGCCCAGGCTGTGGGCACCATTGAGCATCTGAAAATGCTCACGCTGTTCACCTATGCCGACATCAAGGCCGTAAACCCCGAAGCCCTGACCACCTGGAAGGCCGAGATGTTGTGGCAACTGTATGCCGCGACCGAAAATTATCTGAACCGCTCGGTGGACGACCAGCGCATGTACCTCGCCGGCGAAGACGCGGACCAACTGGAGCGCCTGATCCCCAAAGGGGAAGACGCCGTGGAGGAGGAACGCTTTCGGAATTTTCTGGATGGCTTTCCGAAGCGGTATTTGCTGACGCACTCCTCCGCGGAAATTTCCGCGCACTACCGGATGTACCGGCGGCTGGGCCACTCGGTCGCGGAGATCAGCGTCACCCGGCGCGATCAATACTACGAGCTGGTGCTGGTGACCAAAGACCGGCCGTTTCTGTTTTCCAAAGTGGCCGGGACCATTTCGTCCTGGGGCATGAACATCCTGAAGGCCGACGCTTGCGCCAACCGCAACGGAATCGTGCTGGACGCGCTGCGCTTTTCCGACCGCTTCCAGACGCTGGATCACAACCCGTCGGAAATCCTTCGCTTAAAGCAGCAGCTCATTGCCACCATCTCCGGCGAGCTGGACGTTGCCGCCTTGATGAAGCGGAAATTTCAGCCGGAAAAGCGGCCCCCGAAGGTGAACGTCGAGACGCGAATCCACATGGACAGTGAGTGCTCCTCGCACAGCACCGTGGTTGAAATCGTTGCGCTCGACCGGCCGGGACTCCTGTACGACATCAGCTCGACTTTCGCCGAGCACAACTTCAATATCGAGGTTGGACTGATTGACACGGAAGGCGGCACCGCAACCGACGTCTTTTATGTTACCCAGGACGGAGCGAAGCTGACCCCGGCCCGCCAGCACGACTTGCAGCTTAAGCTGCAGCAGCGCCTTTGAGTGGTCCGCGGGCCTGGCCCGGAGGCAGCGAGCGCAAAAACAGCCGTCCGGCTAAGCCTGTGGAAATCGTTAGGCCCCGCTCCAATCTTATGGTACTGTGCAGTTGCGTTTGTTGCTCTTGTGAAACCTTTAGATTCGATATAAAGGGGCTGCGAGTTACAGACTCGGAGCCTTTTTTTGTTGTACGGCTGGAGGCGGTCGAGAAGCACCAAATAGCTCAATTAAGTAAAAAGGAAACACCGTGAAAGAACAAGGAACAGTGAAGTGGTTCAATGCCAGCAAGGGATTCGGGTTCATCCAGCGCCAGTCCGGCGAGGATATCTTTGTGCACTTCTCCGCGATTCAGGCGGAAGGGTACAAATCGTTGAACGAAGGCCAGGCGGTTGAATTCGAAGTTACCTCCGGTCCGAAGGGCCTGCAGGCAGCGAACGTCACCAGCCTGTAAGAATCGGGGCGAAACGGCCGACCGCCGTTTCGCCCTATTTTTTTGTCCGCTCGATTCCCTCAACGAGTCGCCCTGCCGAACGACCGGAGATATAGGCTTACGTAAACGGCTGTCGGATCCCGTTAATTCCTGGGTATTCGGCGCTACGGGCAGGCTGGGCGTTCCGGGCTTATACGGCGAGGTGTCCTGAGCTGAGAGAGCATTCTTGCGATTGGCGAATCCATTTTGCCAGTAGCACCACATTTCCGCTGACCGGTGACACGTGGATGTAGTACGTTTCGCCCGATCCCTCAATTTCGTAAAAGTACTCGCGGCGCGGATCTCGTTGCGCAGGACTGCCTGACTCCAGCAATTGGCGAAGATGTTCGATTGCTCCGCACTCGTAGTGTCTCGGGTTCTCGATCCTGACCCCTTCCTTGACTTCTATCATGCTTGCTCCCATTCTTTGCCCCACTCCAACCTGCCAGCGGCAGTGGGTTCCGCTTCTATAAGATGCACCATTCTGCAAAACGCGCCGTCAAAATTGCGTTAATAATCCGCAAAGTTTCCAGACACCCGAACGCCGCCGGACCTTGCGGGCATGACGCGCCTGGGCGGTGCCGGGCTCCAGTTTCCATTAAACGCCCGGCCGAAAAAAAAAACAGAATTCCAAATTTGTGATGATGTTCATTAACAGTATAGGAACTCACGGCAGCCTCAGGAGGCCGGGACGCCGGTATATAGACAGCAGAAGTCAGCCGAAGCCATCGGCTGAAAATGGACCGAAATTGATCTGAAACGGATGGTCCTTGTAGTGTTTTGCCTATACAATTTCTCGGGTCGGAGGGATGCCAACGCATTTTTCACGCGCGGATAAATCCTCCGTAAGGCCTTGTGGCGGCGATTTCTAGTACCGTGGCTTGCGTCGCTACAATCAATCGTGTATTGCGAGATCGTCCGCTTGTGTGCAAACTATTGATCGAATTGCCACTTGCGCCCACTAATTGCCATTGAGATATTCAGATCATGCCCAAACTAAAAACCGCACGGCAACGCACCAGGCTTGGTAAGGATCGGCGACGAAAGCACAAGCACTGGCAGGTCACAGTGTTTTACAAAGACGGGGAACGCTTCGCGCGCGTGTATACGGACCGGGAAAAGGCCTCCAAGTTTGCGGAGCGCCAGCGCAAGTCGCCGGTCGTAAAAACCGCGCGTGTGCTGCAAGTCGGCTGATCCCATTGTTTTACAGGCAGAGAGAAGTTTTCGGGCCTGCCCAGGTCATCGCTGGTGTGTGTCTGAGGCGGTATCGGAAGCGGGGGAAAACACTTCCGTCGCTGTGGGATCTTGTCCAGCCATCGATGGCATGTTAGAGTTTCGATGATTTGGGCGGCCGTAGTATAGGGGTAGTACGGGACCTTGCCAAGGTCCAGGCACGGGTTCGAATCCCGTCGGCCGCTCCATTCCTTCTATTGAACCGGTCCATCGAACATTTCCATGCTGGCTTACTTGTGTGGCCCGATTGAATTCGCGCCGGACGCCGGCAAGTTGTGGCGCCGCAAACTGACGCCATTCCTGCACAATGAACTGGGTCACCGCGTCTACGATCCCGCCGAAGACGAGCTGAAAAACCTGAGCGAGGAAGAAGTCCGGAACTTCCGGGAATGGAAGCGCACGGACGTGGAGCGTTTTCGCCGGGTGATTCGCAAAATCATCCAGTTCGACCTGGATATCGTCGAGAATAAAGCCGACTACGTGATTTGTTGCCTGAACGGCGACCTCGCCGCGGCCACTTCGGGCGGGACTTCCTCGGAGCTGACTTTCGCTCACCGCCGCGGCATCCCGGTGTACCTGGTGACCGACTCGGCGGTGGACGAAATCAGCGGCTGGATGCTGGGCTGCGCGGATCGCGTATTTTCCCACGTGGATGAATTGAAAAAATTTCTGCTGGAACGCTATGGTAAGGAGAAGCAGGCGCAACTATGGCGAGTGTGAGGAATCCGGAAAACTACGCCCGGGCGGGAAACACGAATGACTCGCGAGAGAAATCGGTGGTGAGACCGGCAATCAGGATTGCAGCGGATGCGGCGGTAGGCTACTCTTCCGCATCCCAGTTTCAGGAGAACCGGCAAGTGGACATCGTAAAAGGGAACATGGGCTGGATCGAAGTGATCGTGGGCCCGATGTTTTCCGGCAAGAGCGAAGAATTAATCCGGCGATTGAAGCGCGCTGAAATCGCCCGGCAGCGCGTGCAGATTTTTAAGCCAGTGATCGACCAGCGCTACGCGCACTCGGACATCGTTTCGCACTCGGGATTCGAATTGCCGTCGCAGGTGGTCCACACCGCCGTGGATGTGTTCGAAATGGTGCAGCCGCGGACCGAGGTGGTGGGAATCGACGAGGGGCAGTTCCTCGGGGACGGACTGGTCGACATCTGCATGCGCATGGCGGATGCCGGGAAGCGCGTGATTGTCACCGGGCTGGACACGGATTATCTGGGACGCCCATTCGAACCGATGCCGCGCCTGCTGGCGGTCGCGGAAGAAATCACCAAGCTACTGGCGATCTGCGTGCAATGCGGTAATCCGGCGGTGCACACGCAGCGGCTGGTCGCTTCGGAAGACCTGATCGTAGTGGGCGCAGCGGGCATGTACGAGCCGCGCTGCCGCCGCTGCTTTGAGCCGTTTTTGGCGCATGACAAGGTGCAGGCCGGCAAGGACGCATCGGCCGCCGCCGCGGCGGCGCCGAAAGCCGCCAAGTCCTGAGTTGAACGTTTCAATGATCTAGAGAAGCGATCCTATTACTGTAACTTCGCGCGGATTTTCTTTGCCAACTGAAGATGTTCCTGGCAGCCCAGGATCGTAAGCGGGGCTGCCGGCTCTTGATTCTCTGCCAGACTGCACACTCGCTCGATTCTTGCGAGTGATTCTCCCCACTCCGCTGCGTTGAAACGCCCTTCCTGATGCGCTTGCCTGACCGCTGCGATTGCCGGAGCGACCGCCGACCAGTCATGGCAGAGCATCGCTACATCTGTCCCGGCCTGAAGCGTGCGCACCGCAGCTTCGCCCGGACCATAGCGCTTGGCGATTGCTCCCATGCCGAGATCGTCGGCGAGAATTACGCCGTTGAACCGCATGCCCCGCCGCAGCACGCCGTCGAGCATTTTCCGGGAAAGCGACGCCGGATTTTCGCGATCGATTTGCGGAAGCAGGATGTGCGCGGTCATCACCAGGGGCACGCCCGCAGCCACAGCAGCGGCGAAAGGCACGAGTTCCGTCGACTCCAGCCGCTCCATCGTTCCGGCGAATACCGGCAGATCGAGGTGCGGATCGACGGCGGCGTCACCATGCCCAGGAAAATGCTTGGCGCACGAAAGCACGCCGCCAGCACGCAGGCCGCGATCGAATGCCACGCCCATGCGGGCCACGAGACGCGGGTCAGAGCCAAAGCTGCGATCTCTAGTTACCGGACTTTCGGCGTTCACGTGCAGGTCGAGCATCGGCGCGAAATTGACATTGCATCTCACGGCGCGCAGCTCCGCGGCCATGGCGCTCGCGACCTGCTCCACCGCTTCGCCGTTGTCCAGCCGGCCAAGTTCCGCGGCGGATGGCCACGCAGTGAAGGGTTCCCGCAGTGCGAAGCGCGTGCCGCCCTCCTGATCGATTCCGATCAGCACGGGCCGACCGGCGGCCTCGCGAATTGCGGAGGTGAGCTTGCGGAGTTCCTCGGCGCTCGTGAAATTGCGCTGGTACACGACGACGCCGGTGAGGCCGCCCGCCAAGTACTCCGCGAGTTCTGCGGGAAGTGCGCGTCCGTCGAAGCCCAGCATGAACCGTGCAAGTACGGAATCACGCGCTCTCGTTGTGGCCTGGGCGTCGTTTGTCATCTGATATGATTCGCGCGGAACTCGCAAAATTGCGCGAAGAATGAGGCTAGCGGGAGAGAGGAAACAAGTCAAAGTGAGAATCATATCGAAGGCGCCGACGCGGATCGATCTGGCGGGAGGAACGCTGGACATTTGGCCGCTGTATTTATTTCACGAAGGATCGCTGACCGTAAATTGCGCGATCACTCGTTACGCGTCGTGCGTGATTGACGTGGCGCAGGAACAGTCACGCCGCATCGTTCTCGCTTCGCGCGACATTCGCCGCAACGAATCCTTTGCCTCCTTCGACGCGCTGTTCCGCGCGCGGCGCTACAAACTGCCGCTGCTCGCGCATCTTGTACGCGTGTTCCGTCCGCAGGGCGGATTCACCTTGACCACCGATTCCGAAGCGCCCGCCGGCGCCGGCATCGGCGGCTCCTCCGCCATGGCCGTAGCGATTTGCGCCGCGCTGGACCGGCTGACCGGCGCGGGCTTGCGGCATGAAGACTGGATTCACATCAGCCGGGACATCGAGGCCGTCGTGATTCGTGTCCCGACCGGCACGCAGGATCATTATCCTCCGGCCTTCGGCGGCGCGTCGGCGATCGTCCTTTCTCCGGGCGGCGAGCGCCGCGAAGCGTTAGACTGCGATCTCGACGAACTCGAGCGCCGCCTGGTTCTGTGCTACACCGGGAAACCGCGGCAGCACGGCATCAATAATTGGGAAGTCTTCAGGAAACATATCGACGGCGACCGCCGCGTTTCGCAGAACCTGGAAAAAATCTCGGTCATCGCGCAGCATCTGCGCGCGGCCATCGAGCGGAACGATTGGAAAGAAGTCGGCCGCCTGATGCGCGACGAATGGGAGTTCCGGCGCAAAAATCTTCGGACCATTTCAACGCCGCTAATCGACCGCGTCATTAACTCTGCGCGGCGCCAGGGCGCTTTGGCCGGGAAAGTCTGCGGCGCGGGAGGCGGCGGGTGTGTGACGCTGGTGATCGATCCGGACCAGCGCGCCCGCGTTGAGGCTGCGGTCCTGGCTGCCGGCGCCAAACTGCTGCCGGTGCGGGTCGATCGCGAAGGAGTTTCTGTCCAATCGGACGGGGACATTGGCGGGACCGATGCGACAAATCGTTGACACATGCGTAGAGAGGGTTTGGTGTTAAAATAAGCCGGAAAGGTTCCGAATGCTCCGGCTAGCGTCCATGATGGCGGCGTCCGTGCTCTTGTGGAGCGCGGGTGCGCCCGGAGCGCTTCGCGCATCCCCCCAAGGTCAAAGCCCGAATTCCCCGGCGGGCGATAATCTGCCTTCCTTGAAATCGGCTCCCCAGATCACCACCGATTCGGAAAAGCCTGCGGATTCGGAAACGCCCGCAGCTTCCGAAAAGCGCGCGGCGTCGGAGAAGTCTGCGGATCCGGGAAAGCCCGCGCCGCATGATTCCGTCAACAATCCGGACCGCCCCGCCAAGTCCCAAACTGGCCCTCTAACGGATGCGTCCAAGCTCTCGCTGGTCCGCTATGTGGACGGGGAACTGGTGCAGGTGGTGAGATCGATTCCCGCGGGCAAAAAGGGCTATCACCTGAAGGCCGGCGTTCCTTTCAACGAAAATACTTTGCGGATGGCGGTGGCCTCGGCGGGCTCGGCGATCAATCCCGGCGACCACGCGCAGATCACCAATCTGGATTTCAAGGACAAGGAAGTTGTAATCGACATCAACGGCGGCGGCAAGGGAAAAACCCGGCTGCGCGACCGCATCCACCTGGAGGTCGGCGGCGTTCCCACTATGACCACCGCGCAGGATACTCCGGTGAATACCAATGCCGGGGCGACGATCTACCTGGATTTTGACAAACCCCTGCCGGACATGACCGCCGAGGAACTGGAGCAGTACCTATCCGGCGTGCTGGATTTCTCCAAGCGGCATTCGGCGGCGGTGCAGTGGGTGGAAAGCCTGCCTCCAGAAATTCAGAAAGCCATTCAGGACAAGCAGCCGGTGGTGGGAATGGATCACGACATGGTTCTTGCGGCCCTGGGACGCCCGGATCGCAAGGTGCGCGAGAAGAACGCCGACGGAAGCGAAATCGAAGATTGGATCTATGGAACGCCGCCCGCGAAGACAATTTTCATCAGTTTTGAAGGCGACAAAGTGACGCAGGTTCACCAGTATCCTCAGTAAACTGCCACAGGCAGTTGCGCGGGCGGGCCTCAGAATCTGTGCATCGGTGCAATCACAAATTTGACACATCGCAGGAACGAACTGGTTTGACTTTTGGTGGTGGCCACCCTAGCATCTTCAGATTGCGTGGCGAGTGTGTAGCGAAACAGGACCGAAGGCAAGTGTCCGAGCCTCGATGTGAGGTCAACAGCGATCGCGGTAAATCATCCACTGAATGTGTCTGGAAATACGTCGCTAAAGGTCGGCCTCCAAAGGGCCGATCATCGCAATGATGATCGCAATGATGATCGCGATGACGATCGCGATGACGACCGGAATGGCTAGTGGAATGTTGCGGCAACTTTTCCTGCATGCGCAGACGGGGCTGGCAGTTGATAGGGACTGAAGTCGGATCGTGCTATTCAATCTTCCGGAGGATTCATGCCGATTAAAGTGGGAATTAACGGTTTTGGCCGCATCGGGCGAAACATCGTGCGCGCGTCGCTGGGGAATTCGGCGATTGAATTCGTGGCGGTCAACGACGTTACCGACTCGAAAACCCTGGCGCATCTGCTGAAGTACGATTCGGTCCTCGGCAATCTTCACCAGAAGGTGACCCACACCGAGGATTCGATTGCGGTGGACGGCAAGAGCTTCCGCGTGTTCAAGACCAAGGATCCCGCCGAGATCGACTGGCCGTCGGTCGGCGCGGAGATCGTGATTGAGTCCACCGGCCTCTTCACCAAGGCGTCTGACGCGGGCAAGCACAAGCGCGGCACGGTAAAGAAGGTAATCATCTCCGCGCCGGCGAGCGAAGAAGACCTGACCGTAGTGCTCGGCGTGAACGACAAGAGCTACGATCCGGCCAAGCATCACATCATCTCTAATGCCTCCTGCACCACCAACTGCCTCGCGCCGGTGGCCAAGGTGATTCAAGACACCTTCGGAATCAATTGCGGAACGATGACCACCATTCACTCCTACACCAATGACCAGAAACTGCTGGACCTGCCGCACAAGGATTTGCGGCGCGCGCGAGCCGCGGCGCTCTCCATGATTCCGACCTCGACCGGAGCGGCCAAGGCCCTGCACCTGGTGATCCCCGCGCTGAAGGGAAAACTCGACGGTTATTCCATCCGCGTCCCTACGCCCAATGTCAGCGTGGTGGATCTCACCGTGTTCACGGACAAGCCCGTCACGGTGAGCTCGGTGAACGCCGCGCTCAAGGCTGCGGCCGATGGCCCGATGAAAAATATCCTTGAGTACACGGAAGAGGAACTGGTTTCCATTGATTTTCGCAGCAACCCCCATTCCTCGATCGTCGATTCGGAATACACCCGCGTGGTGGGAACGAACTGCGCCAAGGTGCTGGCCTGGTATGACAACGAGTGGGGATATTCGAGCCGCTGCCGGGATTTGATCACCTTGATTGCGTCGAAGATGTAGAGGGGAGTGACTGGTGACCGGTGACTAGTGATTGGTGATTCGCCGGTCGTGATTTGTGAATCGTGATTTGTGGTTTGTGGGCGGCGGCTTTATCGGCTGCCATAAAAGCTCAAGACGTTGTCATTCTGAGCGAAGCGAAGAATCTCTCTTTGGTTTTTCTTTCTGCGCAAATCGAAGAGAGATTCTTCGCTTCGCTCAGAATGACAATTACAACTGACGAACGCGCTGAAATTCCATCATGAGCAAACTATCGATTCGCGATCTGGAAATGAACGGGAAACGCGTGTTCATGCGCGTGGATTTCAATGTTCCGCTCGATGGGGGCAGCGTCTCGGACGATACCCGCATCCGTGAAACCCTGCCGACGATTGCCTTTGCGCGCCAGCACGGCGCGCGGCTGGTTCTCGCCTCGCACCTCGGGCGGCCCAAGGGCAAGCCCGATCCGAAATACAGCTTGAAACCGGTGGCAGCCAAGCTCGCCGAAATGCTTGGAATCCCTGTTGATTTTGCCGCGGATTGCGTTGGCGCGGATGCCGAGGCCCGAAGCCGGGGCCTGGCCAACGGCGGCGTGCTGCTGCTCGAAAATGTGCGCTACCACCCCGAGGAAGAAGCCAACGACGAAAAGTTTTCGCGGCAACTGGCGGCACTCTGCGACAGCCTGTTCGTGTGCGACGCCTTCGGCTCGGCGCATCGCGCGCACGCGTCTGTTGTGGGCATCACGCGATTTGTGAAGCAATCGGCAGCCGGTCTGCTGATGGAACGTGAACTGAATTATCTGGGCAAGGCGCTCTCGAATCCCGAGCGGCCGTTCGTCGCGGTCCTCGGCGGCGCGAAAGTTTCTGACAAGATCGAAGTGGTGGAAAACCTGATGCGCGTGGCCGACGCCATGCTCATCGGTGGCGGCATGGCTTACACCTTCTTGAAATCGCAGGGCCTGCCCATCGGAAATTCACTGGTGGAGGCGGATAAACTGGGCCTCGCGCGAAAGCTGCTGGCCGAAGCGAAGCAGCGGAATTTCCAACTGCTGCTGCCCACCGACCACGTGCTGGGCGCCGCATTCAAGCCGGATACGGAAACGCAAATCACCAGCGTCACCGCGACGCCGGACGGTTGGATGGGGCTGGACATCGGGCCCGACACCATCGCGCGATATTCCGCCGAACTGGCGCGCGCGAAAACGATCGTCTGGAACGGACCGATGGGCGTGTTTGAGATGCCCGTGTTCGCCAAGGGCACACTGGAAATCGCCCGCGCCGTGGCAGCCGCCACCGCTAAGGGCGCCACGTCGATTGTAGGCGGCGGAGATTCCGTCGCTGCCATTCATGCCGCCGGGCTGGCCAACCAGGTTTCGCACATCTCGACCGGCGGGGGCGCATCGCTGGAGTTCCTGGGCGGCAGGAAATTGCCCGGTGTCGAGGCGCTTACCGATAAACCCTGAAGGCGGAAAGAGGCGTGATGCGGCGACCGGTGATCGCGGGAAATTGGAAGATGTACAAGACGCAGGCGGAGGCTCGCGCGTATTTTTCGGCGTTGGCGCCACGGGTGCATGCTTGCGTGCACTGCGACATTATCGTAGCGCCGCCGTTCACGGCCATCCCCGTGTCGGTGGACGCGGCGCAGGGAACTCCTATTTCGATCGCCGCGCAGGACATGCACGGCGAGCCGGAAGGGGCGTTCACCGGCGAGGTATCCGCCGCCATGCTGGTAGAGGCCGGATGCCGCGCCGTGATCATCGGACATTCCGAGCGCCGCCAGTACTTTGGCGAAACCGATGAGAGCGCCAATCGAAAAATCAAAGCCGCGCTCGGAGTTGGGCTGACGCCGATCCTCTGCGTCGGGGAACTGCTCGCTGAGCGCGAGGGCGGCAGGACCGAAGAGGTACTAGAGCGCCAGTTCAGCGGCGGCCTGGCCGCGTTGACCGGTGCGGAGTTCTCGCGTATCATCCTTGCATACGAGCCGGTTTGGGCCATTGGCACGGGCCGCACGGCGACTCCGGAAATTGCCGCTGAGACGCACCGGTTCCTGCGGCAGCAAGCGGCGGCGATGTTTACTCCGGAACGCGCCGCGGGCTTGCGAATTCTCTACGGCGGCAGCGTCAAACCCGACAACATTAAGGGATTGATGGCGCAGGTGGAAATTGATGGAGCGCTGGTCGGCGGCGCGAGTTTGAACGCGGAGGCTTTCGCCTCCATCGTGAATTTCTGAAAGCAAGGGAAAAGCAATGCCAAAAGAAGTGAAGTGGGCGATATCGCTGGGAGTGGGACTGGGCCTGTTGGCGCTGGGCTGGAAAGTTTATTTCATGCTGGTCACGCTGCACGTGGTGATCTGCGCGCTGCTGATCGTGGTGATCATGCTGCAGAGCGGCGAAGCGGCGGACCTGGCTGGCGCGTTCGGCGGCGCGGGCAGCCAGACGGCGTTCGGACCGCGCGGTGCGGCGACATTTCTTTCCAAGGCGACCACGTGGTGCGCCATCATGTTCATGCTCACGTCCATGGCGCTGACCATGCACCAGAACACCACGGTGGCCTCCACGGGCAGTTCTATCCTGCAACAATTCTCGAAGACGTCCAAGACGCCGCCTGCGGCTCCAGCTCCCGCCGCGCCGGCATCCGTGCCCGCGCCAGGCGCGCCGGCTCCGGCAGCGCCCGCGCCAACGAAGTAATCGCGCCAAAGTAGAGCGCGCAAGACGGCTGCGTCTGGATGCCGCGCAATAGAAAATTTTCACCTCACCCCGTGCGGAAGTGGCGGAACTGGCAGACGCACCATCTTGAGGGGGTGGCGCCGTAAGGCGTGGGGGTTCGAATCCCCCCTTCCGCACCAAACTTCTCTGTTCCTTCACTATTTTTCGCGAATCAAATGAGACGCATCGATCGACAGAAGCCGCGGGAGGCACATGAATATGTGCAGGCCGCAGGTTTCCATCCGTCTCTTCGCGGAGGCGTGTGACGGGCTTTGCCGATCTGTGCCGAGGTTCACTTCAAGGCCAGGATACGATTTGGATCGAAGCGCACCACGAGGTAAGAGATCGAGCCATCGATCTTACTGAACCAGTGCGGAACTCCCGCAGGTATCACCACAACGTCGCCGGCCTTTAGCTGCTGGCTTACACCGCCGCGGATGGACGGGCCGCTCGCGCTCGGACCGTCTTCCAGCCGGACGGACTTGGTGTCCGCGGGCCGTTCCTTGGCGTCGACGATCGTTCCTCCGGTTACCAGCGTGGCGGAGCCGTCCAGGACGTGATAAACCTTGGTCACCTTGTGGTGCACCGCCGCGACTCCGGGAGGCGTTTCGGGGCGGTGAAGCGTGCCCACGGCGATGTTGTAGCCTCCAGCGTCCACGACGCGAATGTTGGGATTGGGATTGGTCGCGGCATCGGTCGATCCTTTGAGATTGTTCTGCACGTCAGCCGCGCTGACATAGGTGGCGGCGGGAGTTTTCGAACTTGAATTCGCTTGTTGGGCCATTGCGTACGGCGCTGCGCCAAAGGCTGCCACTAGTAGTGCGACCATTCCCAGAGTTGATTTCATCATGAACTCCTTTGTTGCGCGGCATCGCGCCGTGCAAACAATACAACGAACCGCGGTTTCGTGAACCAGGGATTTCCGCGGCCAAGCGGCAGCGCGAGAAGTCCTTGCACCTGCACGCGAGCGGAGTGGCGCGTCCGAAGTCTTCCGATCGACGGACCGTCGTGGAAGCGGCTCTGGCGAAGACCAAGAACATAGACCGACAACGCAGACCAATAACGTAGACGAATGACGGCACTTGACTTGCGGCCTGCTCAGTTCTACTCTCTGCGCCAAGGATAGGGAGTGCGTTCGCACTCAGGAGCTCAACCAACATGAACAAGCGTCTCAGCGGGCGGCAGGGTTTGTGGCTTGTGATGGGGTTACTGTTTGTGGCGATTCCCGTGGCGGCGGAAACGGTGCGGGTTTATGTCACCAACCGCGCCGGTACCACGATTGATGTGATTGACCCGGCGACCAACAAGGTCGTGGAGACGATCCGGGGAATCGAGTCGCCCGAAGTGGTGCGATTCTCCCCAGATGGCAGCCGACTTTATATCGCCACGCGCGCCCAGGACGTCCTGGACGTGATGGACCGCAAAACGGAAAAGATTATCAAGCAAGTGCCGCTGAGCGGATGGGCTAACGATGCCATGGTGACCAGCGATGGCAAACTGATTCTGGTTTGCATCCGAAATACCGGGACGGACGCCGAGGACAAAGGCGCGCTGGATATCATCGACTCCAAATCCCTGCAGAGGATCAAGAGCATTCCGGTGAAGCGCGGCCTGCACGACATTTCCGTTACCGGCGACAACAAGTTCGCCGCGGCCGGATCCCCGGGCGGGCATTTTTTCACCGTGTTCGACCTGCAAAAGATGGAAATCGCCTGGGAATTTCCGTACGACCAGGGTGTGCTCCCGATCATCATCGAGAGCAATCCGGACGGTTCGGGCAAGCGGATTTTCGCGCAGTTGAACCAAACCAACGGATTTTCCGTCGTGGATTTTACGACCCACCAGGAAGTCGCCAGAATCAAGAATCCCGACGAACCCAAGGGCTTCACGCCCGGCTGCGAAGGCATCAGCCACGGAATTGGAATTTCTCCCGATCACAAGACCCTCTGGTCCAACAGCCGCCCGGCGAACGCCGTTTTTGTGTACTCGCTCCCGGAACTCAAATTGATGGGACACGTTTCCCTGCCGGAAACGGTAGTGCCGGGAAAGCCCAACCGGGGCGGAGGACCGGCCTGGATCACGTTCACTCCTGACAGCAAAACCGTCTACGTTTCCACGTGCGGCACCAAGACCGTTTCGGCGATCGATGTGGAAACGATGAAGGAAGTGACGCGCATCCCGGTCGGAGAATTGCCCGACCGGATCAGCACGCTGGCGCTGCGCTAAAGGTTGCTAGGATGGCGCGTTGCCGGTTGCTTTACCGGAGACGCGCAACCGTTGGGTGTCGCACAGACTCTTGGGACGCGTGAGGTGAATATGGATTCGCGGATTCTGCCGAAAGTTCTGCTTGCTGCTTGCGCGCTGGTGACTGCGGCCTTCGTGTACGCCGGTGCTCCGCCCGCCAGGGCCCAAGGCGCCGCGGCGGCCGACGCGCAAACGCCGCAACTCGATTACGAATTCTTCAAAGCGCGCGTCGAGCCCATCTTCCTGAAGCACCGCTCCGCTGATCACGCCCGCTGCTACACCTGCCACCAGGTGGGCCACCACGGCGGCGGACCGCTGAGCCTCGATACTTTGCCAGCAGGGAAAGACTTTTGGACCGAGGAACAGTCCCGCCATAACTTTGAGACCGTTTCCAAGCTGGTAGTTCCCGGCAACCCGTCGATTAGCTTGCTGCTGCGCATGCCGATGGCTCCGGAGGCAGGCGGCCTTGCGGACACGCACCAGGGTGGAAGGCAATTTGCCACCGAGGACGACCCGGACTGGAAGAACATGAAGGCCTGGGTTCTCGGAGAGAAACTTACGAGTTCCTCCAAGGCCCAATAATACTCAACAGTACTCTACAAGTCGCAATCGGGCGCAGTAGGGAATCATGCCAACTCGTCGCCGGGCGTTACCGCAGATTCGGGCTTCACAACAGATTCTACCTGCGCATTCGGATGCCATCCGCATCGTTCCGCTGCACCCGGGAATTGGAGCGGAAGCGGCTGCGGCGCCGGCCGCCCCGCCCAACCTGACCTACCGAAATGGTCCGCTCATCGCATCGGTGCAAGTCTTCACCGTTTTCTGGGGCGCTGCGTGGAACTCCGCTCCACAAACGGCGATGATGAAGCAGATCAACCAATTTTTTGATTTCATATTGACGAGCGCGCTGATCGACCAGTTGTCCGAATACAACGTCCCCAACTACAAGATTACCCACGGCCAACGGACCGGCACGACGGTGCTTACCTCACCGGTGCTGAAGAATTCGGTGAACGACAGCACCATCCAGCACACGCTGCAGCATGAGATTTCCACCAACAGCGCGTTTCCCCAGCCGAGTCCCAACACTCTCTATTTCATGTATTTTCCGCCGGGCGTGAAAATCGTTCAGGGCGGTGCGGGATCGTGCACGGCATTCTGCGGCTATCACAATGACATCAGCGGGCAGATTTTCTATGCGGCCATGCCGTTTCCCGGCTGCGCCGGATGCACCGGCGGGCTGCAGCCGATCGATGCTCTTACCTCCACCAGTTCGCACGAACTCTGCGAGGCCATCACCGACGCGATTCCCGGCCAGGGATGGTACGACGACACGAATGGCGAAATCGGCGATATCTGCGCGTGGAAAACGAAGAAGCTTGGCAACTACACCGTGCAGCTGGAATGGTCCAACAAAAGTAATAAGTGCATTTGACCGGCGCGTGCTTTGGCAGGCTGCGAAAGAAGTCCTCTTGTTGTCATCCCGAGCGACGCGAGGGATCTGCTTTTCCCCAAACTTAAGAAGAAAAGCAGATTCCTCGGGCAAAACCCGCCCTTCGGAATGACAGTTGTGAGTTTTTTTTCGCAGCCCGTATACGTGTGCTTTGCCGCTATTCTTGATTTCAGGGCAGCGCAAACGCCGTGACGCCCGAAGTCACAATGACGATGTACTGCTTTCCGTTTCGCCCGGTGTAGGTCATCGGGTTAGTATGGCCCTCGGCGTCCAGCTTGGTTTCCCACATCAGTTTTCCGGACTGCGTCTCAAACGCGCGGAGCCGCTTGTCGATGGTTCCGGCGATGAAGACCAGGCCTCCCGCGGTGGTGATCGGTCCGCCTTGTCCGAACGATCCGGTGTTGTGCACGCCCTTTGCTTCCATTTCATCGCTCGTGCCCAGCGGAATTCGCCAGGCCAGGTCACCGGTGTTGGCGTTCACGGCCATGAGTTCGGCCCACGGCGGCTTCTGGCAGGGCAACTGCGTGTCAGGATCCCAGAAGCGCGCGTTGAATGATCCTTTGCCGAGCGGACTGTAGCGGCGATAAGCCACCTGATCGCCGTCGGGCGTCTTGTCGAGGCGGCCCATGCCGGCCACATTTCGCGCGTTGACAATCACGTATCCGAGTTTCGGATCGACGGCCACTCCGCCGTAATTCGGCCCGCCCTGCTGGCCGGGAAAAATCACTCGAATTTCTTTACTGCTGTAGGGCGTGTACGGCCCTTCGTTGTGAATGCCGCCGATTTGAGCTACCAGGTCGCGGCAAAATTTCTCGTGCTCCGGTTCTCCGGTGAACACTTCGTCCGGCATCATGCCCTGGCGCGCCAGCGGCGGAGGTTTCACAGGAAAGGGCTGCGTCGGCCAGGATTGCTCGCCGGGAACGTCGCTTTGCGGAACGGGGCGTTCTTCAAACGGGTATACGGATTTGCCGGTCTCTCGGTCGAGAAAAAACATCAACCCTGGTTTGGAGATGGCGACGACGACCGGAATTTTCTTGCCGTCGCGCGTGAGGTCCATCAGAGACGGCGCAGCCTCGGCGTCATAATCCCAAACGTCGTGATGCGTCAGCTGAAAATACCATCGCACTTTGCCGCTGGCAGCATCGAGAGCCACGATGGACGACGAGTACAAATTCTGTCCGTGCCGCGCGCCTCCGAAATACTGCGCCGCCGGCTGGCCGATCGGCAGGAACACCAATCCGCGCTGCGCGTCCACGGTGATCGCGCCCCAGTTCGCCGGCGATCCGGCGGTCTGCCAGTTGTCCTTCGGCCAGGTCTCGTAACCGGGTTCGCCGGGATGCGGAATCGTGTGGAACGTCCAGACCAATTTGCCGGAGCGCAGATCCCAGGCGCGCACATCCATCGCCGGCCCGTCCGGATCATCTTCTTTCCCCTGTGCTCCGGTGATGATCAAGTTCTGGTAGACGGCTCCTGGCGAGCTCATGTGATACGCCGCATCGGGAAATTTTCCGGCGACGCCTGATTTGAGGTCGATCACACCTTCCGTTCCGAACTTGGAAATCAGTTTGCCCGTTCGCGCGTCCAGTGCGACCAATTGGCCGCCGCTGGTTCCGGCAAGGATTCGCGCAGGATTGTCCTTGTCGCCTTTCCAGTAGGTCACGCCGCGCAGAGTCCCGCTCGATTTTCCGAGGTCATATTTCCAGATCTCTTCGCCGCTTTCCGGTTCGAGGGCGACGATGGTGTGCGATACGGTCGGGGTATAAAGCATCCCATCAACCATGATGGGCACGGCTTCGGTCGCGGCCAGCGTTGGATTGTCCGGGTTGCGGGAATTCGAGGAGATGCCGTATTGCCACGCCATCCGGAGCTTCGCAACGTTGCCGGCGTTGATCTGCGAGAGGGGCGAATGGCGCTGGCCGCTTTGGTCGTACCCGTACGCCGGCCAGTCTCCCTGGCCATGCGATTCAGGAACGGCAAACGTAGCGAGCAGCAAGATCAGAAGAACCTTCATACCGCCTCCTGTGCAGGGAAGTACGAATATCCAGAATTACCGAGACAAAACAGAACGAGAATTGCGGAAGTTCGATCAGTGAGGCTGCTGCTTTCCGGAATCCAACATCTTTTCCGTGTCCAGGAAGTTGGCGTTGTCGTCCACGCACACCACTTCGCCGATATTCCAGCCGGGTCTCAACTCGAATTCGTTGTGTGCGGTCCAAGTCTTGGTATACGCCTTGGGATCGTCAATCGTAAAATCAATGGTCATGGTGTCGCGGCTGACCCGCCGGATGCGCTCTATCAGGTGGAGATCTTCGCTGTGCGGAAGACCATCTCCATCAAGCCAGGTTTTGTCGTTGAAACCAACCGTATCGACGACCAGCGTGTCGCCTTCCCAATGGCCGATCGAGTCCCCCATCCATGTGGGACCTATATCCTCAGAATGCTTCCTTCCATCCGTGAAGATTTGGCGGACAAAATGATCGTATTCAAAGAACATGATCACCCGGCCGGGAACCTGGATGATTTCCAGCGGCTGTCCGACTCTCATCTCATAGATTCGCGGCACGCCGGGAGGGAAGCACTTTGCAATCGGATCGTTGGACTTCGCGAGAGAAACCATGCGGGGTCCAACGTTGGGCCTGGTGGCATTGAATTTCGCTTTTCCCCAAGGGGTCATCGGGGGTTCTTCGTTGGTAAGAGTTCCCGCGATCTCATGCATGGTGTACTTGCGAGCGTTATCGGGCGGCCGGCGTGACCGCCTCCAGACTCCGGTGATGTCCGGCGCCGTTGAAGATGCCTGTGGCTCCGCCATCAGGGCGAGTATGCCGGACGAGAGGACCAGCACTGCCGCCGCGGCCAGTGCCGAAGTCATCAGCCGTGTGCGCATCGCAAGACTCCTTCGGGCTCCGCGTCCCAGATTTCGAAGCGATACCGGTTCTCCGAGCGAGAAGAAAATCATCGCGCTGGTTAGCGGAGCAATCCCTACTGGCTTGGATAGTCCTCGCCGCTATCGATCGTGAACTCCTGCCCATTCGGAAAGACAATCTTCTTGAGCCGCAGGATATGCGTTCCATTCTGAGAGAGATTGCCGCTCACCGTGATCTGATCCCCCGTCTTCACCGAATCTTTGGTCCAGCCTCTGCGAGACAGGCCCAGGGGGCTGACCGACTCCACGAGGTACTTTTGCGCTTTTCCCGTCTTGTCGTTTACTTCAATCTCAACGATGGCGTGAGGATTTATCCACTGGACGTTTGTTACGGTCCCCTTCAAGGTCGTTGTTTTTGACAGGTCATACGACGCCGCGCCGTGGTGCGCAAAGATGGGAACCGAAATCAACAAGAGAAGAGCAGCAGCCAAAGCAGGAGGGCCTAAGCGCTTCACTTTCATGGAGAACCTCCAATTGCGGGCAAGGTATTCAATTCCGCCACTACTTGTCAACGGAATAATCACCGCGTTGACGGAGTTGTGTAAAGTTTTGGCGGAGCCGCGACGCATCGCAAGCGCTCAGCCTACCGCCAACGCTCGATTGACAACCATGCGATCTTGGTAGCATCTTCCCATCGTGGAGTCCAACTCAAGTTTTACAAATCGGCTAGCGGGCGATTCGATTCAAGGAGGCGCGAAATGACATTCAAGATAGCCTTTATCGGAGCCTTGAATTCGGCCAAAGAGGCGAGATTCAGTCTGGCGAAAGTCATCGTCCTAGGCATCCTGCTGACATGTGGATTTCGCACTGCCGCCCAGGACGAGCATGCGTTGCACGAAGTCTACCAGGCCCAGGCCATGGGTCAGAATACGCAGGCAGGCCAGACTTTCAACGTGACTGTGCACATTGACGAGTACTCGACGCCTGAAGAGCAACAGATATTGACTGACGCATTCAACAGCGCGGGCTCGAAGGGTTTGTACAACGCATTAGACAAAATGTCGGCGAGGGGACATATCGCGATTACCGGCACGCTGGGTTATGACATCAAGTACGCTCGGAAGATTCCCATGGAGGAAGGGTTCAAACTGATCGTCGTGACCAATCGCCCCGTCAGTTTCCGCGAGGCCTGGAACAGCGGCCGCTCGATAAACTACAACCTCTCTTACCTGGAAATGACACTCAACAAAGAGACCGGCAAAGGGAGCGGCACGTTGATTCCCGCCGCGCTGTTTAAGATCGATAAGAAATCGGGCGAGGTGACCGTCGAAGCATTCAGAAACCCTTGGACGCTCTCAAACATTGAGGACCGAACGAAAAGATAGAACCGGCTATGCTGCTTTTCCGGCAGCATAGCCTCGCGGAATCAGGGATTCCAGAGCGTAATGGCGTCGAATACCGCGACTCAGAATTCGCGTTCTCGTTTCTATTGTGGCCCGGCGATCGGTACCAATGCCGTGGCCGCGGACTTCCACTGCCCGTTTTGTTTGACGAATACGAGCAGACCGCGGTGCGGCGTGTTGGTAAAGTGGCCGTAGTCCGTCCATTTCCTGGTTCTACGGTCGGTCGCCAGTGCGACGTCCCCATAAACGGCCCACAACTTGAATTCATCTGGGAAGACGCCTTCGCCGGGTTTGGGATTTAGTTTTGGAATGCCGGTCATCGCCGATGCCTTGGTGACGTCGGCCGTCGGGATCCACCCGAGAATTTCAAACCACCGATCGGCAAACAAATTATTCAGATAATCCATCCGGCCGTGCATCGCGGAATCCAGCCACTTCGTATCGATCGCAGCCAGTTCCTTTTCCAGTTTCTCATCCGGGCTGCGGCGCTTCCCGTTGGCGCTCTGTTGGCCCATGCTTGTCAGCCAGGACTTCGGCGCGACGGTGGGCACGCCGGCCCCAGCGGCGGGCCGCCATTTGCCGTTTACGAGCACGAATAACCGGAGCCATCGTGAATCGGCAATGAAGTAGGGAACTCCGCCCGGATCGGCCGCCTTGAAAGCCGTGCTGTCGGTGGCGAGGGCGAAGTTTCCGTAGACGGCCCGCAATTTGAAGGTGCCCGGGAAGGGGCCAGTACCGGGAGCGCCCGTTCCCGCGGATTGCGAGGCGACCATCTCCAGTTTGGTGGTAACCATGCCCGATGGATAGACCTCGAAGAATTGATCGTCCCAATACTTGCTGCGGAATTCGACGCAATCCTTATACGGCTTCTCATACGGTCCCGCACATAGCCACTGCTGGTCCGCGTCCCAAAGCGTTTTCTCCAGCTCCGTCCAGTTTTTATCGCCTTCCATCGGCTGTTGAGCCCGCGCGGGAACCGCAAAGCTCGGCAAGACAAACAGGGCCAGTGCCAAAACGTATCGCATGAAAAACTCCTCCCATTGAATTAAGGTGCCGCGGTCCCGCCGAACTAGTTGCTTGCGGATTGCTTTCCGACGGCCGCGCGCAAATCGGTCATGGTCACGATCCGGCCATGGAACGGCAAGATCTGATCCACGTCAAGCTTCAGCCGCTGGAGATTGTCATACAGCGTGACATTGAGCGGACTGATCGCCGGCGCCGGCGGCGCATTCGCTTCCGGCGGATTGTACGCGTCCGCTTCAATCAGGATTTTTTCCTTGGGCAGGTAGGCCATGAGCATCGTATCCACGTGGCTGAAGCCCTGGATGCGGTAGATTTCCAGGCGGCGCGTCCCGTCGGTCAGCACGCGCGAATCGCCCACGGTCTCAAAGATCGCTTTCTTGGGAGATTGCGCCAGCCGGTCCGGTTTGATGGTGTGTGGCATGGCCAGCAATTTCTCATAGAACGCTTTGGTCTGGTTTTGCGTGATGATGATGGCTCCTTCGGATATGTCGTATCGCAAGCCGCCGAGATGGTCGAAATGGTGGTGCGTGTTGATGACGTATTTTACCGGCTTGTTGGGAATCTCTTTCCGGGCGGCCTCGAAAATGTCATGCGCGCGGACATCGTTATTCGGCGGGTCGAAGAGCACGATGTAGTCTTTGAATTCAACCGCCACGCTGTGAAGCGATCCGCCACTGAAATGATAGACACCATCCGCCATCTTCCGCGTCACCACAGGGTCCGGCGCAAAGGGAGGCGCCTGCTGAACGTTCTGCGGCACGGCGATGTTTACTTCCGCGTTGGGGTGAACGTCCGTGACGGTGAGAGTCAGCGTCGGGAATCCGCCTTGCTCTTGCACGATGTGCGTCGGGAACTTCACTCCATTGAAGTCGCGGTAATCGGAGTAGGTAATTCGGGTGAGCATGTCCCCGAGCACCGGATCCTCGCTCATCCACTCCACTCGCTCGACCGTGTTGTCGGCGCTTAGCGTTGCCTTGAGGCTCATTCCCGCCGCAGGAAAGGTAATGACCGGAAGCATCTTGCCGTTGGCGCCGCGCTGTTTGGCGACGGTCGCGTCGTTACCGGCATTCATAGCCCCTTTGATTACGCCCTGCGGAGATGTCCAAATGGCGCGGAGCCGATCGCTGACGGCGCCGGGAGCCGGAACGGAATTCTGGCCGGCCATGTTCCAGGCGAAGTTCCCGCTGACCAATTGAATCTGTTTCTGCGGCGCCAGCAGCGGAAGGCCGCCGCCGCCGTGGATTGGCCCGTCGGGGTTGGTGCGCTCCAGATCCACGCGCATTGCCGGGGTGGAGTAGTTGATGGCAACGCTGTAGCTCGTGAGTTTGAAAGCCGGCCAGGCGCCACCCGGGGCGTACGCCTGTCCAAACGCGTTGTTTGTTCCGCTACCGGAATATTGAATCGAATTCAGATCCGCCGCGCCCAGGGCGCGCGCCGCCGCGTCCAGAGTGGCTTTGCGGTCTTGTGCATGCCCGGTGATTGCGGCGAACGCGAGGGCCGCCAGCAGCGCGAATGCTATCCTTTTCATAGTCTCCTCCAACCATCCACAATCCAAATCTCAACACGGAATTTCGGGCCGCCAGCGAAAACTGTCCCCGATATGCCAGGATGAAAAAGCGCAACACATATGGGACCTAGGTCCTCGTTCTGGCTATGCTTCATCAAGTTGCCGCAAAAACTTGGGGCTCCAGCGAGCCTGGGACGTGCCTGAGCCGGTCTGGAACCGCCTGATACTCGATGGGCGCACTTTGGCGATTGAGCGGGGATAAGTCAAATGAAATAGTCCCGACTTCTGACTGAAAGTGAGGCTTTACGCGCTTCGCGCAAGACAGCATTCAATCGGAACTTCAAGATCATGGCCTACAAGCTGCTCGATATTCTGGAGTGCGAAACTTAAACCTTTAGCGAGCCTCGAAATCCTCTGGCGGCGTAGTAGGATTCCGCACCGTTGTGATACACGAAAACAGTGTCGTAGCGGCGGTCGCAAAAGAGGGCGCCGCCCAGTTTCCTGATCTGTGGAGGAGTTTTCACCCAGCTCGACGTTTTTGTATCGAAGTTTTCAAGGTCCTGCAACTGCCGATACTGCGTTTCGGTTAGAAGCTCAATGCCCATGGCCGCTGCCATGCCAGTGGCGCTATCTTTTGGTTTATGTTCTTTCCTCGATTCCAGCGCCTCACGGTCGTAGCAAACGCTTCGGCGGCCCTTCGGGCTTTCCGCTGAACAATCGTAAAAAATGTATTCACCCGTTTTCTCGTCATAACCAACCACGTCCGGTTCACCGCCAGTTCTTTCCATTTCATGGAGTGACCACAGCTTTTCCCTGTCAGCTTCCAGCCTTGCTCGGACCTGCGTCCATACAAGATTTTTGTGGCGATTCATGTTTTTCCCAAAACGGGCTTCCAATGCCCTGAGCAGTTCTTTGTGGCGTTCTGGTGACAGGTCCTTCTTATTGCCGTTCATGTCTCGCGCCTTGGTCGTTATCAACGGTGTCCCTTGTCGCGTTTCTTTCAATCTGTGGACTGCAACTGCCAGCGATTTTGACTGCGGCCGCGATCCGGGCACAACCCGCGACGTTCTACTCCCGCCGGAATTCGCCGATTCAGGGCTTCGTCAGATGTTTTTCAGCCGCAAGTCAGCATTTTTCAGTTGACTTCGAACTGCTGCAGGAAGAGACTTCGCCCATTATCACTCCATAGAGCCGCTTCTGGGGTTGTCGGGCCCATTTTACGAAGCAGGTTACTGAGTCAAATAGCCGTGCAGATGTCATATTTATCATAGATCGGCATTTTTGCACCGCGAGGTATCGGATCAACAAAGGGTAGATTCGGGGTTTTCGGTCGAGTATTCGGACCCTGAGAAACTCGAACGTTGGGTGTGTCCAAACCAATGGAGGGTGGAGCTATGACGATTGGCTTAAATTCCAGCCGCATCTTCAGAGTAGTGCTGTGGGTTGTTGCGGTTCTAAGTTTATGTAGCACCGTACGCTTGGGCGCCCAAGCCGTCGGCGGCACGATCTTAGGCACCGTTACAGATTCAACGTCGGCAACGGTCCCCAATGCCGATATTACGATCACCAATACCGCGACGGCCCAAGTGACAACAGTGAAATCGAGCGCTGAAGGATTCTATTCGGTGCCGAACCTGTTGCCCGGCCAGTACACCGTCTCAGCCAAGGCGGCGGGCTTTTCAACCGTCGTGGTGAACGGTATCACGTTGACCGTGGGCGCCAGCCAGACGATCAACATCACACTGAAAGTTGGCGAAACATCGCAACAGGTGGAGGTCACGACCACTGCCGTGGCGATTGAACTTTCTTCGTCGACCATAAGCGATGTCGTGTCAGGTACCGAGGTTCGGGATATGCCGCTCAATGGCCGCTCCTGGACGGACCTGGCGCAACTTCAGCCCGGGGTGAACGCGGTGCACACGCAGCCGGCAGCCACCACCAGCGACCGCGCCTCGCGCGGCTGGGGCCAGGCGATTACCGTTTCCGGGCAACGCCCCACTTCCAACAATTACACGCTCAACGGCGTCAGCTTGAACGACAACATGAACACCGCGCCGGGTAGCTTCCTGGCCGGCAATCTGGGCGTCGATTCGATCGGTGAATTCTCGGTGCTGACCGGAAACTTCTCCGCCCAGTACGGAAAATCCGCTGGTGGCATCATCAATGCCATCACCAAATCCGGAACGAACGAACTTCACGGGAGCGCTTACGAATTTCTGCGCAACAGCGCCGTGGATGCGAAGAACTTCTTCGATCCCGCGGGACCCATCGCGCCTTTCCGACGCAATCAATTCGGAGGGTCGTTGGGCGGCCCCATCCAAAAAGACAAAATGTTTATCTTTGGTGACTACGAAGGATTACGGCAAAGTTTGTCCGTAAGCCAGGTAGCGAACGTGCCGTCAGCAACGGCCCGGGCGGGGAACCTGTGCGACCCAGCACCGTCGGGCGGTCTCGGCTGCACTACGTATCACACCATTATGTCCCAACCTACTGCTACCAACGGCGGGAGCGCCCTTGGAGCATTCGGTGCACCTTGGGTGATCAACCCGAATGTCGCGCCGTTCTTGCCGCTGTGGCCGCTGCCGAACGGTGCGATCATCTGCCCATTCGGAGCGGGTAATTGCGTGCCCGGTACGGGGAACACGGGCCTCTACGCCTTCTCCGGCAGCCAAACGACGCCAGAAGACTTTGGTACGTTTCGACTCGATCGAAAGATCGGTGACAAGGACAGCCTCTGGGGCACTTTTCTAATCGATCGTCAATCGCAGACCGCCTCGGATTCACTAAAAGATTTGGCGACGTCCCGGTTCATCAATCGACAGACCTACACGATTGAAGACAGCCACGCTTTCTCCCCAACCTTGATCAATGTGTTGAGGGTTGGATTCAATCGTCAAACCATCAGTTCCCCGAGCGGCGCGCAGGCACTGAACCCGATTGCCGCCGATACCTCGTTGGGCATTGCGGCCGGACAGACGATCGGCAGAATCGTCGTCGGTGGGCTAACGCCGTTTCAGGGGGGACTAACTCTCTGGCAATCAGCCCACAGTACTTGGAATTCTTTCCAGGAGTCTGACGACCTGTTTTACACCCACGGGATTCATGCTCTCAAATTCGGATTTAGCCTTGAACGCGATCAACTGAATACCGGCGGTCCAGGTGGATTTGCCGGAGGTTGGTCCACGTTCAGCAATATTCCGAAGTTCCTGGATGGCAGCCCGGTTTCGCTGATCGCCAATTCCGGGCCCGGGGATCTTTCCACCCACTTCCGCCAGTGGGTTTGGGGCACGTATGTGCAGGACGACATGCGGCTGACTCCACACCTCACCGTCAATGCAGGGTTGCGCTATGAGTACGCCGCGAATTTGACCAGCCACCACACCGGCACGCTGGCCAACCTCGAGTGCCAGGCCTGCCCATTTCCCATCATGCAGGCGCCTTTAGATTTCAATCCGCCGCTCCAGGCGATTGTTAATCAATTCGATCCTGCGCCCGTTTACGGACCGATCGTCAACGTGCCAAGGCTGAATTTCGAGCCGCGTCTTGGGTTTGCATGGGACCCGTTCGGCGATGGCAAGACTTCGGTGCGCGGGGCGTTTGGCATCTACGATCTGCTGATGCTGTTCTACTCACAGATCGCCACGGATTGGCCAGGGTTGCAGTCTTCCAATAGCGGCGTAATTCCGCCGGAAACGTGGCCGAAGGGGACCTTCTCAGCCGGGGTTAGCAACATCAATACGAAGCGAGCCTTCTGGCAAGAACACAATCCAAAATTAAACTATGTGATGCAGTGGAACTTGAGCGTCCAACGCCAGCTCACCAACACGTTGTCCGTACTCGTCGGTTACGTAGGGGACAGCAGCGTTCATGACGCATTCCACTTTGACGACTTTAACGTCTCCAACCCAACGAACTTCATCCCGAGTGTTCTACCGGGACAACCTCCCCTGTGGCCGTGCGGAACGATCAATACTCCCGCGGGCCAGGCGTTCAACCCAACCACCGACTGCTCAGCATTTGGCAGCAACCCAAAGGTCAACTGCTGCATCGGCCGCGAGCCGGGCAGAATCTGGAACGGTCACGGCGCCTATAACGGGTTGCAAGTGGCTGTGAACAAACAACTGGGACACGGGCTCGCTTTGCAGGGTTCGTATACGTTCTCGAAGAATCTCGATTCCAGCTCGGGCACGAGTATCGGCGACCCGTATGTGAACTCGATCTCGTCCAGTCTTTACTACTGGAACCCCAAGCTACGTTACGGCCTGTCCGACACCAACATCACTCACAACTTGGTCCTCAGCTACAGCTACATCCTGCCGACGTTCTCGTCGTCCGGAGCGCTGCTGAGGTACGTTGCGGGTGGCTGGCAGACCGGTGGAATCCTCACCATCCAGAGTGGACAGCCGATGACGGCGTTGATCTCCGGTGATGCAATCGGCGAGAACAACACCGATCCGATCAGCTATCCAAACCGCGTATCCGGAGCGGGCTGCGCTTCGCTCGTCAATCCCGGAAACGTAGACAATTATTTGAAGCTGCAGTGCCTCACGTTCCCGACACCCATCAACATCAACGGCTTCAACTATCTGAGCGGCGGCAACCTGGGTCGAAATGCAATCATCGGCCCCGGATTGGGCACGCTTGATGTCTCGGTCTTCAAGAACAACTACATTAGGTTCCGTGGAAATTCGGAAGGCATTAACGCTCAACTCCGGTTCGAGGCGTTCAACGTTCTCAACCGGCCCAATTTCTCGCCCCCAACGGACAACGAGTTTGTTTTCGATCAAACTGGAACAGCAATCCCCGGTGCGGGCGCAATTGACTTGACGCAAACGACGTCGCGGCAATTGCAAATCGCATTGAAGGTGATTTTCTAACCTCCGCGCGAAACGGAGTTGGAATTGATTCACCCGAGTTGTCGGAGCCGGGCCGATCGAGAGATCCTCTGATCTCTCGATCGGCCCGGCTGTTTCAGGTGAGGCTCGAAGCGACGTGTTGGCAGTTTATTGGCTCGACAACATTCACTGTTTTTCGTAAACGCGAATGTCAGTCCCCTTGGCGCCGTGCAGGGTGACCGTAAAGGTCTTGCCATCCCTCGACAGAACGTGCCGGCTGGTATTGATGACCTTGCCGTCCTTCATGTTTGCTCCCTTGCCGGTGTAATCATCGATCCGTTCGAGAGCGGTCATGTCGCGCGCGGGATCGCCTGACACGGGATAGAATTTGCCGTCAAACTTCAGCGAATAGGTAAAGTGTATTTTCTTGCCATCGGCGTCCACCGCATCCGCGGTGGCTTTGACCCCGTCGGTACCAAACGGCTCGTCGGTGTGCACAAGGCTCTTCGGCGCGCGACTGAAGTGAAAGGTCGATTTCTCGAGGTTGAGCTTCCAGGTGCCGCTGTTTGGGTCGCCTTGCGCCGCTACGGGCGCGGCGAGCACGCTCAATACCGCCAACCCTCCCAGAGCCGTCAGCAGGGCGGTCATTTTCCTGCGGCATTTGTCGACTGGCATGGTGATTTACCTCTCTCATGTCACATAGTGAACTGCACAACTTGATTTGCCCATCGTAGCAAATTCCCACGTACCAGGCCCGGACCTGATGCATCAACGCGTGTGACTCAGCGCTCCGACCGTTCGGGTTCTTCCTGGATCGAAAGCGGCCAGAAATGGTCGGCGTTTACGCTAAGAAGCTGGGATTCAGTCTTTCCCGCCATTCACCCTCGTGCATTCCTTGCGAATCGCGCGCCGTTTCGCAAGCTGCACATGACTTGCAAAATGACGGTGCCGGGACGTATCGTAATGTGAGGCGTGGGATTAAGATGAAAATCCCAGATCGCAGCGAAATCGCGTGCCGGCTTCTCTCACTCGGGCCTCTCGGCGTTCTGGCGCTGATCTGTGCGGGCTGCGGCGGTCTTGTCAGCGGGCAAATGAGCGTTCCCTCCGCCGCGCCAACGGTGTCCATCACCTCACCCGGCTCCGGGGCGACGGTTTCCGGAACGCTCAGCGTAGTTGCCAGCGTCTCTTCCAACACCACTAAAGTCCAATTTGAGGTGGACGGCGGCAATTCAGGGAGCGCCTTGACCAGCGCGCCGTTCACTTTGTCTTTGGACACCACAGCGCTTTCCAATGGCAGCCATTCGCTTTCCGCGGCGGCGTCTACCTCGGCTGGGCAGATAACCAGCAGCGCGTCCATTGCCATCATTGTGGATAATCCCCGCCTGACCATCTCCACAACCAGCTTCCCGCCCGGTCAGTTGCAGGTCAGCTACAGTGCTCCCGTCGCAGCTACGGGCGGAACTCCGCCCTATTCCTGGTCCCTCTCGAGCGGCGGCCTTCCGGCGGGTCTTTCATTGTCTTCCTCTGGGACGATTGCAGGTATTCCGACGGTCGCCGGTTCATTCTCGTTCACGATCGGGGTGAAGGACAACGCCGGGGGATCGGTGTCCGCCGGATTCAGTTTGAATATTTCATCAGGGTCAATGGCATCCGCGGCTCCATTCGGCCACGTCATGCTGGTCGCACTGGAAAATACTAATTACGCGGACGTCATTGGAAGTTCTTCGATGCCCTATCTGAACGGGCTTGCCAATCAGTACGGCCTGGCCACGCAGTATTACGCGAACACACATCCTTCGATCGGCAATTACATGATGTGGACCACGGGTCAAGTCTTGACGAACGATGATTCACAGACGCCGTCGACCTTACCAGTTGAAATGGACAACGTGGTCCGGGAGTTGATCGCCGCCGGCAAAAGCTGGAAGCAGTATGCCGAGTCAATTCCATCGGTTGGCTATTTGGGCGGCGACTCCACGTGCTGCGGCGGGCAGTTCTATACTCGCCACGCGCCGCTGCCCTACATGACGGATGCGCAGGCTACCGGCCAGGTGAACAATATCGTTCCCTTTACACAGTTGGCCACAGACGTCTCCAACAACGCGCTGCCCGAGTACGCGTTCATTACCCCGAACGGGTGTGACGATGCCCATGATTGCGCACTGAACGTCGCCGATACCTGGCTGCAGACCAATATCGATCCGCTCATTAAGAGTGCGCCGTTCCAGAAGGACGGGCTGCTCATCATCGCTTTCGACGAGTCAGGGAACGACAATACGAATGGAGGAGGCCGCGTGGCGGCCATTGTCATCAGCCCGTTCGCGAAGGCCGGCTATAAGTCGACCACGGTCTACCAACATCAGAGCGTTCTTCGCCTGATGCTGGAGGGCCTGGGCGTGAAAACGCTACCCGGTGCGGCAGCCACGGCGCCGGCGATGTGGGAGTTCTTCACGTTCACCCCGCCGTCATAGCAATGAATCGGTCATTTTGAAGAGACCCGACGATTACGGGTTGGCCTGCCCAGATAAATCCTTGATCCGGGCCGCGATCGCATCGGCGAAATTCATTTAAAGGCAAGCCATGTTCCGGCCGGGGATTGCTGCTCGATGCCGGGTTTGCTCCAGTCACAAACGCCGCCGGGAAAGATTGTCCGAAGCCGCGCTTTCTCGGCCTCGGAGAAAGTCACTTTGTATTCGCTGAAGTCAACCGGGCGCAGTTGACACTTCAGAATGTCATTGCTGGCGGGTCCACCGGCTACCATCCGAGGCGACCGGTAGGTCGGGTAAAGCTTGTTGCACTCGCCGCCGGTGGCGGTTTGCGGCTCGATTATCCGGCTGCCGTTTTCCGTATAGCAGGAGTCCACAAGGTCAGCCGGTTTTGCGTGCAAGATTTTTTTCAGGATCGGATCGGCGGACGTGTCCTTCCCAAGTGTCGTCAGCCACTCATCCATCTTTGCCACCGCGTATTCGCCCATCTGGGCCGTCATACTCACGGGCCCGACCAGAAGCACGTCATTGTCATACGTGCCGTTTGCTTTCATCAGGCGCTCGCGCAACGAAAAGGAATGGACCTTGAGGTGAACGTCACCGGAGGGAAGCATGTCCCGGTAAGGCCGAACATCGATAATTGGCAACTTGCCCAAACTAGAAATGCCATTCGTGACTCGTCCTGTCGCGTAAGCCGCGCGAAGAGCCTGTGGATCGGCCACGGAACGATTTGACATGAGGGTCCCATCGTTGTCATACCCGCCGATGTTCTGGTTCAGGTCGAGAAATTGCGCCACCGTGATCCGGCCGGAGTTCAGCGGCTCTAACCCGTACTGCACTCCGACATTATCAATCGGGCGGCGGGCAAAGCCCGTCTCGGGGTCGCGCCCGTACACGTTGATGGTGTGGTCAAAAACATCGCAGCGGATCCCGGAGCGATTCGACACAGGATCGTAGCGAAGCGATTTCTGCAGCGGAGCGGGGCACATCCCCGTGGGGCTGATCCGGCTTACTTCATCGGTAAAATCCTTCATCCGGCCTTCGCCGGTGATGGCGAACTTTTGATCCTCGCTCAACGCGTTTCCAGCTTTTATGTAGTAGTTATTCAACAACTGCGTGTCGATAATCAGCTGAGCGTTCGCCAGGACGTCGGGGAAGGTCAGGCTCGGAATGATTCCATCGAGCAGCCCCGGATAATTCTCGGCAATAGGCAGTTGCTGCTCGGCGCCTCCCGAAGCTCCTCTTGCGAATGTGAATACGGGCTTGCCGTATGCTTTGATGAAGCGTTCTTTCACCATCATCATGGTTTCGGCGGCGAGCAAGTCATTGCAATTGTTGCCGAAAACATTCAGCGAAGCGGACGCCTCGGCATAGCCTTTGCCCACCACGGCGTCGCTGATTACTCCGCCGCCCATGCCGATGCTTGTTCCTTGCTTGAACCAGCCGCCCACGCAGCCGCCGCCAAACGAATACAGCAGGCGTCCATTCCAGGCCTTCGAGGGCGTGAGCGGGCCAGGCGATGGTGTGGTGGGATCGTGCAATACCGCAATTTGATAAATCGCCCGGTTAATTGTTCCGGTCTCAACACGAACGACGTAGGGAACCTTCTCTCCGGCCGTCGTCGTGGTCATGGCCACATCTGGCGGCAACGACGTCAGGCTCGGCAACGGCTTCAGATTCATTGCGGCCGTAGCGGTGCCGGAAGCCGGGGAAGCCGGCGGGGCCGTCGATTTATAGACATACGTCACCACAGTCTTTACGGAACAACTCGCGTCGATTGCCGGTCCGAGCGAACTGCCGTCCGGCAACTTGAAGTCTTGCGTCTGGCAGATGAATGGCTGCTCCTGCGGTCCCGAAATGATAGGTCCAATAATTGGATAATTCGTGAGCGCAAGCTGCGCAGCTCGCGCTCCCTGGCTCGGAGTACTGAAAGCTTTTAGATCGTTCGCGCCGAGCTTCAGGCCCGTGAGCAGACCCACCAGAGTATGGGCTGCGTTGTTGAGTTGAAGAACGGAAGTCACATCCTGCCCATTCAATTCGATCTTCATTTTGTTCAGGGCGATGTCTTGCGGGACGTCGACTTGGACCAGAACGTCTCCGCCGCTGATCATGTCCGGGCGGCTCGATAGGATCGCTATCCGAAATTGTTGATCATCGGCGGCTTTAGCCATCTGGACGAACGCCGCAAGAACAAACAGGCCGCAAATAATTTTGCATGTCGTTTTCATACTTTAAGTGCTCCGTTCCGCAAAGCCGAAACACAAGTGAACACGTTAGGCTCAGAACATAGCCAGAGGATTGATCGGCGAACCAGTGCCACCCTCGACGGGAAGCGGCGCGAAGGAGATCATGAACTCGTAGCGCTTCAGGCGCCTGGCCGTCTCCACGGCTTTTTCGAGATCCAGATTTTCGATGATGCTCACGCCCATCCAATTCAGCACCGCCTGGTGAACCGGATTTACGGGAATGCCTTGGTCGGCGCCCCAGCCGGGGCGCGGGTTCCAATCGATGCTGGCGTCATGGCCCAGAAAGGCAAGATCGCGTTCCTTGATCAAGGGGATGACATCGGGGTGATAACCGGCAACGACGCCGGGCTGCGGCCCCTTCTCGGCCCTTCTCTTCCAGCGGCCAACATACAGCAGGAGAACGTCGCCGGAACCGGCCTTGACTCCCGCTTTCTTCTCCCAGGCTTCCAGATCGGCCCGGGTAATCGGCGTGCCCGGCTCCAGGTACTCAACGCCTTTCAACTGCGGCATGTCGTAAAGAACGGCGCGCGTGACCACGCCGTCTCTCCACGCCATGATGGAACCCTTCTTGCATCCCGTCTCGGTCGAGATGTTGGCGGCCACGGGGTAGCCGTTAAACATTTTTCCGTCGTAGAAAAAATGGCAGAAGGCATCCATGTGTGACACGCCGAGGCCGTGATAACTCACGGAGTATGTGTCCGTAGTGTTCGTGTCGGTGATTCCGTTCGTGGTGCGGTGAAACACGGAGGCCGGCGGCACCTCCGCATCCGCTTGCTGCGGCTCTGCGTGCGCCAGTGAAACCACGATGCCCGACTGAACCAGTTTCGCGGCGCTCAAGCTTTTCGCCGGAGTGATCAGACTCGATGCGCCGCGCTCATCATCGGCGCCCCAGCGGCCCCAATTCTTGAGTTGGTCCCGCCATTTCAAGTAGTCCGCAGGCGTTGCCGTTGAAGAATTCCGGGCCTGAGCTTGCGCATGCCGGAAGGCAGTTCCGAGCCCGGCACACAGGACCAGGCCAACCACTAACAGTTTCGGGCGGCGACTCATCGTGCCCTCCATTGAGTGAGAATTTGGGGCCGGCTAGAAACGCTGGTACTGGCCATTCGCGCAAACTCAAGCGACAAATCAGCCACAGGTCAGAGTCTGCATTTAGATCTGCTAGATGGGGACACTTATACACCTGAGGCCTTGCCGAGTGAACTCAATTGTTCTGCGCCGCATCGGTCCCGATAATCGACACCAGTCGAGATACAATGCAAACGGTTTGTAAGGTCAAAACGCAAACGGTTAGTGAGGGGAGTCCGATGATGAAACGATGCGCAGTCGTGATCTGTATGAGCTTGCTCGGCTTGGGCGCGCGGGCAAGCGCCCAGGGTACCGGTAAAATACACGAACTGAAATCGTCGCCGACTACCGTGCATCGCGGTTATTACGATGCGACTCTTAAACCGGTTCTGACGATTGATTCCGGGGACCACGTACGGGTATGGACCACCACTGGGAATCCGCGATATTTCGAAAATCTTGGAGTGCCAAAAGACAAGATTCCCGCCGAGCTATACGCCGCGTTTGACGGCGTTCAGGATAGTGAGAGGGGCGACCACACGCTCGTCGGGCCGATGTACGTGAATGGTGCAGAACCTGGCGACACGCTGGAGGTCAGAATCCTGTCGGTCGATGTCTGGCTGCCGATCGCTGCGCAGAGCTTCCGCCCGCATCGTGGCGTCCTCCCCGAAGATTTTCCGTATGCGAAGGACCGTGTGCTATGGATCGATCTAAACAAGAAGACGATCGAATACGCACCCGGCGTTGTGGTTCCCGTGAAACCATTTTGGGGTGACATCGGAGTCGCGCCACCGCGCGAAATGGGACGTGTGATCAGTGGTCCGCCAAACATCAACGGCGGCAACATGGACAACCACGATCTGGGGGCGGGAAGCACGTTGTACCTGCCGGTTCACGTTCCGGGAGCCTTGCTTTCCTTGAGCGATGGACACGCCGTGCAAGGTGACGGTGAAGTGTGCCTTGCCGCGGTCGAAACCTCACTGAAAGGCGAGATACAAGTCATCGTTCACAAAGGACAGCGGATCGGCTGGCCTCGAGCAGAAACCCCCACGCACTATATGACCATGGGTTTCGATGAAGATCTGAATCAAGCTGCCAAAATCGCGACGCGCGAGATGCTTAATTTCATCGTCGAGACGAAAGGTCTTTCGCGAGAGGACGCCTACATGCTGCTCAGCGCGACGATGGACTTGGTCGTGACCCAGGCGGTCGACGGCGTCAAGGGCATTCACGCATTGGTCCCGAAAGCGATTTTCCAGAAATAAAAATTAGAGGATCGGCGCCTCGCCTGCCGTCAAATTTTCTCAAGCGGGACGCCTGGAGCCGGACCACAATCCGATTCAACGCTGGAAGTCGATCATCGCACCGCTTAAGGCCTTCCCTTGGGCAAGTTCGTTGTGTACAGAGTAGGGGAGGGATATGATGCGCAGGAAAGAGGGCCATTTCGGAGATTCCGGTTCATTTAACTCCAGGAGGGGATCTATGTTGGATTCTCGGCTCCTGAAACGGGCTCTGTCTTCCTTCGCAGCTGTTGCGATCCCGCTGATTTTCTGCGCTGGACAACTATGGGCGCAGAGCGCAGGCCAACCTTCTACCCAAAAAGGCGATTGGCCCTACTACTTCGCTGACGCCAAGGGATCGCGATATTCTCCTCAGGATCAGATCAACGCATCCAACTTCAATCAGCTTGAGGTCGCCTGGCATTTCAAAACCGACAATCTGGGCGCTCGGCCGGAGTACAAACTCGAAGGGACGCCGCTCGAGATCAATGGGGTTGTGTACACCACTGCGGGATCGCGGCGAGCGGTGATTGCGCTCGACGCCAGAACCGGCGAACTGAAATGGGTACACAGTGAATATGAAGGTCGCCGCGCCGCGATCGCTCCACGACAGCTTTCGGGACGCGGGGTTTCGTACTGGACCGATGGCAATGGCGATGAACGCATTCTGTATGTAACGACCGGCTATCGGTTGGCCGAACTGAATGCGAAGACGGGCATGCCGATCGAGGCGTTTGGCACTGGCGGCATCGTCGATATGAAGGTTGGCGCCGTGACCGGCGTGAACAAGCAGATCGATCTGGAAACGGGAGAACTCGGCCTGCACACCACTCCCACGGTAGTCAAAGACGTGATCGTCGTCGGCTCGTCCATGAAGGAAGGCACCCAACCGCAGACCCACAACAATACCAAAGGATTTGCGCGTGGCTACGACGTGCGGACCGGGAAGATGCTTTGGCAGTTCAATACCATCCCCAAACGAGGGGAGTTTGGCTACGACACGTGGCTGAATAACTCGGCGGAGATCAATGGCAACACGGGAGTCTGGACCGGAATCACCGTGGATGAAGAACTGGGCCAGGTTTATCTGCCGGTGGAAGATCCAACTTCAGACCAGTATGGCGGACACCGCCCCGGCAACAATTTGTTTGGGGACAGCCTGGTTTGCGTCGACCTCAAAACGGGGAAGATGAAGTGGTATTTCCAGATTGCGCATCATCCGATTTGGGATTACGACCTGTCTTCTCCGCCGATTCTCGCCGATATCAACGTGAATGGCCAGGCGGTCAAGGCAGTCGCTTTGCCCAGCAAGGAATCTTTCTTGTACGTTTTTGATCGCGTGACCGGAAAGCCGGTTTGGCCGATTGAAGAACGGCCGGTTCCGCAGGGCGATGTGCCGGGCGAGTGGTACTCTCCCACGCAGCCGTTTCCAACCAAGCCTCCAGCCTACGCGCGCCAGGCCATCACGATGGAGGACCTCATCGACTTCACGCCGGATCTGCACGCGAAAGCGCTGGAGTTGGTGAAGCACTACAAGATGGGCCCCATGTTCCTGAGCGCCGTGGTCAGCAAGCTTCCGGGCCCGGTCGCGGCCCTCACGATCGGAACCCTGGGCGGCGGCACCAATTGGCCGGGCGCGGGATATGACCCTGAATCGCACACCGTCTTTGCGCCGGCGGCAAATGCGGGCGTTTCGCCTCTGGGGCTGGTCGAGCCGCCGGAAGGATTTTCGGATATTCGGTATCTTGCCGGAATCGCAGGACAGAAATTCCGGGTGAACGAAGGGCCTGGCTTCGGCTCCGCCTCCGACGCGCCAAAGATCAGCGAGTCGCAAGCGAAACTGAATGCCATCCTGGCCAAATCAAACGCTAATACACCCGAGGCGCCGCCGATCGGCACGACTGTAGATGGCTTGCCGCTTGTAAAGCCGCCCTACGGCCTTCTCAGTGCCATTAACCTGGATCGTGGCGAGCTGGTCTGGCAGGTGCCGCATGGCGATACGCCGGACTCAATTCGAAACAATCCTGCGCTCAAGGGGCTGGACATTCCCAAGACCGGCCAGCAAGGCAACGTCGGTCTAGTAGTGACCAAGACTTTGGTCATCATGGGTGATCCGCAGATTTCGACGACGGCGGATCATCCGCGCGGGGCCATGCTGCGCGCCTACGACAAGCAAACCGGCCAGCAGGTGGGAGCGGTCTGGCTGCCGGCCCCGCAAAGCGGTTCGCCGATGACCTACACGTTCGATGGCAAGCAGTACATCATCGTGGCCGTCAGCGGCGGCAACTACTCCGGCGATTACATTGCTTTTAGTCTGCCCTCGACGCAATAAGCGGATAACAG
>Ga0209168_10000341_pt1 | contig 49750 bp, 40 predicted proteins | sample Coa_R1_FD_187156 | JGI IMG/M metagenome (GOLD analysis project Ga0209168, IMG submission 187156) | Surface soil microbial communities from Centralia Pennsylvania, which are recovering from an underground coalmine fire - Coalmine... | ecosystem: Environmental > Terrestrial > Soil > Unclassified ...
GCCTGGGCGCCGGCGAGATCTCCCACTCGCGCGATACGGCCGCCGGCGACGGCGATGTCGGCCGGCCCGTCAAGCGCCAGCGATGCGTCGATGACCCTGGCGCCGCGAACGATGATGTCGTAGCGCTCCGCCATGCTCCTCCTCCGCCCGGCGCCGGCCGGCGTCCGCCCTACCGCAGTGCCCGGATCGCGTCGCCGAGCGCGCGCACGTCGTCCACCGCCTCCAGGCGCAGCGCGAGATCGGCGATCGTGCGCACCGGCGCCGCGTCGGCGGCGCCCGCCGTCATCGCGCGGTACTTCGCGACGACCTCGTCGTGTGTCATGCGGTTCTGCGGCGTGCCCTTCGCGTGGTCCACGCGCGCCTCATGCCGGCACCCATCGGCCGTCGCGACCGACACCACGGTGCTGTACTCCGCAGGATACCGGGCGTCCAGCACATCGTCGTGGACGACCCGCACGCTGCGGGCCAACCGGGCGATCTCGGGGTCCTCGCGCTGGTCCGCGAGGATGTCGTCGATCGTGATCGCGCGGCGCACCGCGGCGACCGCGAGGATGTACTGCGCGTTATGGGACCGGAGCTCGTTGTTGTCGATCACGGACGCGCCTGACCGCGGGAAGCGAAAGTCGATCGAGGTGATCTCGCCCGCGGTGACCCCGTACCGGTCCAGGATCTCCGTCAGGGCGTCCAGCCCGGGGTGCAGGAACGCGCAGCACGAATACCGCTTGACGGCGAGCGCCGACGTCGCGTAGCGGACGCCGAGGCCGTCGGTGAGCCGCGCCGGCCGTCGGACGCCGGAGAACGCAGTGAAGAGGTCGTACTTCCCTTCCAACACCGCGGTCGGTCCGCCGAACCCGAGGGCCGCGAGGCTCGCCGCCGTGACGCCGTTTCGCGCCGCGATCCCGATGTTGAACGGGCGCGACTGTTCGCTGTGGTCGCTGGTCCAGCTTAGCAGCCCCGACGCCTGGAGCGACGCCAACCCGAGCGCGTTCCGCCATTGGACCTGGTCCAGGTCGAGCAGACATCCGGCCGCGACCGCGGCGCCGAACGCGCCGGCGACGGCCGACGGGTGGAACCCGCGGGCGTACAGGGCGCGCGGGTCCAGCGCCTCGCTGAGGCGGCACGCCACATCCACGCCGATGACCGTCGCGGTCAGGACAGCCCGCCCGCCCCTGGCGGCGGCTTCGCCGACGGCGAATGCTGCGGGAAACACCGCGGCGAGCGCGTGCATGACGGACGCGGGGTGATGCGGTTCGACGTCGCAGTAGTAGCCAAGGGTGCCGTTCACGAGCGCGGCGTTCGCGAGCGACGTCCGCTGCGGCCGGCCGAACACGCTCGCACGCGGCGCCCCGCCCTCGGCATCCACGAACGCTCCCAGCAGCCTCCCCGCGGCGTACCGCGGCGACGACGCGACCACACATGCCCCGATGAGATCCAGGATCATGTGCGTCGCCTCCGTGTCGACCGCCGGATCCAGGCGCGTGGAACCCGCACCAACAAGATAGTCGACCAACGTCCCCGTCAGATCCTCGGTCCGTGCCGTCGCCTCGCTCATCGATCGCCTCCGTTGTGTCCCCTCAGTGTGTACGCATCGCCGAACTCCGCGAGCGCCTGGCCGTGCCCCGCCCACCCATCGTGAGTCTCCGCCCGCACGCTGCGGAGCGCCGGGAGGTCCGCAACGGGATTCCCGTCGGCCAGTCCCGGTGCCGGCACGCACTCACCGCCCACGCCGATACGCTTCAGGGGCGGGCGTAAACGTCACGTCGTCGTCGAGCGGGAACATCGGGCGTCGGCAGATGTGGTGCCCGAGCGATCGCAGATCGGCGCTCGTAGACCCGGGCACATCGACGTTGAAATCCTTCTCCGCCCACTCGTCGAACATGTGCGGCTCGCAGTACGGCGACTTGACGACGGTGAGGTGGTAGTGTCTGGGGTCGCGCCCGTGCGCGAGAAACATCGCCCGGTCGAACAGGCTGACCGACCGCGTCATCGCCACGATCGTAACGTTCCCGGCGATGAGCACCGCGGTCGGACCGGCATCGAGCGCGCTCCGGCTGTTTTCCAACGCGGCGCGCCCGCGCGAGAGCATGTCGACGTCGACGGTCAGCTCCACCGGGGCAAAGCGCGGGTCGAGAGCGCCCCCGAGGCGCACCCGGAGCGTCGCGCCCACCCCAGCCCGGAACGCGGCGGCGACCGCGGGAGGATCAACGATCGGCGCGAGCACGGGCTTCTCGTAGCCGGCGCGCAGCAACCCGGCCAGGATTGCGTTGCTGTCTCCGGTCGCGCCGGACGAGGTTGCGTCCGCGGCGTCGGTGAAGATCACCGGCCCGGCCATGGTGCGCGCCTGAGCGATCGCGCGGTCGAGCGCGATCAGCTTGGCCTGCATCCGGAAGCGGTTCGGCCAGAACTCCTCGGCGAGGCGAAGGGCGTCCGCCGAGGCCGTCTCCGGATCCTCCGCGACCACGACGGCCTGGCTGCCCAGCTCCGGGACATCGGTAAACGGGTTGCCGATCATCACCGCCGCGGCGAGGGCGCGTTCCTCGCGTTCGAGGCGCTGCGCCTCGCGAATCACATCCCCGTAGCAGCCCGACTTGGTGATCAGTTCGTCGCCGCGCACGAGCGCCGGGATCGCCACCCGTGCGATCGCCGGAACGACCTGCCCGTCGAGGATGCGCAGCAACAGGCGCGCCGCCCGCGCCCCCGTGTCCGCGAAGTCCACGTGCGGATACGTATGGTACACGGCCAGGCCGTCGATCGCGCGCAGCATCCTCGCGGTGAGGATGCCGTGGAGATCCAGTGAGACCACGATCGGCACGCGGTCGCCGAGCAGCCGTCGCGTCTCCGTGAGCAGCGTCCCCTCGGGATCCAGGTCACCGTCGGCGCCCATCGCGCCGTGCATCGAGAAGTAAACGCCGTCGATGTCCCGGGCGCGCTCTGCGATCGCGTCCAGCAGTTCGCGTGACAGCCGTTGCCACCCCGCCGCGGACAAGAGCCCCGCGCTCCCCGCCCGCGCGCTGTACGTCGGCACCAGCTCCACGTTCCCGCGCGCGGCAAACACCGCCTCCGCACCGCCCACGGCGGCGTTGCGCCCGCGCTGATCGGCGAGGATCGCGTCCCCGCGCCGCACGGAGAAGTTGTGATACTCGCTCGGCACCGGGTTGAACGACGAGATCTCCTGCATGCACTCGGCGACCAGAATTCTGGGCACCCCACCACCCCCACTCCCGGCACACCGCTCGCGGCGCGCCGCTGCTCAGTTCTCGACCGCCGACCGGCGGTCCCGCCGCCCGCTGGAGGCTCGCAACCGGAGAATCGACGCGCCGCCGAGAAGGAAGAGGCGTGGGACTTCAGGCCCCACTCATCACGGGAGGAGTGACAGCACATGACGGCAGATTCGAATCCGATGGTCCGGCGGATCAACCACATCGGCGTGATCGTCGATGATCTCGCGGAGGCGCGGCGGTGGCTCGTGGAGGTGTTCGGGATGCCGCTGCGCAGGACGGTGGACCTGCCGGAGGGACAGATCCACGGCGAGTTCTTCGGGGGCGGGGACGTCGACATCGAGGTGCTCACGATCGGCGACCCGGCGATGCGGCAGAAGCGCCTTGGGAACGCGAAGGCGCGGATCGAGCACATCGCGGTCGAAGTGAAGGACCTGCCGGCGGTCTTCGATCGTCTCACGGCGCTCGGTGTGAAATTCACAACACCCGCGCCCCGCCGAGTCGGTACGACCCTGAACGCCTGGACCGTCGAGGAGACGACCGGCGGCATCTCCTTCCAATTGACGGAGCGAGTCCCGGACGGCGCCTAGCGCGTCGTCCCGGACGCCGCAGCCTGATCGCCGCGTAACGAGCGTGCAACCGCGGCAGGGACGCACGTCCCGGGGAGTGAACCTTCCCGCACGTCGAGTGAAGGACTCCCCAAGCCATGACGTTCCTCTGGCCGGTGTTCCTGTGGGGGCTCATCGCCGTGCCGGTGTGCTTCGCGGCGCTGGTCGCCGCGCTGCGGCGCCGCCGCCGGCCCGGGGTCACGTTTTCACGACTCGACGCGGTCGCCGAGGCGACGCGCCAGACGCGGGGGGTCCGCCGCTACGCGGCGACCGCCGTGTTTCTCTGCGCGCTCATCCTCGTGCCCGTTGCGCTCGCGCGGCCGGTCATCCTCCTCCCCGTGCCGTCCGATCAGGCCGCGGTGATGCTGGCGATCGACGTGAGCGGCAGCATGATGTCGCAGGACGTCAAGCCGTCGCGGCTGCGGGCGGCGCAGGAAGCGGCCAAGTCGTTCGTCCTCGGGCTGCCCAGCCACGTCCGTGTCGGCCTCGTCACGTTCGCGGGGTACGCCACGGTGCTGGCGCCGCCGACCACGGAGCACGCCCAGGTCGCGCACACGATCGACGGGATCACCGTCCAGCACCGTACCGCGATCGGGGACGGCCTGATGGAGGCGGTCGCCGCCCTGCCCGGCCGGGTGCGCCCGGGGCCGGACGGGACCCTGCCGCCGATGCCGCCCGGCTCTCGGCCCCCCGGCTTCGTCGTGCTCTTGTCCGACGGTCAGAACAACGCGGGCATGGATCCGATGCGGGCCGCCGATCTGGCGCGGCGCGAGTCGGTCACAGTCTACACCGTGGGCATCGGTAAGGATGCGGTCTCGGACAGCGGCGTGTTCATGATCGGCGGGGCGCTCGACGAGACCACGCTGCGCGACATCGCACACCACACCGGCGGGCTGTACTATCATCCGCAGTCGGGGCAGGAGCTGCGCGACATCTACCACCGGCTCGCCCAGGCCATCGGGTGGCAGCAACGGCCGACGGAGATCACGGGTGCCGCCGCCGTCGTCGTCGCGGGCCTGCTCGTCGCAGCCCTGCTCGTTTCGGTGCTGACGAAACCGATCATCGCCTAACCGGACCGGGGGACGGGCGGGATCGGACCGCCCCCGCATCGCAGGAGAGCGCCGGGCCGCCGCGAACCCCCTCGACGCGCGCGTGTCCACGGCTCGCACGACCCGCCGTGCCACCGGCGGGGTCGTGAATGCCATCTGTCTTCATCCTCATCTCGGCGTTCCTCTATGGAGTCTCGCCGATCCTGGCGAAGATCGCGTATGCGTCCGGGGTCACGCCGCTCACCCTGCTCGCGATTCGCGCGACGCTCGGCGCCGCGTTTGTATGGATCGGACTCGGGGTCACGCGAGGGGCCACGATACCAGGGCCCCCCCTGCTCGCCCCACTCATCGCGCTCGGCGTCACGGTGCTGCCCATCCAGGTCTTCGCCTACTTTTACGCGCTGACGATCCTCCCGGCATCGTCCGCGTCGGTCATCGCCAACACGGCGCCGGTGCACGTGGCGTGGATGGGCCGGCTCTTTCTCGGGGAGGTCCTGAAGCGCGCCGACGTGGCCATCCTTGTGGTGATCGTCTCCGGCGCGATGCTGGTCGCGGGGCAGACGCCGCAGGGCGGGCACACGCTCGGGTTCGTCGTGCTCGGGCTGTCCACGCTCGTCTCCGCGTTTTACCTCGTGACGCAGCGGCGGCTCGTGCGAAACACGCACCCGTTGAGCGTGTTGGCCGTCGTGCTTCCGTGCTCCGCCGCGGTGTACTGGATCGCCGGCCTCGCCACGAACCAGATTCACCTCGCGATGCCGCTGCCCGGCCTCCTGGCGGTCGCCGGGGCCACCGTCGCCGCCGCCGCGGCGTCTCTGCTGGTGCTCCTGGCGCTGCGGGCGCTGCTCGTCACACGCGCCGCGATGCTGGGGATGCTGGAACCGGTGGTCGCCGTGGTGTGCAGCGTCTTACTGCTCGGCGACGCGATGACGTGGCTGCGCGCGGTCGGGATCGTCACCGTGGTGGGCGGGATCGCGGCGCTGCAGTGGCGGCGCGCCGCGTAGCGCCGCGCGGGGCGGATCCGCCGCGCACATGCGGCGCCACCGGTCCCGCCCAAGCCGCCGGCGAACCGGACCCCGAAGCTCCGTCCGTCCGGCGCTCCCGACCCTATCGCGGCTCGAGCGCCAGCCGCGCGCCAAACCCGATGAACACACAGCCGGTGACCCGGCGGGCGATCGTCCAGATCCCGGGGCGGCGCACCAGCAGAGATCGCACGTGGGTGGAGGTCATCACGATCGCCGCCAACGAGCACGTGGCGAACACCACGAAGATAGCGCCGAGCAGGAACAGCTGCGTGGTGACGCGCCCTGCGCCGACGTCGACGAACTGCGGCAGGATGGAGACGTAGAACATCGCCGTCTTCGGGTTGAGCAGCTCGGTGGCGATCCCGCCGAGATAGTGCCGCCGCGACGACGGACGCGGCCCGTCCCTGCGGGCGCGCGTGAGGTCGTCGGCTCCGGCAAGAAAGGTACGGACGCCGAGGTACGTGAGGTAGAGCGCCCCGGCGATCTTGAGGGCCTCGTAGGCCACCCCCGACGCCTGCAACACGACCGTGAGACCCAGCGCGGCGCTCGCCTGCAGCAGACAGGTCCCGGAGAGCAGCCCCGCCGCGGTCACCAGGCCGGCCCGCCGGCCAAACGACAGCGACCGGTTGAGCGTAAGCAGGATGGCGGGACCGGGGGTGAGCACCATCAGCAACACCGCGGGAATGTAGAGGGCGAGGGTGCCGAACGAGACCATACGCGGGGCTACGCGTCCTGCGGGTTCAGGAACCTGAATACTCCGCCCGCCGCGGCGGCGCCGGCGAAGTTCGCCACGAGATAGATCCAGAGGTTCGTCCACGTCGAGAGCCCCATCGCGGTGATCCCGAAGGCGACCGCGGGGTTGAAGGCGCCTCCCGAGATGTTTCCTACGGCGAACGCGCCGGTCATCACGGTCATCCCGATCGCCAGTCCGTAGAACGAGTTGCCGGCGGTACCCTTCGCCGTGGCGACGTTGAGGACGACGTACACAAGCGCGAACGTGAACAGGAACTCGGCGAGCAGCGCCGGTCCCACCGACAGCGGCATCGGCTTCACCTCCGCCCCGGCGCGCAGGAGCCCGACCGCGGCCGCCGCAAAGAGCGCGCCGACCACCTGGGCGATCCAGTACGGCACCACATCTCCGGAAGCGCACCGCCCCCGGATCCAGACGCCGAAGGTGACCGCCGGATTGTAGTGGCCGCCCGAGATGTGGCCGCCGGCGAAGACCATCACCATCAGGACGGCGCCGATCGCCAGGGGCGGGATGACCCCGGTGGCTCCCGCGATGACCGTACAACCGACCGTCAACACGAGGAAAAACGTACCGATCAGTTCCGTGATGTACTTCTGCACCGGCTGACCTCGCTCGAACGAGTTAGGCCCGGGGGCGCCTGCGCCCCCGGGCGTCCCGGCCGTCCGCCGCGCGACGGGCCGGGCAGACCCAACGGCCTGCCCGGGTTCCCCCGCGGCCGCGCGTTAGACCTTCGGCGTCTTCGCCATCTCCACGATCTCCGTCGTCATCACGTCCGTCGCCGGCACCGCCTGCGGGATCTGCTTGAGCCCGTAGTAGGTGTCGCTGATCGCCGTCCACACCTTGGGGTCCATCGCGCCCCACCCTGCCTGCTTCGTCAGCGGCGAGAACATGTAGGGGATCTCGTTCTTCCATGTCTGGAGCTCGAGCGTCCGGTCGAGCCCGGTCGTGCTCTTGATGACGATGTCCGCCGCCTCATCGGGGTGCTGGGCGGCGTACAACCAGCCTTTCGCGCTCGCGGCCGTGAACCGCACCAGCGCGTCCTTGCGCTCGCTCAGCATCTTGTCGGTCGTGAAGTACGTGTAGGCGTACAGTCGGATGCCGAGATCCCAGAGTGGGAAGTAGCTGTAGCTCCCCGCCTGCCGCACGGCCGCGATCTGCGGCGCGTCGATGATCCACCCGGTGATGACGTCCACCTGCCCGGTCACTAGGGGATGCGTGTCGCCGCCCACGAACAGCACCTTCACCTTGTCCGGCGGGATCTGATACTTGGCCAGCACGGCCTCGAGCAGGGGGCGCGCCGTGGCCTGGATCCCGATCGTCTTACCGGCAAAATCGCGTGGCGTGCGGATCCCGGACTTCGTGAGGAAGATGAAAGCGAACGGGTGCTTCTGCAGGGCCGTCGCGAACGCTTTGACCGGCAGCCCGTGGCTGCGCGCATTCACGAGCACGGCCACCGATGAGACGTTCCCCATCGGGATGCCACCGCCCGCGACCACCTGGACCGCGTCGATGTTCGGCCCGCCCGGCTGGATCTTGAGGTCGATCCCGGCGTCCTTGAAGTAGCCTTTGGAGGTCGCCACGAAATCGCCCGCCATCTGCGCGTTCGCCAGCCAGCCGAGCTGCTCGGACAGACTCAGCATCCCCTGGGCGTGCGCCGGCGGCAGCAGGCCGGCGAGTTGCCCTCCGGTCATCGCGAGCGCGAGCGTCCCCCCACCCTTGAGCAGCGTCCTGCGCGTCATCGGTTGCGTGAACAGCGTGACTCGGTCCCGTCCCATCTTCCCCACCCCCGTCTCGTCTCGACTCGCGCGGGCAACATGACTCCGTATCTCACGGCTCCGCCCGTCAAATCGTTCCCGCCTCAGGAACTCCCCACTCCGCGTCCGTTCACCTCGACGCCGACCTCCCGCCGGCCGTTCGCCCTCCTCGGCTCGCATCAGACGACCTTGTCTCGAACGAGCTGTGCAATCTCCGCTTCTCCGTACCCGGCCTCGGCGAGGATCTCGCGCGTGTGCTCCCCGAGATCCGGCGGGTGCCGCCGGATCTGCGCCGGTGTGTCCGACAGCTTGACCGGCACACCCACCGTGCGGATGGCGCCGAGGCGCGGATGCGCCAGTTCCACGACCATCTCGTTGTGTCGGACCTGCGGATCGTCGAGCGCCTCCTGGAGCGAGTGGACCGGCGCGCACAGCAGATCCTCCCGTTCCAGCCGCGCGAGCGCGTCCTCCTGGGTCAGCTCCGCGAACCGCTGGCGGAGGATCGCCTGCAGCTCGCTGCGGTGCGCCGCCTGCGCCTCCTCGGTGGCGAACCGCGGATCCGCGCCGAGCGGCGGCAGCTCGAGCGCGCGGCAGATGTCGCCGAGCGGATCCTGTTTGAACGCGCCGATCAGCACGATCCAATGATCGTCCTTGGTGTGGAACGCGCCGTTGCGGGGCAGGGCGATCCAGTTGACCACCTGTCCGGCGTTCAGCAACGGGGTCGCCTCCTGCTGCTGCATGTACAGCATGGCGTCGAGCAGCGACGACGTCACGAGCTGGCCGGCCCCGGTCTGGTGGCGGGCCAGCAGGGCCAGCAGAATCCCCTGCACGAGCAGCATCCCGGCCCCGAAGTCGCAGAGCGCCGTGCTGAACGGCTCCGGCGGTGCGTCGGGCTCGGCGCGCCGCAGCAGCGCTCCGCCGAGCGCCTGTGCGATGCAGTCCTGGCCGCCCTTCAATCGGTAGGGACCGGTGAGGCCGTACCCGCTGCCGACGGCATAGATCAAGCGAGGGTTCAGCCCGCGGAGCGCCTCGTAGCCCAGCCCGAGCCGCTCCATCGTACCGGGCCGGAAGTTGTGTACGAGCACGTCCGCGCGCGTCGCGAGCCGCAGTACCAGCTCCGTGCCGGCCGGCTGCCGCAGGTCGACGGTCAGCGCGCGCTTGTTGCGATTGCTTGCCAAGAAGACGTAGCTCACCCCGTTCGGCAGCGCGAGCGTCGAACGCAACCAGTCGCCATTACCCGGCCGCTCGATCTTGACGACGTCCGCGCCGAAGTCGCCCAGCATCTGAGTCGCGATCGGCCCGAGCGTGATCTGCGTGAAGTCCAGCACGCGGAGGCCGCTGAGCGGCTGCGGAGCCGCTCCGGCCGTCATCGGCCCGTCCACCGGGGCGCCCGCTTCTCGCGAAAGGCGCGCACGCCCTCGTCCCCGTCCGCGGATGCGATCGCGTCGAGCATCCGCCGCGGGAACCATCGCGCGGCGACCGAGGCCGGCAGATCGAGCGCGCCGAGCGCAACCTGCTTCGTCGCCTCGACCGAGAGCGGCGCGCACGCGACGACATCCGCCGCCCAGCGGTCCGCGGCGGCGCCCAACGCGGGGCCGGGCACAACCTCGTTCACCAACCCGGCGGCCAGTGCCGCCTGCGCGCCGATGCGCCGGCCGGTCAGCAAAAGTCCCATCGCGACCTTGAGCGGGATTTGGCGCGCGAGCATCGCGATGCCGCCGTCCATCGCCATGCGGCCGACGCGGGGTTCCGGAAATCCGAACTCCGCGTGCTCGGCGGCGACAATCAGATCACACGCGAGCGCCAGCTCAAACCCGCCGCCCAGCGCGAAGCCGTTCACCGCGGCGATCACCGGCTTCAGCAGGTCGCGCCGGAGCGAGAGACCGCCCGCCCCGAGCGGGAGCGCGCGCGCAAGGTACTCGATCCCACTCGCCTCCTGCGCGTCCTTCATGTCCGCCCCGGCGCAGAACGCCCGCGTGCCGGTCCCCGTGAGGATCGCCACCCGGATCTCGGGGTCGTCCCGAACGCGGTCCCACGCGCGTTCGAGCGCCTCGTGGGCCGCCCGGGTGAGCGCATTCCTGACCTCTGGCCGGTCGATCGTCACGCGCGCAACCGCCCCGTCCTTTTCGTATCGGATGCCCGCGTCGGTCGTCGCCTCCGTCATCGCTATCGCGTCCCTCCTCCCGCCGCGCTCGCCGCCGCTTCGCCGCCGAGCCCCAGGTCCGCCCCGAGAGCGACCAGGCGCCGCTGCAGCGCCGGCACGTCCACCGCGCGCGGCTCGACCCCGGCCTCCAGCGCCATGGCGGCGGCGGTGCCGGCGGCCTCACCCATCACCATGCACGGCGCGATTTCCCGCGCCAGCCGCTGCGCCTCCGGCGTCGCCGAATAGCACCGGCCGGCCACCAGCATCCCTTCGACGCCCTTCGGCAGGAGCGCCCGGTACGGCATGAAGTAGTCCCGCCCGCGGCCGATCACGTCGGGGAACCGGCGACCGTGCAACACATCGTCCTTCGTCATGACGTACTCACCCTCGAGCACGCGCGTCTGACGGACGCCGGCCTGCGGAGAGGCGTCCAGGATATAGGCCCGTTCGAACCCCGGCATGTGGCCGCGCAGCCACGTCAGCGCGCGCACGAACCGCTCGCGCCCCTCCACTTCCAACCGGGTCAGGTCTTCCACCGACAGGCCGTCGAGCCCGTACACGTGGGGACAGTTGCACCAGATCACGCCCTCACGAGGGGTGCGCAGCCACCAAAGGTCCCACGACCCGCCGATGATGCGCTTGACCTCGGCGTTGAGGGCGCGGGCCTCCTCGGGGTGCCCGCGCTCGAACTGGACGACGCGCTCGACGTCCACCGCCGCGAGCCGGTGGACCAGGCTCAGCATGTATCGTCCGTGCACGAACGGCGCGCCGGCCGCCGCGTAGAGGTCCCCGTCGCCGCTCGCGTCGATGAACATCCGGCCGAGGATCGCTTGGCGGCCGGCCTTGGTTTGCACGATCGCGGCGCGGACCCGGCCGTCCTCGACGATCGCGCGGGAGAACCACGAGTGCATCCGAAGCGCCACCCCGGCTTCGCGGGCCATCGCAAACGCCACCTGCTTCCACGCCTCGGGGTCGAACGCCGCGGCGTACGTCGTGGGGTGCGGCTGCATCCGCGAGTAGAAATCCTCGAACCCCCACCGCGCCCACCGCCACCACAACTCGATGTCCTGCTTGAAACAGTCCGCCTCCGGCGGTTCGACCGCGCCCCCCACGCTCACGAGACGGCGGACCATCTCGTACCCGATCCCCGCGACGGTCCGGCGCTCTCGGTCCGCCATGTCGTCGAGCAGCAGCACCATCCCGCCGGCGGCCATGCCTCCGAGGTAGCCGTACCGCTCGAGGAGGAGCGTGCGCGCGCCGGCGCGGCCCGCGGCGACCGCCGCGGCGAGTCCCGCCGGCCCGCCGCCCACCACCACCACATCGGCCTCCGCAACGACCGGGACGTCCTGGGCAGGCTCGTGCACCACCGTCATGGCGACTCCCCCTCACAAACGCGTGGGCTCACGGTCTCGTCGTCGCGCGAGGCGCTACGGCCTGCGCTCGTGTTCATTCGACGTGCGCGCCGCCGCTCGGACGCCACGGCACGGCGTAATGCTCCACGATCGTGACCACGTTGAACAGCAGGAGCGCGAGCACCGAGGCGACCGTCATCGTCGCGTACAGGAGCGGCGTACGGTAGTCGTACGTCGCCGCCACGATCAGATAGCCCAGGCCGGCGTTGGACCCGATCCACTCGCCCACGATGGCCCCGAGCAGGCTCGCCGTGCTCGCGATGCGCAGCGCCGAAAAGAGGTACGGCAGCGAGGTGGGCCAGCGCAGGTAGCGAAACACCTCCCACCGCGTCGCCGACAGCACCCGCATCAACTCCAGCGCCTGCGCGTCGACCGCGGTGAGGCCGTCGGCCATGTTCACCAGGGTGGGAAAGAACGTGATGAGGGCGGCGATCGCGACCTTCGGCGCATATCCGTTGCCGAGCAGCAACACGAGGATCGGGCTGATCGCCACGATCGGGAGGGTGCGGACCGTCACGGCGAGGGGATACACGCTGTGCCGGAACGTCCGGTTGTGCACGAACCCGACGGCGGTCACGACCGCGATCAGATTGCCGAGGACGAACCCCAGGACCGTCTCGATCAGCGTCGGCCACGTATTGACCAGCAGCGTGTGGGTCTCGGTCCGCAGCGCGCCGAGGACCTGCAGCGGGGCGGGCGCGAGGTACACCGGCACGTGAAACACGACGATGATCGCCTGCCACAGCAGCAGCACGATGACGAAGGTCCCGATCGAGATCGCGTGCCGGCGCCACGGATCTTCGCCGGGCGCCCGGCGCCGCGGCCGCCGCGCCGTCGCCGCGCTCTCCGCCGCCGGAGACCGCCCGGTCGCCGCCATCAGTGCTCCAGCGCCTCCCGCAGCTCCGCCGAAAATCTCGTGAACTCCGGCGTGTCGCGCATGTTCGGGCGGCGCGGGTACGGCAGCCCGATCTCGACCGCGCGGCGGATCTGCGCGGGCCGCGGCGAGAACACCACGACGCGCGACGACAGGTACACCGCCTCGGGGATGCTGTGCGTCACGAACAGGACCGTGCGGCGCGTCTCGGTCCAGATCCGAAGCAGCTCTTCGTTCAGCCGGTCGCGCGTGATCGCGTCGAGCGCGCCGAACGGTTCGTCCATCAGGAGCACGCGCGGGTCGCTCACGAGGGCCCGGGCGATCGCGACGCGCTGCTGCATGCCGCCGGAGAGCTGCGCCGGCCGGACCTGCTCGAACCCCTGCAGCCCGACCAGCTCCAGCAGCGACGCGGGCGAGGGGCCCGACGCGTGCGTTCTGCCCCAGCCGCCGATCCGCAGGGGCAGCGTGACGTTCTCCTGCACGGACAGCCACGGCAGCAGCACCGGTTGCTGGAACACCATCCCGAACGCGCGGGTCCGGCGCGCGTCGGCCGGCGTCGTGCCGAGGATCTCGATCGTGCCGCCCGTCGGCGGGAGAATATCCGCGACGAGCCGCAGCAGGGTTGACTTGCCGCACCCCGAGGGTCCCAGCAGCGAGATGAACTCGCCCTGAGCAATCGAAAGCGTGATGTCGCGGAGCACCTCGAGCGGCTCGCCGTTGCGCTCGAACGACATGGAGACGGCCCGAAGGACGATGGACGGCCCCGCCGCGCCGCGCGTCGACCGCTCGGGTGTCACCGAAACTCCCCCGCCCGCCGTCCGCGCCTACCGTCCATGATCACGAGTGGGGTTACTACGCCGAGGGCGGGAGATCCTGGCACGCGCCTCACCGGGCGCGCGCGCCGGCCACCAACATCGCCACGAACGTCGCGAGATAGGTCGCGGCCGCGAGCGCCACCACGGCCGCGGTCCACCGCACATCCCGCGGACGGTAGACGCGCATATAGAGGTACGCGGCGAGGAAGATCGCGCACTCGGCGAGGTTGAGCGCGAGGAAGAACGGTACCGGCATCCCTCATCCCCGCCCCGCCCTGGCCACGCCGGGGTGAGGCCGTCGACCTCCCGCCGCGCCGCGAGCAGGTTCGCCGACGGCGCCTGATATGGGATGACGCAGCCAGGCGCCACGACGACGCGGTGGCCGTGCGTCTGGCGTACATGGCTCATCGCATTGTTCCTCTTCACGCGCGGCTGGCCCCGATCCGGCACGCCCGACCGTCACAGCCGACAGATCGGCGCCATTGTAACAAACTGACACGGCCACTCCCACGGGTCACGCCGGCGCGGTGCTGCACGACGGAGAGGACGCGACAGGGTCGTGCCGAGAAGTTCTCGAGGCGCCCGGCGGCCTGCGCCACCCCAGCGGGAGACGTGGGCCATCTGCAGTACCGCGAAGGAGGGAACCCCGTGCTCGAGTTGGACCTAGTCTCGCAGTCTCACCTTGTCGAGTACAATCGGGAAATCGCGCGCTGGACACGCCTGTCCGGCAGTCCGGACGAGCAGCACGCCGCGACGTACGCGGCGGCACAGCTCCGCGGGTTCGGCTATGCCGCGCAGGTCGTGACGCACGACGCCTACATCAGCCTGCCCGGCGCGGCGACGCTGCGCGTCACGCGCCCCGAGCCGCGCGAGGTCTTCTGCATCACGCACTCGATGGGGCGATCGACCGGGGTGGCCGGTGTGTCCGGCGATCTCGTTTACGTCGGCAAGGGCCGCCCCGAGGACTACGCGCGCGCCGGCGCCGCCGGGAAGATCGCGCTCATCGACGATCTCGCAACCCCCGAGCAGGCGGTCGCGGGGACCGAGTTGGGCGTGGCGGGGCTCATCTTCATCAGTGGCCGGCATGCGCATGAGATGTGCGTCTCCCCCGTCTGGGGCAACCCAGCCCCGAGCACGGCCGGCACCCTGCCGCGCATTCCGATGGTCTCCGTGCACCAAGAGGACGGCCAGCGGCTGCGCCGCCTCTGCGAGGACGGTCCCGCGATGGTCCACATGACGGCGGACGTCCGGACCGGCTGGACCGGGACGCCGATCGTCATCGCCGATCTCAGCCCCGGGCACCCCGACGCCGAGGCGGAGATGTTCGTCCTGTTCTCAGGGCACCTCGACGGGTGGCACCTCGGCGCGATGGACAACGGGAGCGCCAACGCGACGATGCTCGAGGTCGCGAGAGTACTTGCGCCCCGACGCGGCGGGTTCCGCCGCGGCCTCCGCCTCGCCCTGTGGTCCGGCCACTCCCACGGCCGGTATTCGTCGTCGGCGTGGTACGCGGACAATCACTGGTTCGACCTCGCCGACCACTGCGTCGCGCACGTGAACATCGACTCCGTGGGGGCGGTGGGGGCGGACCGGTTTGTCACGAACTCGATGCCCGAGACGGCGGGGCTCGGCGTCTGGGCCGTCCGACAGGTGGCGGGGGCGGAACTCACGCCCAAGCGCGTCGGCCGCGACTCCGACCAGTCGTTCACGGGGATCGGGATCCCGTCACTGTTCGGCTCTCTCTCGCACCAGGACGACGGCAGCCTCGGGTGGTGGTGGCACACCCCGCACGATACCCTGGACAAGATCGACCCGGCGCGGCTCGCGCGGGACGCCAAGGTCTTCGCGCTGGCCCTGGACCGCCTGCTCACGGACCCGGTCCTCCCGCTCGACTACACCGCGAGCGCGGCCGATCTCCGGGGTCGGTTGGAGGGCCTGGCCGGCGACGCCGGACCGTCGTTCGACCTCTCGCCGGCGATCGACGCGGTCGCGCGCCTGGAGGCGCTCTGCGCACGGGTGCAGCGCGCTGCCGCCGGGGCCACCGGCGCGCGCGCGGGGGCGATCAACGACTGTCTACGGGCGCTCGGACGCGCGCTCATCCCGGCGACGTACACGGTCGCCGGGCGGTACGCGCACGACCCGGCGCTCGACCACACGTTCCTGCCGCGACTCGCGGCCGCCCGGCGGCTTGGGGCGCTGGCCCCAGACAGCGACGAGGCCCGGTTCCTCCGCGTCGATCTGGTACGCGGCCGCAACGCGGTGGTCGATGCGGTGCGAACCGCCTGCCGCGCGGCGGAGGACTGTCTCGCAAGCGGTATGTAACGGGCCACAGAGGACTCGCCCCGACCGCTCACGAAACGTGTCGGCCATTGTCGCCGGAACGATCCAGGCGGAACGACCGTAGGCGGAACAGCATCATTCGTGAAGGAGGGGACACGATGACGCATGGTGGTTGGCGGTCGGGGATCTCTCGCCGCAGGTTCCTCCAGACCCTCGGCCTCGGCGCGGCCGCGCTTGGGGCCGGCACGGCCGGCCTCGACGATCTGCTCCGTCCCGGGGGCGCCGCGGCGGCCGCGGCGGGCCCAGACACGTTGGTCGTGGCGCAGGACACGTCGGTGCAGACCCTGGACCCCAACATCGTCTACGACAACACCGTCCGCATCACCCGGGGCATCTACGAAAGTCTCGTGACGCTGCGGGGCGCCACGGCGCAGATCGTCCCGAGGCTCGCAACGTCGTGGCAGAGCACGCCGGACGCGAAGGTCTGGACGTTCAAGTTGCGGTCCGGCGTCAAGTTCCATGACGGGACGGCGTTCACGTCCGCGGCGGTCAAGAGCACGGTCGAGCGCCTGATCAAGATCAACCGGGGCATGGGCTACGCGTACAAGGGCGTCGTCGACACCATCGACACCCCCGACCCGCTGACGGTCAAGTTCAACCTGACCGGCCCCGACGCGGCGTTCGCGGCCAAGCTGGCGGCCGTGTCGGGCGCGCTGATGGTCAGCCCGGCGGCGATCGCCGCGCATACGTCCGGCACCGACATGGGGCAGGGCTGGCTCGCGACCAACGCGGCCGGCACCGGACCGTACGTGCTGGAGAGCTATGACAAGGGCGCCGGGCAGGTCGTGCTCTCAGCGTTCCCGGGGTACTGGGGCGGGTGGCAGGGGCAGCACGTGAAGCGGATCATCTTCAAGATCACCCCGGAGGCGTCGACGCAACGCCTGATGCTCGAACAGGCCGATGCGGACGTCCTCACGATCGTGGCACCCGACCTCATCGACGCGCTCTCGAAGGAGAACGGGATCAAGGTCGCGTCGTTCCCGACCCAGCGAATCTTCTACATCGCGATGCACTGCCAACGCCCGCCGCTCAACGACGTGAAGATCCGGCAGGCGATCTCCTATGCGTTCGACTACAATGGCGCCCGGGACCTGATCTTCAACGGCAAGCTGGACCCGCTGTACGGCCCGCTGCCCAACACGGATCCGGCGCATCTCTTTGCCGAAGACAAGCCGTACCATCTGGACATGGCGAAAGCCAAGCAGCTCCTCAGCGAGTCGAGCCATCCGACCGGCGGCTTCACGTTGAGCCTGCTCGTGTTCCAGGGCGACCCGACGTACCAGAAGGTCGCGCAGATCATCCAGGCGCAGCTCAAACCGCTCAACATCACCGTCACGATCCAGGAGATGCAGTCCTCCGTCCTGCTGGACAAGGCCGGCAAGCCGGAGACCGCGCCGGACCTGCTGCCGATCCGCAACTACCCCGACTACGCGGACCCCTCGTCGATGCTCGACGCCACGTTCGGCAAGGACGCGTGGGGCACCGCGGGGTGGAACTTCAGCTTCTACGCGAACGACAAGGTCGAAGCGCTGATGAAGCAGGCGAACCAGATCACGAACCAGCCGAAGCGCATCCAGCTGTACAAAGACGCCCAGAAGGTCATCGTGAACGAGGCCGCCGCGATTTTCATCGGGACCTTGATCAACCGCGTACCGATGCGGTCGAACGTCCAAGGGTACAGCTTCAATCCGTACCTGGGCAATACGTTCGACCTGTACGCGATCTCGAAGAGCTAGCCGGCGCCGCAGCCGTTGGCTGCCTACATCCTGAGAAGGCTCGCCCTGCTCCCGCCGTTGCTGGTCGGGGTGAGCCTGCTTCTTTTTATCCTCACCCATCTCGTCCCGGCGGACCCCGCGAAGCTGATCGCCGGCGAGCACGCCGGGCCGGATCAGGTCGCCGCGGTCCGGCACGCGTTCGGCCTGGACCGGCCCCTGCCCGTGCAGTACGTCGTGTACCTCGGGAAGCTGGCGCGCGGGGACCTCGGCATGGCGATGCAGACCAACAGCCCGGTGCTGAGCGACCTGACGGAGTACGTCCCCGCGACGATCGAACTCGCGGGAGCCGCGATGCTGCTGACCATCGTCGTCGGCATCCCCATCGGCGTGCTCTCCGCCGTCCGGTCCGGCAGTGTGATCGACCTGCTCGCGCAGGTCCTGAGTGTGAGCGGGCTCTCGTTCCCGATCTTCTTCTTTGGCATCCTGCTGCAGCTCATCTTCGTCCGGTGGCTGAACTGGTTCCCGCTCGCAGGACGCCTCGCCATCACGGCGACGGCCCCGCCGCACGTGACGGGCCTGTACGTGGTGGACAGCGCGCTCGCCGGCAACCTCGGGGACCTGCAGAGCGCCGCGCTCCACCTCGTCCTGCCGAGCCTGACGCTCGCGCTCACGGCGCTCGCGCCCACGATCCGGATGACGCGCTCAACGATGCTCGAGGTCCTTTCGCAGGACTACGTCCGAACCGCCTGGGCCAAGGGCCTGGTGTCGAAGCGCGTGTTCCTCCACCACGGACTGCGCAACGCGCTCATCCCGGTGATCACCGTCCTGGGACTGTACACCAGCAGCCTGCTCGGTGGCGTCTTCCTGGTCGAGTTGATCTTCAACTGGCCGGGCGTCGGGCTCTACAGCGTCAACGCAATCACGACGCTCGACTACTCGGCGATCATGGGGACGTCTCTGCTCCTGACCGTGATGTTCGTCCTGATCAACCTCGGCGTGGACATCCTGTATGCTGTCGTCGACCCCCGCATCCGCTACTAGTATCGGGACCACCGCCGGGACGAGCTATCTGCGCCGCTCGTTCCGGCTGCTCACGCGCATCCCGGGAGCGTGGATCGGCGCGGCGAGCGTCGCGCTGCTGGTCCTGGTCGCGTTGTTCGGCCCGGCGGTGGCGCCGCACGATCCGTTCCACATCTCGGCCGCGGAGAAGCTCCAAGGCCCGTCGCCCAACCACTGGTTCGGGACCGACGACCTGGGGCGGGATCTGCTCAGCCGGGTGCTCACCGGCGCCCGCATCTCCCTCGCCGTCGCCGTCGTCGTCCTCGTCTTGGCGATGGTGCTCGGCGTCGGTCTCGGGCTGATCGCGGGCTACTGGGGCGGATGGGTGGATGAAGTGCTGATGCGCACCACCGACGTGTTTCTCGCGTTTCCGCGGCTCGTCCTGGCGGTCGCGATCGCCGCGACGCTGGGGGCCGGGTTGTCCAACACCGTGCTCGCGATCGCCCTGTCGTGGTGGCCGTGGTACACCCGCCTCGTTCGCGGGCAGTTGCTGTCGATGCGCGAGCAGGAGTACGTCCAGGCCGCCGTCTCCCTCGGCGCGGGGCGACCGCGCATCTTGCTCCGCCACCTCCTCCCCAACGTCGGCACGACGGTCGTGATCCAGGCTTCGATCGACATCGGGTTCGCGATCCTGGCGACGGCGAGCCTGAGCTTCATCGGCCTCGGCGCGCAGCCGCCCACGCCGGAGTGGGGCGCGATCATCGCACAGGCGCGCAGCTACATGGTGGATGCCTGGTGGTATCCGACGTTTCCGGGGATGGCGATCTTCTTCGCCGTGCTCGGCTTCAACCTGCTCGGGAATGCGGTCCGTGACGCGTTCGACCCGCGGCTTCGCTCCGTCGCGTAGCCGAAATCGCCGCCGCTTCCTCGGCACCCGGGGGGGTCCAACCGACGCGCCGCGGATGCGCGCCGCCGTTCGCGTCGTTTAGCGTAGGGACCGCAGTTGCCCCCGGGACCCCGGGGTACCGTGTGCCCGCCCGGCCGGGCAGGGAGCGGGCGCGGGGCGTCCAAGCTAACAAGCTAATCGGAGAGGTGGGATGGACCCATGACATACCGGACGGGCGCACCGCGCCCCTCGGCGAGGCCGCCACAACCGGTTCGATCGTCCCCGCACCACGGATGGCGCCGGCGGGGCCTCGCGCTGACGGCCGCGATCGCCGGCTTGGTCCTCGCCGGGTGCAGCGCCCGGGCACGGACGCCAGACACTCGGGCCGTCGCCCCGCCGCCTCCGGCCGTCGTCGTCACGGAGGCGATCCAGCGGACCGTGCCGATCTACGAAGAGAACGTGGCCCAAACAGTCGCCGTCCAGACCGTCGACCTGAAGGCACAGATCGGCGGCACGCTCGAGCAGGTCCTGTTTAAGCAGGGCGCCGAGGTGAAACACGGACAGCTGCTGTTCGTCATCGATCAGCGTCCGTACACGGCGGCGCTCCAATCGGCGCAGGCGCAGCTGGCGACCGCGCAGGCCAACCTGCAGCAGGCGCTCGAACAGGTGCAGCTCGCCCAGGCCAAGGCGCAACTGGCGGCACTCCAAGCGACGCAGGTGAACGCCCAGAAGCAGGTGGAGCGCGACCGCTATCTCGTGGCGCAGCAGGCGGTCGCCCAGCAGCAGCTGGACAACGATACCGCGGCGGAGCAGGCGGCGGCGGCCAACGTGGCGGCGCAAGTCGCGGTGGTGAAGAACACGGCCCTGTCGACGCAGACCGGCATCCAGCAGGCCCGCGCGGGCGTCCAGCAGGCCCAGGCGGCCGTGACGCAGGCCCAGCTGAACCTCCACTATACGACGGTCCAGGCGCCGGTCGACGGCGTCGTCGGGCTGTTGAGCGTGGATCAGGGCAACCTCGTCGGGGCCAACGCGCAGCTCGCGACGATGTCCACGGTGGACCCGATCGTCGCGCAGTTCCATTTGAGCGAGGTGACGTTCCTCGGCCTCCTGAAGCGCGCCTCCACGGAGGCGGCCCGCACGGGAGCGAGCGCCCTGAACGTGCCGTCGTTCCAGTTGGTGCTGGCGGACGGCAGCACCTATCCGCACCCCGGCACGTTCCGGACCCTTGACCGGGCCGTGGATCCGCAGACCGGGACGATCATCGTGCAAGCGGTATTCCCCAATCCCGAGCGGCTGCTGCGGCCGGGCATGTATGCTCGGGTGCGCGCCAAGCTGCAGGATCGTCCGAACACCGTCCTCGTCCCGCAGGTGGCGATCCAGGAAGTGCAGGGCGTCAAGACGGTGTTCGTGGTTGGGTCGGACAACACGGTCTCGGTGCGGTCGCTCACGGACGGTGGGCCGTACGGGCAGTTCTTCATCGTCCTCGACGGCGTGCGCGCCGGGGAGCGAGTGATCGTGGAGGGTGTGCAAAAGGTGCGCCCGGGGATCCGGGTGTCGCCGACGACCCGGCCCGCACCGCCCCTCCCCGGGACGAACGGGCTCGCGGTTCCGACCGGGGGCCGCCCGTGCTGAGTCGGTTCTTCATTCACCGCCCGATCTTCGCGATGGCGATCTCGATATTGATCGTCATCGTTGGCGCCCTGTCCTACACCGCGCTCCCGCGCGAGCAGTACCCGAACATCGCGCCTCCGACCGTGACCGTCAGCACCACCTACATCGGCGCGAGCGCAGAGGTGGTCGCCCAGAACGTCGCCGTACCGATCGAGGAGGCCGTCAACGGAACCCCCGGCGTGCTCTATATGCAATCGCAGAGCACGGCGAACGGGCAGTACACGTTGACCGTGACCTTCGCGCTCGGGACCGACCCCGACCTCGATGCCGTGGCGGTCCAGAACCGCGTCAGTCAAGCCTCCGCCAACCTGCCCGCCGCCGTGAACAATTTCGGCCTCACGGTACGCAAGGCGTCACCCAACTTCTTGATGGGCGTCTCAGTGTACTCGCCGGACGACAGCTACGACCCCACGTTTCTCTCCAACTACGCGTTGCTCCACTTGGTGGATCCGTTCCTCCGGGTTCCCGGCATCGGCGACTACTTCATCTTCCCGCAGCGGAGCTACGCGCTCCGCGCCTGGCTGAGCCCCGACCGGCTGGCGGCGCTCGGGTTGACGTCGGGCGACGTGTCGAACGCGATCACGTCGCAAAACGTCATCGCCCCGACCGGGACGCTCGGACTGCGGCCGAGCCTCCCGGGCACGCAGATCCAGTACACGGTAACCGCGAACGGACAGGTGTCGGATGCGAGCCAGCTCGACAACATCGCGGTGCACACGCTGCCCGACGGCACCGTCGTGCGCCTGCGGGACGTCGCGCGGACCGAACTCGGCGCGCAGGATTACGGCACGAGCGGCTGGCGGAATGGGCACCCCTCCGCCATCATCATTCTTCTGCAGAGCCCGGGGTCGAACGCACTGGCGGCGTCCCAGGGGGTGCGCGCCGCGCTCGCGGGCCTGTCTAAGCAGTTCCCGCCGGAACTCACCGCGGACATCGCGTTCGACAGCACGCTGTTCATCACCGCGGCGCTGAACGACGTCACCCGAACCCTCGGGCTGGCGGTGCTCCTCGTCCTCGTCGTCGTCACGGTCTTCCTCGGCCGGGCCCGCGCGACCCTCATCCCGATGCTCGCCATCCCCGTGTCCCTCATCGGCGCGTTTGCGATCTTCAACGCCTTGGGCTTCACCGTCAACATCTTGACGATGTTCGCCCTGACGCTCGCGATCGGGCTTGTCGTGGACGACGCGATCGTCGTCGTCGAAGCGGTGGAGCGCCACATCGATGAGGGCCTTGCGCCGCTCGCCGCAGCGGAGGCCGCGATGCGCCAGGTCCAGGCGCCCATCATCGGCATCGTGCTCGTGCTCGACGCCGTGTTCCTCCCGACCGCCTTCATCGGCGGCCTCAGCGGACAGCTGTACCGGCAGTTTGCGCTCACCCTGGTCTCGGCCGTGACCCTCTCTGGGCTGGTGGCGCTCACGCTGACGCCGGCGCTCTGCGGGCTGCTGCTGCAGCCCCGCGCCGCCGCCCGCGGGCCGCTCGCCTGGTTCTTCGGGGGGTTCAACGCCCTCTTCGCGTGGGGCACCGATCTCTACATCAGGCTGCTCCGCTGGGCGATCCGCGTCCGGTGGGGTATGCTCGTCGCCCTCGCGCTTGTCGCCCTGATCGCGTTCGAGATCGTACGCATCCTACCGTCAACGTTCGTGCCGATCGAGGACCAGGGGTTCTTCGTCGTCGCGTTCCGCCTGCCCGACGGGGCAACGCAGGATCGCACCGAAAACGTCGAGCGGAAGGCCGAGCAGTTCCTGCGGACTCTTCCCGGCGTCGACCAGATCTTTACGATCGGGGGCTACGACATTCTCGGCGGCGGGGTCATCAACTCCAACGCCTTTGCCGCGTTCGTCACCCTGCGGCCCTGGGACGAACGCCGCTCCCGCGACGAGCAGCTGTTTCCGCTCCTCGTGCGCGCCAACGCCGCGTTCTCCCGGTTTCCCGAAGCGATCGGGTTCGCGTTCCCGCTTCCGCCGCTCCCCGGGGAGGGCAACGTCAACGGGTTCCAGTTCATCGCGGAAGACCGAAACGGCACCAGCGACTTCAACGCGCTGGCGCGGGTGGCGCAGGGGGTCATCGGCGCCGCGAGCACCCATCCCGAGGTGACCGCGCTGTCCACCGGGTTCCGCACGACGACGCCGCGCTACAACGTGGTCGTGAACCGGGACAAAGCCGCGACCCTCGGCGTGTCGTTGGACAGCGTCTACCAGGGCCTGTCCGCGTTCCTCGGCGGGCTGCAGATCAACAACGTGACCCTCTTCGGGCGGGTTTACAAGGTCATGATCCAGGCCGAGCCGGCGTTCCGCATGACCGCGGACAACATCGGGGGGCTGTACGTCCGCAGCGCGGCAGGCGGCATGGTGCCGCTCAGCACGCTCGTCGCGGTCACCCCGGGCAGCGGACCGGCGACCGTCACGCGCTACAACGGCTACTATGCCGCCGAGATCGACGGGCAGGCCCCGTTCGGCGCCAGCTCCGCGCGTGCGATCGACGTGATGGAACAGGTGGCGCGCACGGCGCTTCCCGCCGGGTACGGATACGAGTGGACCGGGTTGGCCTATCAGGAGAAACAGGCCGGGGGCACTCAGGCGCTGATCTTCATGCTCGCGCTCGTGCTCGTGTTTCTGCTTCTCGCGGCGCTCTACGAGAGCTGGTCCATTCCGTTCAGCATCTTGCTCAGCGTGCCCATCGCGGCGTTCGGCTCGCTCGCGGCTATTATGGTGCGCGGGATCCTGTTCCGGGATGTGCTCAGCGATGTCTACGTGCAAATCGGACTGGTCATGCTCATCGGTCTCACGGCGAAGAACGCGATCCTGATCGTCGAGTTCGCCAAGGAACAGCATGAACGGGAGGGGTTGCCTGTGATCGACGCCGCGATCGCGGGGGCGCGGTTGCGGCTTCGCCCGATCCTGATGACGTCGCTCGCGTTCGTGTTCGCCGCGATGCCGATGGTGTTCGCCACGGGCGCCGGCGCCAACTCGCGCCACTCGCTCGGCACCGGCGTGGTGGGCGGCATGACCACGGCCACCTTGATGGGGATCTTCTTTATCCCCGTGCTCTACGTGCTGGTGGCGGGCGGTCGCGGGCGGCGCGGACATCGCGACACGCCACCGTCCCCTGCCCCCGATGCACCAAGCGCACCGGCGCCGGAAACCGCGCCTGGGGAGGGATCCTCCGACCACGGAACGCCACCGGGCTCGGAGCGCGACCCGGGATAGGGCGCGCCGGAGGCGAGTCGACTCAACCCTGGCCAGCGGAGCGTTGGGGTGTGCTCAGCGCGCCCGCTCGGTCTTGGCCTCCAACAGGTAGTTTGCGTACCGCTCCCGGAGCACTTTCTTGTCGTATTTGCCGACGCTCGTCTTCGGCACTTCGGCGATGAAGACCACGTCGTCGGGCGTCCACCAGGATGGGAACCGGCCCTTGAGGTGCTCGAGAATGTCTTCCTTCGTCACCGTGCGCCCGGGCTTGGCGACGACGCAGGCCAGGGGCCGCTCCTGCCACTTGGGATGCGCGACGCCGACGACCGATGCCTCGGCGACCGAGGGATGGGCGATGATCGCGTTCTCGAGATCGACCGACGAGATCCACTCGCCGCCGGACTTGATGACGTCCTTCATCCGGTCGACGATGCCGAGATATCCCTCGGGGTCGACCGTCGCCACGTCCCCCGTGCGGTACCAGCCGTTCTGAAACGTGTCGGCCGTGCGTGGGTCCCGATAGTATTCATCGGCGATCCAGGGGCCGCGGAGCCAGACCTCGCCCATCGTCTTGCCGTCCCACGGCACGTCGCCGCCATCACCGCCCACGACCCGCATCTCCAGGCCGGGGACGAGGAGCCCTTGCCGAACCTTCACGTCGTACCTGCGGTCGTCGTCCCACGCCGCCATGTGCGGCTTGAGGCTGCACACGTGCGTGAGCGGCGCGGCCTCGGTCATGCCGTACGCGTGGATGAACCGCGCGCCGAGCCGCTTCTCCATGCCCTCGATCACCGCGCGCGGCGCTGCGGACCCGCCGCACAACACCCGGTTCAGGCTCGATAGGTCGAATGTCTCGTTCTCCAGCAGCGCGAGGACCGCCATCCACACGGATGGGACCCCGGCCGCCAGCGTCACCTTCTCGTTCTGGATCAGCTCGCAGTACGCACGCGCGTCCGGGCGCGGCCCGGGCAGCACCAGCTTGGCGCCCATCCACACGCCGGAAAACGGAAGGCCCCACGCGTTGACGTGGAACATCGGCACAATGGGCAGGATCGTATCCTGCTGCGAGACCGCGACCGTGTCCGCCAGCGACAGCGCCAGTCCGTGTAGCCACAGGGCCCGGTGCGTAAACGTGACGCCTTTCGGCATGCCGGTCGTGGCTGAAGAGAAGCACATGCCGGCCGGGTCCCACTCGTCCAGCTCCGGCCACCGACGCATCGGCGCCGCCGACGACAGCAGCTGCTCGTAGGACGACACGTTCGGCAGCCCGGTGGCCGGAACATCGCCGTCGCTCATGACGATGTAGCGGGTGACGGTCGTCAGTTGCGGCGCGATCGCTTCCAGCAGCGGGATCAGGTCCGCATCAACGAGGATGATCCCATCCTCGGCATGGTTGATGATGTGGGTGAGGTGCGCCTGGGGCAACCGGAGATTCAGGGTGTGGTACACCGCACCGATCGACGGAATCGCGAAGTACGCCTCCAGGTGCCGGTGCTGGTTCCAGGCCAACGTGGCGACGCGATCACCCTTGCGCACGCCGAGCGTGGTGAGCGCCGAGGCCAGCCGTCGCACCCGCTGTCCGAAGTCTCGGTACGTGTACCGGAAGATCCCGGAGGCGGTCCGCGATACGATCTCCCGCCCCGGGAAGAGCCCCTCGCCTCGTTCGAGCATGGCCGGCAACGTCAACTGGTACCGCATCGTCGCCATCGTCTGCGTCCCTCCTCGGGTTCGTCCCTACACCGCCGGCAGTCCCAGCCGGTATCCGCCCATCTCGAGCACGCTCTCCGCGACCGCCCGGGGTCCCGCGACAGGGTCCACCGGCGTCGTCGCTAGCAACCGCTGGACGCCGGCGAGCGTCTGGCGGGCCCCCGCGGTCCCTTCGGCCGCCACCACGATCCTGGCCGCGGCATCGGCGAAGGACGGCAGCGCCTCGGCCGCGGCCAGCGCGCCGATCCGCGCCATCAGGCCGTCGCCCGACGCCCCGCCGTTCTGGCGCGCGCGCAGCACGCCGGACTCAACGGCAAACACCGTGATGATCAAGTCGCTGAGCCAGGCCAGGACCTCCTGCTGCTCGGTGACCTCCTTCCCGAACCGCTCGATGGCCCGTCCGAGACACGCGAGCGCGACCGTCTTCATCCGCGACAGCACATCGGCGGGGTCACTCTCCCCGCCGGGTGGCGTCGGCCCGGTCGCGGCTTGACCGAGCGTGTCGGCGGCGTGTCGCGCCGCGTCCAGAAGCGGCAGGCGTCCGCCGGCGGCCCGGCGGAGGAGTTGTCCGGAGATCAGCAGCCGGTTGATCTCGTTCGTGCCTTCGTACAGCCGGTTGATGCGCGCGTCCCGGTACGCCCGCGCGGCGGGATACGATTCGATGAACCCGGAGCCCCCGTAGATCTGCACCATCTCGTCCACGACCAGATCGAGCATCTCAGAGGCGAAGACCTTGTTGATCGCGCACTCGGGCGCGTGCTCCTCGAGTGCCCCGGCCACGTCTTTGGGCTCCGCGTCTCCGTCGCGGTCGACTCGGCCCAGGGCGCGATCGAGCAGGCCGCCCGCGCGGTACACCATGCTCTCGGCGAGATACAGGCGCGTGGCCATCGCCGCAAGTTTCTGCCGGATCAGCCCGAACGACGCGATCGGATGCCCGAACTGGGAGCGCTCTTGCGCATACGCCACCGCGTGACGGAGGGCGTGCTTGGCCGCGCCGACGCACCCCGCGGCCAGTTTGAGCCGGCCGACGTTCAGGATATTGAACGCGATCGTGTGCCCCCGGCCAATCTCACCGAGCACGCGGTCGCGAGGGACCCGGACGTCGTCCAGGAACAACGACGTGGTCGACGACCCGGTGATGCCGAGCTTGTGTTCCTCGGGGCCGACGGCGAACCCGGGCGTCTCGCGGTCGATGATGAAGCACGTGAACTGGGTCCCGTCGACTTTGGCGTACAGGATGAAGACGTCGGCGATGCCCCCATTCGTGATGAACTGCTTGGTGCCGCTGATGCGGTACGCCGCGCCGCCCGGCTCCGGCACCGCGCGGGTGCGGATCGAGAGGGCATCCGAGCCGGCGGTCGGTTCGGTCAGCGCGTAGGCGCCGATCAGCTCCCCCGTCACCATCCGTGGCAGATAGCGCGCACGCTGGGCGGGTGTGCCGAAGAAGACGATCGGCAGCATCCCGATCGTCACGTGTGCGCCAACGCTCGACGAGAGGGACCCGCGGGAGATGGTCTCGGCCAGCACCAGGCCCATGATGCGGTCGCTCTCCAGGCCTCCGTAGTCGGCCGGCACATCCGCCGCGAAGACGCCGAGGTCGGCGGCCTTCCTGAGCACGCTCTTGAGGAGAGACAGATCCTTCTCCTCCAGCCGCGCGTCGACCGGCTCGACCTCGTGCTGGAGCCACGTTCGGACGGAGCGGGCCATGAGGCGGTGTTCGTCCGTGAAGCGCTCGGGCGTGTACACGTCCCCGGGGAGAGACGGTTCGAGCAGCCACTGTCCGCCTACGGGGTGCGGCGCGCCCATCTCCTGCTCACTCCCCACCGTCCGCGCCGTCACGCCGGGTCGCACCGGCGGACGGCGACGGGTACGTGTACCATCCCTTGCCGGTCTTGCGCCCAAACTCGCCGCGCTCGCACTTGTCGGTCACGCTGCGCGCGGGGCGCTGCGCGGGGTCGCCGGTTTCTTGGAACCGCTGCATCCGGACGTCGTGCGCAACGTCGATGCCGACGAAGTCCATCAGTTCGAACGGGCCCATCGGGTGGCCCAGCCCCTTCTTCACCGCGATGTCGATGTCTTCGAACGACGCGATCCCGCCCTCGTAGAGACGCACCGCCTCGTCGACGAGGGCGGCGAGGATGCGGTTGACCAGGAATCCGGAGATCTCTTTGCGCAGCAGCACGGGGGTGCGGCGCATGCGGCGGGCGAGCTGCATCGCGGTCGCGGCCGTCGTCTCGCTGGTCTGCGGAGACATCCCCACCTCGACGAGTTCGATGACGAGCGGCGGGTTGAAGAAATGCATGTTGCAGACGCGATCGGGGCGCGCGGTCACCGAGGCGAGGAGGGACGCGCGAATCGTGCTGGAGTTCGTGGCGAGGATCGCGTGAGCGGGCGCCAGGCGATCGAGCGCGCGGAAGACCGCCTGCTTCTCGTCGAGCCGTTCGACCACCGCCTCGATGACGAAATCCGCCTCCGCCGCGCCGTCCGCCAACGAGGTGGACCAGCGCAGCCGCGCCAGGGCGTCCGCCGCCTGCGCTTCGGTCAGGCGGTTGTGCTGCGTCCACCGCTCCGCGTGTGCTCGGACGCTGCTCCGCGCGGTGTCCAGCGCCTCCGCCCGCACGTCCACGACGGACGTCCGGCAGCCGGCGAGCGCACCCAGCATCGCGATCTGGTGGCCCATCGCTCCGGCGCCGACGACGCACAGCGCGTGGACCACCCGACCGTCAACGGCCGCGGTCCTCGTCTCCGTGCCGGTCTCCACGTCGCCCTCCCGTCGGTGGTGCGGCCTCAGGCAGCCTCGACCACCGCAGCGATCCCCTGCCCCCCGCCGATGCAGAGGGACGCCAGGCCGTACCGTCCGCCGCGATGCCGAAGTTCGTAGAGCAGAGTCAGCAGCAGCCGCGCGCCGCTTGCGCCGATCGGATGCCCGAGTGCAATCGCCCCCCCGTTGATGTTGACGCGGGCGCGATCGAGTCCCAACTCGGCCTCGACCGCCAGGTACTGCGCGGCAAACGCCTCGTTGATCTCGATGACATCCATCTGGTCAAGCCGCAGTTCGGCACGCGCAAGCGCCTCCCGGCTCGCCGGGGCCGGCCCGATGCCCATGATGTCCGGAGGCACGCCGACTGCGGCCCACGAGACCAAGCGACCGAGCGGCCGGGCACCCAGACGGTCGGCCGCGCCGGGCGAGGCGAGGACCACGGCCGCCGCGCCGTCGTTGATGCCGCTGCTGTTTCCAGCGGTGACCGTGCCGGCCTCCCGAAACCGCGCGGGCAACTTGCCGAGTCTGTCCACGGTGCTCTCGGGCCGAATGTGCTCGTCCTCGGCGACCGCCGCGGTGCGTCCACCGGGACCCGGCGCATCGACCGGGATGATTTCTTCGGCGAACCGGCCGCTCGTCCGCGCGCGGGCGGCCAGGGCGTGACTCCGAGCCGCAAACTCGTCCTGCGCCTCCCGCGTGAGGTGGTAGCGGTCTGCCAAATTTTCGGCGGTTTCCGCCATCCCGAGTCCGCAGGCCTGGTCGGTCAGCGCGGCCCACAACGTGTCGTCCAAGGTCGCCGGTCCGAGCGGCAGCCCTTCGCGGGCGCCCCGGACGACGAACGGGGCCTGGCTCATGTTTTCCGCGCCGCCGGCCAGCACCACGTCGGCTTCCCGCGCCTCGATCAGCCGGGCGCCGTAGACCGCCGCTTCAAGCCCCGATCCGCACAGGCGGTTGAGGGTCACCGCGGGACACTCGATGCGAAGGCCGGCGCCGAGCCCGATGTGGCGCGCCAGGTACACGGCATCCCCGCTCGATTGCACGACGTTGCCGAACGCAACGTGGTCGACGGCGTTGGGAGCGACCCCGGACTTCGTCAAGGCACCGCGTGCCGCCGCGACGCCGAGCTGGGTGGCCGAGACGCGGTGGAGACCTCCGCCGAAGCGGCCGAACGCGGTGCGTGCGCCATCAAGAATCACAACGCTCATCGCGCGGCCCCTTTCTCGCCTCTGGCGCGTCGTCGCGGTCGTCCCCGCTCAGAGCGGGGCAGTCCTGCCTCACTCGATGTCAGGCGGCGAGGTAGGGGATCAAATACGTGGCCCGCGCGGAAATCCCTATCGAGGGCGGAGCAGGAGGCCTGCGGGTGCGGTCGGGACGCCCGCGCGGACCCCGGATGGCTCGCGGATGCCGCGTGGGATCGACCCTGGGGTCGAGGTGTGGGAGGCACGGACGCTCGTCTCGCCCCGGCGGCGCGTCGACGATCACGAGGTGCCCGACTCGGACGTCACGATCCCCGAGACCAGCTCGTCTTTTTGATCACGGGCGCACCCTCGCGAAACGTCGGGCCCTCGATCCCCCAACTCCAGTGGGCCGCCGGCGTGATCTTCAGGACCGGCCTCGGCCCTCGGGGCCCGTCTCGCGCCTCGAGCGTCGCGCTGCCGTGGATCTTCACGCCCCGCGGGGCTCGCGGGCCCTCGCCGGCATCGTCCACCACGATCGCGACGCGGGGGTGAGCACGGGCGTTGCGGTACTTGAGCGTGCGCGTCATCGACAGCCCGCCCACGTAGAGGTGCGTCCCGTCGAACTCGTACGCCACCGGCGCGACGTCCGGCTGCGCCGCCGGCGACACCGTCGCGATCCGGGCGAGCCGCTGCGACCGAAGGTAGGCGCGCTCCGACTCCGAGAACATCGATCCCTCCCCGCAGGACGCGGGCGACCCCTCCCGGCGACGCTGGGAGGCCCGAATCGACCGTTACCAGCCGATTGCGTAGTTGCGCTCGCCGCGGGAGCTCGCGCCGCCCTCCATCAACCGGCGCCGGGGATCGTACATGACCGCCGTCGTGTAGTTTTGGCTCCAAGCGCCGACGACCTTGACGTCGTGCCCCCGCGCGCGCAACTCGTCGAGCACCGGGCCGGGCACGCGCGCCTCGAGCGTCACCTCCGCGGGCTTGGCCGCCCGCGGATAGAACGAGCTCGGCATGTGGCCGGTGTGGAAGCTCGGCACGTCGATCGCATCCTGGACGTCCATGCCGAAGTCCACGACGTTGAGGAAGAACTGCAGGGTCCACTGGTCCTGCTGGTCGCCCCCCGGCGTGCCGAAGACGAGATACGGCTGCCCCTCCCGCGTGACGAGGGAGGGCGTCAGCGTCGTGCGGGGCCGCTTCCGCGGCGCCAGCGCCCCGGGATGAGCGGGGTCGTGCAGCCAGAACATCTGGATCCGCGTGCCGAGGCAGAAGCCGAGCCCGGGGATCACCGGAGAACTGCGGAACCATCCGCCGCTCGGCGTCGCGGAGAACATGTTCCCGTCGGCGTCCACGGCCCGCGTGCCGGTCGTGCCTCCGCTCCACCCGCGGCCCTCGACCGCGACCTGGCCGGACGGCGCCGCACGTCCGTCGAACGGATACGGGTCGCCCGGCCGCAGCTCCGCGGACGCCACGCGCGGATCGATCAGGCCGCGCCGCGCTTCCGCGTACGCCTTCGAGAGAAGACCGCGCAGCGGCACGTCTACGAACTCCGGATCGCCGTAATACCGCTCACGGTCGGCCATCGCCAGCTTGGTCGCCTCGATCACGGTGTGGATGTAGTCGGCCGAGTTGAGCCCCAGCCGCTTCAGATCGAAGCCTTCGAGCAGCGCGAGCTGCTGGAGAAACACGGGCCCCTGCGACCAGGGGCCGCACTTGTGGACCTGGTATCCGCAATAGTCGGACGACACCGGCGCCTCGACACGGACGTTGAACGCGGCGAAGTCCTCCTCCGCGAGCAACCCGTTCGAGACCGTTCCGTTGGCGTCGCGGGTCTTGGTGTCGCGCTGGTACGCCACGATCTCGCGCGCGATCGGGCCCCGGTAGAAGCAATCCCGCGCTGCCCGGAGCGCCTCGCTGCGCCCGCGCGACCGGGCCCCCCGCTCCGCCTCCACGAGCCGTTCGAACGTCCGCGCGAGGTCGGGGTTCCGCCAGGTGTCCCCGAGCGCGGGGACGGCGCCGCCCGGGAGGAACAACGCCGCCGAGGTCGGCCACTCCGTGCGGAACCGCTCCTGATGGTCGACGATCGACCGCAGCATGCCCTCGTACATTGGGAAGCCGCCGGCGGCCAGCTCGATCGCCGGCGCGAGCACCTGCTCGAGCGTCAGGCGGCCGTACCGGTCGAGCACGGTGATCAACGCATCGGGCACCGCGCAGACACCCGCGGCCAGGAACCCGTCGCCCGGGATCAGCGCGATGTCGCGCGCGCGGAACCACTCGATCGTCGCCGCGGCCGGCGCGCGCGTGTTCCCGTCGATCACCACGACCCGGCGCTCCCGCGCGTCGTACACCAGGATCGGGACCTCGCCGCCGAATCCGAAGCTCTGGAACTCCAGCACGGACTGCGCAAAGACCATCGCCACGCCGGCGTCGAACGCGTTGCCGCCGAGCGCCTGCATGCGCATCCCGACCGCGGCGGCCAGGTAGTGTCCGCACGCGACGACGAGCGAGCGGCCTCGGATCACCGGCCGCGTGGAGCTCGAGAACTGCCAGTCGGCGTACCCGGAGCTCGCGCCCGACCGCGTGTCCGACGTGCGTTCCGCCATTTCCGGTCAGCCCCTGATCGCCGCGAACGCCTGATCGCACGCCTCGAGCGTGCGGTCGACGTCGGCGTCGGTATGCGCCAGCGAGAGGTAGAACTTCTCGTTGGGGTTGACGAGAATCCCGCGCCGGATCATCTCGATCGACCAGCGCAGGTTGAGGTCCTTATCCGCGGTGAGCAGGTCCTCCCAGGTCCGCAGCGGGCGCCGGTTCGTGAATCGCACGCCGAACACCGCGTCCTCACCCGGCGTCTGCGCGGCGAACCCGTACCGGGCGCCCAGGGCCTCGATCTCGCGCCGCAGCCGGCCGCCGATGTGGTGGAAGTGCTCGAGGGATCCGGGGCGCGAGAGGATCTCCAGCGCGGTCAGCCCGGCGATCGAGCTCACGGGATTGCCGTTCAGCGTACCGCTGGCCCAGACGAGGTGCGCACGGTCGACGCGCCGGGCGTCGAGGTGCTTCATCACGTCGCTCCGGCCCGCGATCGCCGCCATCGGGAACCCTCCCGACATCGCCTTGCCGTACGTGGCGAGATCGGGCACGACGCCGTAGCGCTCTTGGGCCCCGCCCCAGGCGATGCGAAAGCCCGTGACCACCTCGTCGAAGATCAAGACGATGCCGTGGCGCCGCGTGACGTCGCGCAACGTCTCCAGGAACCCCGGCACCGGGACCAGCACGCGCTCGAGCGGTTCCACGATCACCGCGGCCAGCTCGCTCGCGTACTGCTCGATGAGCGACGCCGCGCGCGCCGCGTCGTTGAACGGCGCGACCAACACCTGCCCGCGGATGGCGTCGGGAATCCCGCGCGAATCCGGCTCGGCGTTGGGATAGGCGCTCGGATGCGAGGGCACGGTGCCCCAGAGCCCGTAGTCGTTCATCCCATGCCAGCCGCCCTCGAACTTGAGGATCTTCTGCCGCCCCGTCGCCGCGCGCGCCACACGCAGCGCGAAGAACGTCGCCTCGGTGCCGGATCCGGTGAAATGGATCTGGTCCGCGCACGGGATCGCGCCGACCATGCGTTCGGCGAGGCGGATCGCGGGCTCGTTGAGGAAGTAGTAGGTTGAACCCTTCGCGACCTGCCGCTGGACCGCCTCGACGATCTCCGGATGGGCATGCCCGAGCAGGGCCGGTCCGGACCCGAGGTGGTAATCGATGAAATCCCGGCCGGACACGTCCGTGATGTGGCTCCCGTGGCCCTCGGCGATCACGAGGTTCACCTCCGGGGGCAACACGAACAGCCCCAGCCCGCCTCCGGCCAGGTACCGGCCGGCGCGGTCCAGGAGATCGGCCTCGCGATCCAGTTTGGCGCTCTGTGCCCCGGGCGTCATGACGTCCTCCACCGATGTGCCATATGTCGGCTCACTTCCATGAGGTCACCCGGTCTCCTTCCCCGCGGGGCGCGCGGGCATCCTACCGACGTTCGCTGAACAGCACGCCGCCTTTGGCCTTGCAGGTCGGCTCGACTTCCACGATCTCCACCATGACCGCATCGGCAGACACGGTGAAGTTGCGGACCACGGCGTCCGTGATGTCCTTCACGAGTGCGCGCTTTTGCTCGAGCGTCCGTCCCTTGACGGCGTGGACGTAGACTTCCGGCATCGCGGCCTCCCTCTCGGCGGTCTCGTCGTGCGGTGCGCCGCGTTCCCTCCCGATGCCGGGACCGGATCGAGCGGGCTCGCGTCTTGAGGCGTCGCGCCTACAGATCGAGCGCCGGTCCCGGCACGTCCCGCACCGGCGAGACGTACGGCGTCGACACGGTCGCGTCCCGATGCTCGTCCTTCGCGCGCTGAACCAGGTCCGGGTCTTTCATGAGGTCGCAGACCGCCGCGGCGAGGATCTGCGCGGCGAACAGCATCCCCCGCCGGCCGATCGGGCTGCCGACGCTAACCGCGTTCTGCCAGGAGTGGCCCGGCATCCCGACCGGCGCCGTCACCGTCCGCATCTCCGCGGTCGGCACGACGTAGGAGACATCGCCGACGTCCGTGGAGCCGCCGGCCGGCTCGCCGTACGGCGGAGGCGGCAGGATCTGTTCGACCAGGTCGGTGCCGGGATCGCCGGGTTGCCCCAAGTCCACGCCGCGCCGGCGCAGATCGTCCAGCCCCTTGCGCAACGCGCCCTCGGGAAACGTCGCCTGCAACGCCCGCGCGAGCGCCTTCTCCTCGGTGGTGTACGTCGGCGCGCCGATCGCCTCCATCGTGCGCTGCAGCACGCCGTCGAGGACTTTGTTCGGCAACGTGTCGTAGCACCCGGCGACGAGCCGAACCTCGTGGGTGGTCCCGGTCATCAGGCAGGCGCCCCGCGCGATGTCGAGCAGGCGCGCGTAGACGTCCTCCACCTGAGACCGCCGGGGCGCGCGCACATAGTACCAGACCTCGGCGCGATTCGGCACGACGTTCGGCGCGAGACCGCCGTCGGTGATCACGTAGTGGAGGCGCGTCGAGAAGTGAACGTGCTCGCGCAGGAAATTCGCGCCCACGTTCATCAGCTCCACCGCGTCGAGGGCGCTGCGGCCGTTCTCCGGCATCGCCGCCGCGTGCGACGCCACCCCGTGGAACGTGAACCGCGCGGAGTTCATGGCGGTGTGCTGTTCGGTCATGAGCTGGTTCCCCGCGCCGGGGTGCCACGTCAGCGCACAGTCCACGTCCTTGAAGCGACCCTCCTTCACCAGGAACGTCTTGCCGACGAGCGTCTCCTCGGCGGGACAGCCGTAGAAGCGCACCGTGCCCTTGACCTCCCCGCGGCGGATCGCGTGGCGGACGGCCATCGCGGCGGCCGCTGCCGCGGTGCCGAGCAGGTTGTGGCCGCAGCCGTGACCCGGACCGTTGGGAACGATTGGGCGGTGCTCCGTCGCACCGCGCTGTTGGCTGAGCCCCGGCAGCGCGTCGAACTCGCCGAGCACTGCGATGACCGGCGCGCCTTGCCCGTAGGTCGCGATGAACGCGGTCGGCATCCCGGCGACGCCACGCTCGACTGCGAACCCCGCAGCCTCCAACGCATCCGCCAGCGTGGCGCTGCTCTTGGTCTCATGCAGGCCGAGCTCCGGCGTGTCCCAGATCCGATCGCTCAGCTCCGTAAACAACGGCGCCTGCCCGGTGACGAACTCGAGCACGGACGACAACGGCATCGGTCCACCTCCTGTGATCCGCGCGGTCCCGGTGGATCCGCGCGCTCGGTACGGAATTACGCGTCGGTGCCGGTGCCTCCTGGGACCCACGTCCAGGCGCCGCCGAGATGTTCATCGAGGAACCGAACGCAGCGGACCGCCCGGCCGGGCGCGAACCCCTGCAGCTCGGCCGGGCGGTCGAGGCACGACGGCGCGGCAAACGGGCAGCGCGGGTGCAGGCGGCACGTCTCGGGGGGATCGATCGCCGCCGCGGGCTCGCCGCCCAAGAACACGCGGGTGCGCTCCTCCCCGGGGGTGTCCTTCGGCGCCGCGCTCAACAACGCTCGCGTGTACGGATGGGCGGGTCGCGCAAACACCTCGTCCGTCGCCCCGAGCTCTACGATCTGGCCGAGGTACATCACCGCCACCCGGTGCGCGAGCACGCCGACCAGCGCGAGGTCGTGGGAGATGAGCAGGTACGCGAGACCCCGTCGGCTCTGGATCTCGGCCAGCAACCGGACGATCTGCGCCTGCACGGAGACGTCGAGCGACGCGGTCGGTTCGTCGAGAATGAGAAAGCTCGGTTCCGGGGCGAGCGCTCGGGCGATCGCCACGCGCTGCTGCTGTCCCCCGGACAGCTGATGGGGGTACCGATGGGCCAGGTCCGCGGGCAGCCCGACGAGATCCAACAGCTCCCCCACCCGTCGGTCGGCCTCATGCCGCGTCGCCAGACCAAACAGCCAGATCGGCTCCGCGATCTGCCGGCCGATCGGCATCCGGGGGTTGAGGGAGTCGAGCGGATCCTGGTAGACCATCTGCATCTTCCGGCGCAGCGGGCGCAGCCGCGCCTCCCGCGCGCCGGTCACGGACGCGCCGTCAAGCGTCACGCGGCCGCCCGACGCCTCCTCGAAGCGGAGGATGCACCGGCCGGTGGTCGACTTGCCGCTGCCGGACTCTCCGACCAGGCCGACCGTCTCGCCCGCGGCGATCTCGAGGTCCACGCCGTCGACCGCATGCAGCTGCTGGCGCCGTCCCCCTGCCCCGCGCACGGCGTATCGCTTCATGAGCCCCTCGACGCGCAGCACCTACGCCACCCCGCTCCGCCAGTAGTGGCACCGCACGGCGTGACCGGCCTCGACCGCCTCCGAACCGGGATCCTGCTCGGCACAGCCGGGCCCGGCGAGCGGGCAGCGGGGATGAAACGGGCACCCGGACGGCGTCTCGGCGAGCGCCGGCACGCGTCCCGGGATCCCTGTCGGGAGCGCCCGGCCGCCCGTCCCCACCCGTGCCGCCATGAGGCCGCGCGTGTACGGGTGCGCCGGCCGCCGGAACAACGCCGCCGCCGTCGCCGACTCGACGATGCGCCCCGCGTACATCACGTGCACGTGGTCGCACATCTCCGCGACCAGCCCGAGATCGTGCGTGATCAGGAGCACCGTCAGCCCGAGCTCCCGCTGCAGCCCGCGCAGCAGCTCGACGATTTGAAGCTGCACCGTGACGTCCAGCGCGGTGGTCGGCTCGTCCGCAAGCAGCACGCGCGGCCGGCACGCCAGCGCGAGCGCGATCATGACGCGCTGGCACATCCCGCCCGAGAGCTGGTGCGGGTACGCGCGCATCACGGCGTCCGGCCGCGCCAGACCGACGCGTGCGAGCAGCGCCTCCCCCTCCGCCCGCGCCGCGCCCCGGGACAGGCGGCGGTGCAGCCGCAGCACGTGCACGAGCTGCGAGGCCACCGGAAACACGGGGTTGAGCGACGCGCGGGGCTGCTGGAAGATCATCGCGATCCCCTCGCCCCGGACGCGCGCCATCTCCCGCTCGCGCAGGAAGCGGAGGTCGCGCCCCTCCAAGCGCACGTCCCCCTCCTGAATTTCCGCCGGTGGGCGCAGCAGACGCATGATCGCGAGCGCGGTGAGGGTCTTGCCGCACCCGCTCTCGCCGACGAGCCCGGTGACCGTGCCCGGCGCTAACGAGAACGTCACGCCGTGCAGCGCGGGCACGACCCCGCGCCGCGTATGGAACGCCACCCGGAGGCCGCGCACGTCCAGCATCGCTACCGCCGCTGCGGGTCCAGGAGGTCCTGGAGACCGTCGCCGATCAGATTGAAACCCATCACCGCCAGCGCGATCATCACGCCCGGGTAGAACGAAACCCACCACTCACCGGCGTTGATGCGCGCCACGCCCATCGCGACCATCACGCCCCACTCGGGCGTCGGCACGCGCACGCCGAGCCCGATGAACGACAGGCCGGCGGCGGTCAGGATCGCCCAGCCGGACTGCAGGCTCGACTGCACGAAGATCGGGGTAAGGCAGTTCGGGATGAGGTGCACGAGGAGCACGCGCCACGGCGGGTTCCCTGCGCCGCGCGCGGCCTCGGCGTAGGGGGCGTGTTTCACGACGAGGAGCCGCGCGCGCATCAGCCGCGCGTACACCCCGACGTTGATCAGCGCAACGGAGACGATCAGGTTCCGAAGGCTCGGGCCCAGCGCCGCGGCGATGCCCATCGCGAGGATGAACGACGGGAACGCCTGGAGCACGTCCATTGCGCGCATCACGACCTCGTCGGCCCATCCGCCCGAGAACCCCGCGAGCGCGCCGAGCGCGCAGCCGGAGACGAGCGCGATCGCGACGGCGCCGAGCGCGATCAGGAGGTCGATCCGGCCGCCCCACAACACCCGCGACCACACGTCCTCGCCGAATTCGTCGGTCCCCATCCAATGCTGCGCGCTCGGCGGCTGCAGGGCCGCCCCCGGGTCGGTCCCCAGCGGCGTGTACGGCGCCAGCAGCGGGGCGGCCAGCGACGCGGCCGCGATCAGGACGAGCAGCAGCAACCCGACAAGGGTGATCGGGTTTCGCCGCAGCAGGTACGCCGCCTCAGCGACCACGGCGCCCCCTTCTTCCCCGCCCGTCCATCACGTCTGAACGCGCGGGTCGAGCAGCGCGGAGACGAGATCGACCAGGACGAAGATCACCAGGTACACGACCGTGGCGTACAGGATGAACCCCTGCACGGCCGGGTAGTCGTTGCCGCTGATCGCGTTGAACGCGTACCGCCCCATCCCCGGCCACGCAAACAGCGTCTCCACCAGCACGGACCCCCCGAGCAGAAACCCGTACACGATCGCGACCATCGTCAGCACCGGCAGCATCGCGTTGCGCAGCGCGTACGTCCACACCACGCTGCGCCATGGGACGCCGAGCGATCGGGTCGCGCGGATGTACGGCGTCGCGAGGACGTCGAGCATGCTGGTGCGCGCGATTCGGGCGAGCGGCGCGACCGCGGCGAACGCGAGCACCGCGACCGGCAGGATCAGCTGGCGAGCGGCGTCGCCGAGCGCGGCCCAGTCCCGGGCGAGCGCGCTGTCGATGAGCAGGAACCCCGTCACGGTCGGGGGCGGCGTGACCAGGGCGCCGAGGCGTCCCATCGGCGGGGGCACCAGGTGCCACCGATAGAAGCACAGGTAGATCAGCACGAGACTCACCCAAAACACCGGGAGCGCGACGCCCGCGACGGCGAGCACACGAGTCACGTGGTCGACCCAGGAGCCCTGCCGGACGGCGCCCCACACCCCGAGCGGCACGCCCAGCAGGACCGCGAGCAACATCGCGACGGTGGTCAGCTCCATCGTCGCTGGGAAGAACGCCGCGAGGTCCGCGGCTACGGGACGGCTGGTGACGAACGACGTCCCGAGGTCACCCTGCGCGAGCCCGCGCAGATACGCGACGTACTGCGCCCACAGCGGCCGGTCGAGGCCGTAGTGGACGAGCAGCGCCTGGCGCTGAGCCTGACTCGCCATCGGCCCCGCGATCTGATCGATCGGGCTGCCGGGGAGCACGCGTGTCAGCACGAACGTGAGCAGCGTCACCCCCAGCAGCACGGGCGCGGCGAGGAGCAGCCGTCGGGCGACGAGCCGGAGCGGACGCGTGGGGCCCCGCTATTGCTTCGTCATGAAGTAGTACCGGAACCGCACGTCGGCCGGGTAGAAGATCACCCCGCCGATGTTCTTCCGGGTCGCCAGCACGAGATCCGGTTGGTACAGGAACACCCACGCCGCCTCGTCGGTCGCGATCTGTTGAATCTGACGCGACGCGGCGTCCCGCGCCTTGAGGTCCGTGGAGATGATGTTCTTGTTGATCAGGTCGTTGATCGTGGCGTTCGAGTAGTTGGTGTAGTCGCAGCACGTGCTCTGGAGCAACCAGTAGAGGTGATAGAACGGGTCGTTGTTGATCGAGTTCCATCCCGGGTGGTGGAAGAACGCCAGCTCGTGCCGCTGGAGCGCCGCGGTGAACGCCGCCCCCTGCATCTCGTTGATCGTCACCGTCATTCCCGCCTTGGCGAGCGCGCTCTTGACCCACACCGCGATGCCCTTCGACTCGGCCAGGTCGGCGCGCGACGTGAACGTGAGGCTGAGCCCGTTCGGGTAGCCCGCCTCGGCCAACAGCGCCTTCGCCTTCGCGGGGTCGGTCTTGTACGTGAAGTACTGGTCGGTGTGAGTCGGCATCCCGGCCGGCACCGGACTCGTCAGGGGCTGCGCGAACCCGACCATCACGTTCCGGATGATCGTGTTGTACGGGGTGGCCCAGGAGATCGCCTGCCGGACCTTGGGGTTGTTGAACGGGGCGATCTTCGCGTTCATCCCGAGGAACGACGTGATCCGCGTCGGGAACCGGTACACGGTGACGTTCGCATCGTGCAACAGCTCCACCTCGTCGAGCGGGGCCAGGTCCCGTGCGATGTCGACGTCGCCGGATTTGAGCAACGCGAGGCGCGTCGAGGGATCCGGCACGATCCGCAGGACGACCCGCGCGATCTTCGCGGGCGGCCCCCAGTAGTACGGGTTCCGAGCGAACGTGAACTGCACGCCCGGGTCCCACGACTCGAGCAGGTACGGTCCGGTCTCGTTGCCCTTGGTGTTCGATTTGAGCCACTCGTGCGCGGACGGGTCCGCGGCGGTCATGTGGGGTCGGACGACGCGGGGGTTCAGGATCGCGTGCCCGTACTGCGACATGTTGCCGAGCACGAGCGTGTTCGGGTCCGAGATATCGAACTCAACGGTCCGGGCGTCGATCACTTTGACCGAGTCCTTGTCCATGACCTTGGCCATGCGGGTCAGCGCGGCGGTCGTCGCATTCTGGTCGTACAACCGGTCGTAGGTAAACTTCACCGCGGCGGCGTCGAGGGGATCGCCGTTGCTGAACTTGAGCCCCGGCCTGAGCGTCACGACCAGCTTGTGGCCGCCGTCGGTGAACCGGAACGACTCCGCGAGGCCGCCGACGAATTCGTTCGGCGAGCCGATCGTCTGCCCGTTCGGCTGCTTCACGAGCTTGTAGTCGATCAGCCACGAGTAGACGTTCGTCAGCGTCTCGAGGGTGAAGCTGTCCGAGGAGGCGTTCGTCGGATCGAGATTCTGCATGTCGCGGGAGACCGCAACCACGAGCGTCTGGTTCGCGCCGACCGGTGCGCCGACCGAGGCGCACGGGGCCACACTGAACACCACGAGCACGAGCCCGGCCGCAATCGCCAGCCGGACTCCCACGGACCGCATCGCTCCCACGACCACCGTCACTCCCACTCCCCCTCCCGCGCCGCGCGTCGCGCCGATCCCTACGTCGGGCGCGCCCGTTCCTTCCACGAACGGAAGGACAACTCCTAGTCCCGCGCGCGCAGGCCAACGCGCCGTCGGCGACGGCCGGGCCCCGCACGCGCGACCGCCATCTACGGCCGCTCCGGGATTCCGTCCACCTCGAGGAGTCGTCCTGGCGGAGGCCCGCCGAGCACCGTGCCGCGATCGACGCGTTCGACGGGACGCCGCGCGAGTTCCCGGCGGCGCGCCTCAGTCGCGGCGTCGTCCACCCGAAGCTCGTCTCCCAAGAACACCACCCCGTACTCCTCTTGCGCCTTCGCGACGGAGACGAAACCGCGCAGCACGTCGCGCGCGACGAGCGCGGGCGAGCGCTCCCACGGGCAGCCGTTCCCCCCGCCGCCCCCGGTGCGCACGACGATCCGATCGCCCTGCTCGAGGCGGAGGTTGTCGTACTTGGTCGGCAGCCGGAACGTCCGTCCGCCCCGAACGAGGTAGGCGTCGCCGGGGACGCCCGGCCGGCCGCCGTCGAGTCCCCAGGCGGGGTGCGTCTGGCGATCGTCGAGCCATGACAGATAGGCCTCGGGCGCGCGCAGCTCGAACGACCGGATGACGCCCGCTCCGCCCCTGAACCGGCCGGGTCCCGCCGTGTCCCGGCGCAGCGCCGTCTGCTCGACGAGCAGCGGGTACGTCGTCTCAAGGAACTCAACGGGCGCGATGATGAGGTTCGCGTTGGGGCACAGGGCATCGATGCCGTCGGCGTCCGGCCGGCCGCCCCCGCCGCCCGCGATGCACTCCATCGAAACGTACCCCTTGCCCGTGACGGGATGGGTGCCGCGGAACATGTACGTGGGGATCACACCGTTACTGCACGCCGGCACGCTCCCCGGAAACAACTGGCTCATCAGCCCCCGGAACGTGTCCCGGTAGATCATCGAGCTCGTCAGGTGCCGCGCGCCCACGGCGGCCGGGTACGCCGGGGACAACAGGCTCGGGTGCGGGATCGTAACGTCCACCAGGTCGAACACGCCGTAGTTGGGGCTGGCCTCCGCGTCCATGCCGAGCTGCGGGCCGATCCAGTTGAGCAGGTACCGCCACATCTCGAGCGTGACGCGGTTGGGGTTCAGGATCAGGTTGATCGCGCCCTCGGCCTGGCCCGCGGTGCCCGTGTAGTCGAGGTGCAGCCGATCCCCGCGCTTCTCGAGCGCGACGCACAGCCGGAGCGCGCCCTCGCGCACCCCATCGTCATCCAAAAAGTCCTCGAACGCGACCCGGCGATCGGGCAACCCCGCGATCAGCCGGCCCATCGCCTCGTGCGCCCGCGCGGCGTACGTGTCGAAGCACGCGAGCACCGTGTCCAACCCGAACTTGTCCACGAGCTCGTGCAGGCGCTTCTCCGTGATCGTGCACGCCGCCGCCATCGCGAGTGTGTCGCCGATCATCATCTCCGGTGTGCGCGAGTTGCGGGCCATGATCTTCAGGACGGCGTCGTTGAGGATGTCTCGCTCGTACAGCTTGACCGGCGGGATCTGGATCCCCTCATGGAAGATCTCGCGCGACGTCGCCGGCAACCCCGACACCGAGATCCCGCCGATGTCCATGTGGTGACCCCACACCGCGGCGAACGCGATCAGCCGCCCGCCCGCGAACACGGGGCGGCACAATTGGGTGTCGCCGAGATGGGTCATCTCCCCCCGCGAGAGGTACGGGTCGTTGAACACGAACACGTCGCCCTCGTGGATCTCGTCGAGCGGAAACACCTCGCGGATCAGCGTCCCCGACATCGGAAGCCCGTGGACCAGCCGCCCTCCGGCGTCCAGCGTGGAGATCCCGAAGTCGTAGATGTCGCGAATCACGATCGACATCGCCGTCCTGACGATCGTCGCTTCCATCTCTTTCTCCATGGAGTACAGGGCGTTGTCCACCACCTCGAGGGTGATCGGATCCACCACGGCGGTCATCCCTCCTCCACGACGAGGTTGAGCGACGCGTCCACCCGCGCCGTCTGCCCCGGGAGTATCACGCTCGTACAGTCGAGCTGCTCGACGATCGCCGGCCCCGGGATGCGCGCACCGCGCGCGAGACGCCCGCGATCGTAGCACGGGGTGGTCAGGAACCGTCCATCGAAGCGCACCGGACGCGCGCCGGTCCGGGCGTCCCCGACGCGCGCGTCGCCGGACGGCCCTCCGGCAATCCGCACCGGGGCGACGCGGCCGCGCCCGGTCACCTTCAGCGCGACCATCTCGACCGGGACGTGCCCGCGCCAATCGAACCCGTACAACCGACGGTGCTCCGCGTGGAACGCCTCGATCGTCGCCGCGAGCCCCGGCGGCGCGAGGCGCTCCGGAACCGGCACCGCGACCTCGTACGCCTGCCCCACGTACCGGAGGTCCGCGCTGAACGCCAGCGTGCGCGCGTCCGGTCCGATGTGCTCGGCGTCGAGCCACGCTTGCGCTTCGTCGCCGAGCGCGGCCACCGCGGCGTTGACCTCGTCGAACGCGAGCCGGGCGACCGGTTGGATCCGCGTCCGGCCGAACACGCACACGATGTCGGACACGAGCGCTCCGACGGCCGACAGCACGCCGGGCGTGGGCGGGATCACCGCGGTGCGGATCCCGAGGAGCCGACAGAGGTCACCGGAGTGCACCGGCCCGGCGCCGCCGAACGGGATGAACACGAAGTCGCGCGGGTCGTAGCCCCGCTGGACCGAAACGACGCGCAGCGCGCCGAGCATCTTCTCGTTCGCGATGCGGAGGATCCCCTCGGCGAGCGCGAGCGGTTCGATGCCGACCCGCGCGGCGAGCGCGTGCATCGCGGCGCGCGCGCGCTCCACGTTGAGCATGACGGCGCCGCCGGCGAGGACGGCGGGCAGGCGGCCGAGGACGAGGTTGGCGTCCGTGACGGTCACGTCTTCGCCGCCCTGATCGTAGCAGACGGGGCCGGGCTCGGCGCCCGCGCTGCGCGGGCCGACATGCAGGGCGCCGGTGGACGTCAGGTGCGCAATCGACCCGCCCCCCGCCCCGATCGTGACCACGTCGGTGATCGGCACCTTCACCGGGTACTCACCGATGAACGTGTCCGCGCGGATCCGCGCGGTGCCGCCCGCGGCAAGCGAGACGTCGGTGGACGTGCCGCCCATGTCCAGCGAGATCGCGTTCGGGTATCCGGCCAGCCGCGCGACGAACGCGGCCCCGCTGACCCCGGCCGCCGGGCCGGAGAGCACCGTATTGACCGGTTGCCGCACGACCGCGTCCGCGCTCATCAGCCCACCGTCCGAGCGGACGACCGCGAGCGCCGGCGACAGACCGTCTTCCCGCAGCCGCCGCTCCACGCCGCGCACCGCCCGCGCCATCGCGGGCATGACGTACGCGTTCAGCACCGTCGTCATGGTCCGCTCGTATTCCCGGTACTCCGGCAGGACGTCGGAGGACAACGTCACGGCCGTCTGGGCCGACTGCTCCGCCACAAGATCGCGGATGCGGCGCTCGTGCGCGGGATTCGCGTAGGAGTGGAGCAGCACGACGGCGATGCACTCGACGTCCGCGGCGAGGAGCTCGCGGATCGCGCCGCGGGCGGCCCCTTCGTCGAGCGCCCGCAGCACGGTGCCGTCCGCGAGGCACCGCTCGTCGGCCTCGCGGATGCGCTCGATCGGGACGAGCCGCTCCGGCCGCCGGTACCGGAGCTCGTTCGTCAGCCGGCCGGGGATGTTCGCGCGGCCGATCTCGAGAATGTGTCGGAACCCCTTCGTGACGATGAGGCCGATCCGCGCGCCCGCGAGCTGCAACACCGCGTTCGTCGCCACGGTGCTCGCGAACAGCAGATGGGAGACGTCGCCGGGAGCGGCGTCTGCGATCGCGAGGAGCTGGCGCACGCCGGTCATCAGGCCGACAGCGGGATCCGCCGGGGTCGTCCGCGTCTTGGCGATATACGTCTCGCCGGTTCCCTCGCGCACCATCACCAGATCGGTGAACGTGCCGCCGACGTCCGCCGCGATCCGCAGATCCCGCTTGCGCTCCACCGCTGTGACTCCTCCTCACGCGCACCGCACGATTGCCGTGCCCGCGTGCAGGCGCGCCGGCAGCACGTGTTTCCCCCCTGGTCATGCGGGCACCGCTGCCGATCGACAACCGGATGTGGTCGATCGCTTCCGGGCGGGTCGCCGCGGCTCCTGCGGGCCATGCACGTCGCAGAGAACTTCGGCGACCGCTTTGCGGAGTTGAAGGGGGAAACCAGCGCGGGCTCGCGAAGCACGGGAAGCATATTCGCATGGGCTGCCGGGAGGAACCGGGGCAGAACCTCTCGCAAGACGGAACCTGGAATGCGCCCTGCTCAGCGAGTTGTTGGAGGTTCTCCGTGAGAGACGTCAACGCCACCTCGAGACACGTGCTGGACGCGATCGGCAACACCCCGCTCGTGGAGCTACGGCACGTCGTGACGCCGGGCAGTGCCCGTGTCGTCGTGAAACTCGAATCCGCGAACCCTACCGGCAGCATGAAGGACCGAATGGCGCGGACGGTGGTGGAGCGGGCGGTGGCGGATGGGCGCCTACCTCCTGGCGGGACACTTGTCGAGTATACGGCGGGGACGACGGGGATCTCGCTTGCCTTTGTGTGCGCCGCGCTCGGGTACAAGACCCACTTTGTGTTCTCGGACGCGTTCAGCGTGGAGAAGCGCTACACGATGCGCGCCTACGGCGCGGACATTACCGACGTGCCAAGCAGCGAAGGCAAGATCACCGAACAATTGATCAAGACGATGATCGCCACCGCCGGCGAGATCAGCCGCCGCCCGGGGTACTGGTGGGCGGATCAACTCAACAACCATGACGGAGAAGCGGGTTACTATGCGATGGGTGAGGAGATTTGGCAGCAGACCGACGGGCGCGTGGATGCCTTCGTGCACGCGGTAAGCACGGCTCACTCAATTCACGGCACCGCCCGTGCGCTGCGCCCTCACAGACCGGATATCAGGGTCGTCGCGGTGGAGCCTGCGGAGTCGGCTGTGCTGTCGGGAAAACCCTCGGGATCCCACAAGATCGAGGGGATCGGGATCGGCTTCCTCCCGCCGCTCTGGAAGCCTGACGAGGTGGACGAGATCTTGACGGTGGCGACGGACGAGGCGAAGGCGATGGCCAGGCGTCTTGCCCGAGAGGAAGCGATCTTCGCCGGGATCTCGAGCGGGGCAAACGTGGTCGCATCCCTGCGCGTCGCGGAGCGACTCGGCCCCCGGGCCACCGTCGCCACGATCATCGTGGATTCAGGGCTCCGCTACTTGACGACGGATGTGTTCCGGACGTGACGTGCGCCGAATCAATGCGACTGCGGAACTCCGAAACGGCGAGGGCACCGGGAGCCTAGACAATAGTGAGCCGGATGATGAAACGCCGCAACCCGACTCGTCCGGTACGCCGGTATCTCAATAGATGCCTGGAAACTCGGGGTAATGCCGCCTCGGCGGTAGACCGGATTCGAGGAGGAGGCCTGCCATGCGTAATGTCCGTCGGGCTCGTTGCGGGCTGAGCGCAGCGTTCTCGATCGCATTCGCGCTGAGCTTGACTGTCTATGCAGGCCCTGCCGCACGCGCGTTCACGTGTCAAGACGCCATCTACACCAGCGGGATCGCATACACTGGCGCGTCGGTGGTGATCGTCGCCTCGCCCCAGCGTCAGAACGGCGGCAACCTCTTCTACTTCTGGCAGAAAGGCGGCACCGGATCGTGGCAGAAGGAACAGGTCGCGTCAGGCAACGATTGTCCGAACAACGAGAGCGGGTGGACACTCGGTACGCCGACCGGGTACCGGTCAAACGCGATCGCATGGACGGGGACGTCGGTCGTCATTGCCGCCCTGGACCAACGAAACGGCGGCCTCTACTATTGGTGGCAGGCGAACGGCAGCACCACGTGGAACCAGCAGCCCGTGGCCGGCGGCCCCCCTGGCTGCTGCTCCTTCGGGTCCGTAGTAAACGGCGTCACAACCCCCTACATGGTAGGCTACTCCATGCCGAGCATCGCGTGGACCGGCAGATCCGTCGTCATCGCCGCGATCGACAAGGACGGGCTGCACTATTGGTTTCAGGAGAAAGGCCAAACGACTTGGTACCATCAGCTGGTCTCGTCCCAAGATGGGAATGCCCACCCCAGCCAGCCGTCGATCGCGTGGACGGGGACGTCAGTCGTGATCGCCGACACATGCAACGTCGGTCTCTGCTACTACTGGCAGCAGGCCGGGACGGCGTCGTGGCACCGACAGGTCGTGGACACGGGCAGCGGGGATGCCTATCCTTCCATCGCCTGGAGCGGCAACGCGGTGGTCATCGCCGCACTCCAGAACCCTGGCAACATCGTCTACTGGTGGCAAGCCGCGGGGACGGCAACGTGGCACAAGCAACAAGTGAACACCAACGGCACCCGGGAGTTCAGCGCCCCATCGATCGCCTGGGCCCGCGGCAACCCCGTCATCGTCGCCACGGACGATACCACCCAAAATGCGAACACACCAACGTATTTGGATTACTGGTGGCAGTCGCCCGGTAGCAATGGTGCGTGGAATCTGCAACACCCTGACGGAGAGAACGGTAATTACAGTGGGTGGACCGATCCGCGGTCGATCGCGTTGGCCGACGGCTCAGTCGTCATCACCACGACCGACGCGTGCGGCGACCTCGACTATTGGTGGCAACAGGTAGGCAGTCCGACGTGGCACGAACAACGGGTCAACACCAACGGCGGGTGGCCGGCCGGCACTCCTGGTTGCGGGTGAACATAAGTGGAGCGGTTCGCGACTATCTTTCCGGCCGACGGCGGCGCGCAGAGCGAAGCCTCATGATCGGCCTCTACTTGTCGAATTTGTCCGCCTCGTCTTTCGTGATCTCGATGAAGACCTGGGTGGAGAACATCCTCTGGTACGCCTCCCCGAGCCTCTCCACCATCAGTAGGTGCGCCAACGACGTGACGTGCAGCGTGTGATCCTGTTTCGTCAGTTCGGATATGCGCTCCCAGAAGTTACGCGGTCTCTCGCGGAAGCCTATCGTGGCTTGAAACAGCGACATTGGAACTCCTGCTTTAGCAGCTTCACCCCGCTGGGACCGACCTTGAGCACATGAGGTGTATTTAGCGGAATCGAAAAGCTATCTCCCTGTTTGAACAATCTGGGCGCCTGTTCGTCAATTTGGAACTCAATTGCACCCTCAAGCACATATCCAACCTCGACACCGGGATGCATATGTCGCGGAGACTCTGAATTCGGTTGAACCTCAACCAAGATCAAAATGGCCGCCATCCTCCCGTCCGGAAGTTCCACTCGCTGGAGGACCGTTCTTTTCACCGGCTCCTGAGACTGCACACGCATCAACCTCCTTCGCTTTTTCCCGCTGTCGCCACTGCATTCGTGACAGGCAAGCGCATCCATTACACCTGCGCAATATTTTCCGTCGTGACTTCGTTCGGGGTATATGAACGGGCCAGGGTTCCTGCTGTTTGGGAAGGTCGCCAAGCGGCTACAGAATATGCCAGAAGCCCCATAGTTGCCTCACAGAGACACGCGAACACCGGGGGAGGGTAATGCCCTCCCTTCTGCCGATTGTCTAATTCCGCGCAGGACTTCTTGCCCTCGTTCTTGGACAGTCTTAGACAATTTGTATGGCCTCTCAGGTTTGTCCCGCGAGGCATCGTGGCGCATGTGGCACGCTTCTAGCGACACGGTGCCACCATGATACAACTATGCTGCGCGAGTCGGCTTGCGCGTAGCGGATGGTACGAACAGACTGAAGCCTACTCTTGCGGAGGGTCCCATGATCGCTCGCACATGGCGTGGAAGTGCCACCCCGATGCACGCCGACGCCTACTATCACCACTTCACAACCAGAGTTGCGCATCACCTCAAGGCAATTGCGGGTCACCGAGGTGCGTACTTGCTGCGGCGCGAGACCGATGGGTATGTGGAGTTCCTCGCGATCACCCTGTGGGATACGTTTGGGACCATCAAGAAATTCGCCGGGGAGCGTCCCGAGGTGGCCGTTGTGGAACCGGAAGCCCGGGCCGTTCTGTCCGAGTTCGATGACTTCGTGAGACACTACGAGGTCGTGTTTTCAAACGCTAAGGAGACGCGACACTCCGGTTAATTGGCTCTCGTGTCTCTCGTCCCTAGCCGACGTCGGCCCTTATTCGTATCGTCCCGTAGATGTGCCACATAGTAGCAGTCGTTGAAAGAACCGCGCCTCACACCGCCAAAGCAAAAGCTATCTCCTGAAGCGTACTAGTGCATTGTCCGAAATGTATTGATACTTAACGATGGGTGGTGTATGCTCAATGCATGAGCCGACCCCCTGCGCCACTGATGCTGCGGGATGAGCACCGAGCGGAGATCCACCGACAGCTGCGG